>Ga0316201_10004332_pt1 | contig 10687 bp, 12 predicted proteins | sample CS6wburrow_MG_FD_204516 | JGI IMG/M metagenome (GOLD analysis project Ga0316201, IMG submission 204516) | Coastal sediment microbial communities from Delaware Bay, Delaware, United States - CS-6 worm burrow | ecosystem: Environmental > Aquatic > Marine > Coastal > Sediment | place: USA... | reverse complement strand
GAAGACAATGAGCAAGAAATCCGTTTTCTCCTGAAAGTGCTGAATGAACAAGGTGAACTGGTTGAACAATTCTCACCAGTTATCAATAATATCGTTTCAGTGGAAGCAAACGGACAACTCAACACGACTGTTGAATGGCAAACCGCACGTCATCAGCCCGGTGATTATGAAGTTATTGTGCAAGCTTACCATATCGAAACCGGTCAACTGCTGGCAGAACGCAGCACACAAGTCTCGATTAAACCCACCAAACGCATTGGCGGTCATGTTGCTTTTGGGCCACCGATTGCCCAACTGGCAGCCAAAAAACCCATCAAGCTTACCGCTCAAATTGCCAATCAAGGTAATCAAAACGTTGAGTCCACCACCGTTACGGCTACCATTACCCTGAAAAATAAAGGCTATCAACAGCAAAGAAGCGAAGTCAACATTGAACCTTTTGTTCAAGAAAATGACTTAGTCAAATCGCCTCGCGGAAGTGATTTTGATGCGGCCGGCAATCTTTATATTGCCAACTATTCCAAGCATACTGTTTTAAAAGTCACACCTGAAGGTGAGGTTTCCGAGTTTGCAACCGACCTCCATTACCCTATAGATGTTGATTTTGATCAGTTTGGTAATCTGTATGTCTTAAGTTATTATAGCTACGGGCAAAAAGGCTTGGTTCGCTTAGGCGCTGACGGTTCACGTCGCGAATTTAAATTCATCGAGCCCGCCAATTTGTCCTAACACTTTCCAAAAACTCTGTTTTTAAAGAAGGATAGCGGGAGATTGAAGAATAAATTTCTAATTTAAACATCGCTTAAGGGCAGCAATATTTAAGCGCTTTATTTTTTTGATTCCTTTTGGGAGTCAGGGATAACGACGTTTTTTGATTTGAATATCGTTAAAATTTCGACTTTTTGGCAATTATTGCAACTTAATAATGACACCCTTTTTCAAAAATGTAATCATTATTTGGTTAATAAAAGTTAAAATGAGACAACAAAAATGGGAATACAATCTTTACGGAAAAAAACTCTCTCAAGTTTTAATTGCCATTTTTAGGTATTATGTTAATTTTGATTTATTATAATTTTGATTTATTATGAGATATGTATAACCCCATTTATTGATATCGTAAATATTTTTCGTTTAAGCAAAAAAATATTCCGTCCTTTATTGGTATTCATCCCATTGTTGTCGTTATTAGAGAGATTTATATTTATCAGAAATGGGTAAAATTGACGAAAAAAGCCATGAACTCGCTTCCAAAACGATTTGAACGAATGCCTGGTTTAGAAAAATGGTTTATTCGTATTGTCCTGATTTCTCTAGAATGACAAAGATTGGGATAATTATTTTTATGGATTTACCTAACAGTAGAAAGTCTAATGATAAAGTTCAGCCATCGCCAAACGGCCAGCGTTGTACGCGAACATTGGCACAAAACACGCCGCGCCGTTTGATAGGAAAATGGTGGGCAACAAAAAACCGTTGCCCATCCTACAAAAAATTTAAACAAAACGCTTGATGGGAATGCTGGGCAACAAAAAACCGTTGCCCACCCTACATTATCGTAACGCTTGGCTTTCCCTTACCCTGTAAATCGTTGAAACACTAAAGACGCATTTGTCCCGCCAAAACCAAAGCTATTAGACATGACGGTGTTAAGTGTGACATTTTCCCTGTTTTCACGCACGATGGGTATGCCTTCTGCCTGTGGATCAAGTTCAGTAATATTGGCTGAGGCAGCGATAAAATTGTTTTCCATCATTAACAAACTATAAATAGCCTCATTAACCCCTGCCGCGCCTAAAGCGTGCCCTGTCAAAGATTTGGTGGCGCTGACAGGCGGTATCTTGTCAGAAAAAACGTGTTTAATCGCTTCTAATTCACGCACATCGCCAACTGGCGTACTTGTGCCATGGGCATTGATATAGTCAATCGGCGTTTGGACGCTTTCTAAGGCTTGCTGCATACAGCGTACCGCGCCTTCACCTGACGGTTGTACCATATCAAAACCGTCTGAAGTCGCACCGTAGCCAACAATTTCGCCATAGATCTTAGCGCCACGCGCTTGAGCATGTGTTAATTCTTCTAAAACCACGATACCGCCGCCGCCTGAAATCACAAACCCATCACGGGTAACGTCGTAAGGGCGTGAGGCCGTTTTTGGCCTATCGTTATATTTAGAAGACAATGCGCCCATGGCATCAAAATGCAGCGTCATGCTCCAATGCACTTCTTCACCACCGCCGGCAAACACTATGTCTTGTTTGCCCATTTGGATTTGTTCATAAGCATTACCAATACAATGGGCACTGGTGGAACAGGCTGAGCTGATAGAATAATTGATGCCTTTAATCTTAAAAGCGGTTGCTAAACAGGCCGAAGTGGTACTCCCCATCGTGCGAGGCACCATATAGGGGCCCACTTTACGCAAGCCTTTACTACGCAATAGATCAGTTGCTAAAACTTGATTAGCGGGCGACGCGCCACCTGAACCGCTGATTAAACCAGTACGCGGTTGAGAAACATCACTGTCTGATAAATTCGCATCAGCAATCGCTTCGCGCATGGCAACATAATTGAATGCGGCCGCATCGCCCATAAAGCGTCTCACTTTTTTCTCAATTAAGGTATTCACGTCAAGGTGAATACCACCATGAATATGAGTGCGAAAGCCTAGATCAGCATATTCTTGATGAAATTCAATGCCGCAATATCCTTGACGCAAAGAGTCCAAAACTTCTTGCTTGTTATTGCCAATACTGCACACAATGCCAAGCCCGGTGATCACAACACGTTTCACGGCTTTATCCTCTTAAAATTTTTCTGTCGAAGTAAACAAACCAACACGTAAATCTTTAGCAAAATAAATTTCCCGTCCATCAATCTCCATCACGGCATCACCTATACCCATCACCAGTTTTCGCATAATCACTCTTTTCATATTAATACGGTAAATCACCCGGTTATTTTTAGGGGTCACTTGTCCCTTATATTTGACTTCACCTGCACCCAGCGCACGTCCACGCCCTTGTCCACCCAACCAGCCTAAGAAAAAGCCAATCAATTGCCATAAGGCATCTAGGCCGAGACAACCTGGCATCACCGGATCGCCGGGAAAATGACAATTAAAAAACCACAGTTCTGGATGTATATCAAGTTCTGCAATGATGTGTCCTTTGTTTGCACTACCTCCATTTTCCGAAATATCGACGATACGATCAAACATTAGCATAGGGGGCATGGGTAATTGTGCATTACCCGGCCCAAATAGTTCTCCGCGTCCACATTGCAGTAATTCTTCGTAGGTGTAACTATTTTTATTTGGCATAGTGGTTCCTAATTGAAATAATTGATTGAACCTTTAAATATAAATGATTGATTATAATACATTTTTGTATTGATTAGAAACCAAAGGCAGGTGAATTGAAATTTCATTATAAATTTCGTGTCCCTTTGTGGCCTTTACGCCTTTGCGGTGAGAATAGTGTTTATTATAACCTATATCATAAAAAATTCAGAGATTCGCTACAGAATGTCATTGTATCAGTCGAAACATTCAAACAGCTGGTGTGTGTTTATAGCACATCTTATCGTATTGATAGAAGCTTCAATAGGAATAAACAAATGAGTGATGCAATCTGGATTAGAGGTGAAAGAATAAAAATCACCCATCAATAGCACAACTTTGCTCTGCCTTACAATAAATGTATTGTGGTGCTTCTGGGAAGTATTTGAATAAGGCAGGGCATAGCCAACCTTCTAATTGAGGGGTTTCCCAACGATACCAGTTGCCGCCACATTCTTCTCTAACCCAAACGAGTTCAGCTTGATAGCTCGGAAAAGGTGTAGCCGAAAAGAACAGCTTGAAACCTTGTTCTGCATTCGGCATGTTTTGAACAAACAGATCAATGATTTCCGGCATACCTTCAACAAAAGGTTCTTGCACCAGGCCCACTTTTTCGTCATCAAACATCCAAATGTCTTGATAGCGATAGGGGAAAATCACCATGATAGAATTGGAATTAGCCATAATGTTTCCCTGTTACAAGCTTTGATTGCTTATAAATAAAGGATGGATTCAATTCATCCTGAGTACAGTTTGTCATTTCAAGATTGGAGGTTTAAGTTTTTGCGTGCAAAAACTTGAACCTCCCGTAAAGTTCACAGAGTAACACAGAGTATGATAGGGGGTAAGCCTTTTTTTATAAGCCATTTTTGTCGTTATTACTTTTTTCAAAATCAACTAGATCATAAATATCTGACAGTGAAATCTGGAAAGGGAAAGATTTCAATTCTAGCCCTTGTCGTTTGCCCTTCAGATGCAAATGAATTTTATGAACATCTATAGCTGCCATTATAAAAATCTCTCCGTCGTGATATTCACTTTTGTACTCTGCTGCTTCCTTTAAATCTAAATAGTCTTCTTCTGAGTAATAATGTTGTTGTGGTTGAACTTGTGCAGACATGAGTTTCAGTTTTTATAGGATGAGCAACGTGTTGCCCAGCAATCAGGTGACATTGCCTTTCAATTTGTTGATATCAATAACGAATTTTATACCCAATATGCAATAACCACAAACACCATACGCTGACAATGAAGCAAAAAACGCTGACAATCATTAAACTGATAGTGATGTCGATCTCGGAGACTCCGAAAAAACCATAACGAAATCCATCAATCATGTAAAAAAAGGGATTATAGTAAGACGCTTTTTCCCAAAAATGGGGTAAGGTGTCTATTCGATAAAATACCCCACTTAAAAAAATCAGTGGCACAATTAGAAAGTTTTGAAAGGCAGAAATATGATCCCATTTGTCTGCCCAAAGTGAGGCAATCAATCCTAATGTGCCTAAGATGGCACTGCCTAAGACGGCAAAAACCACTAATGCCCACAGACTGTCAATAGGCAACACCACAAACCACAAGGTTGATACCCACACACCTAGCCCAACAAACACCCCCCGCAGCACTGAGGCGGCAAGATAAGCCAAATAAAATTCAAAACTGGATAAAGGCGGTAGTAACAAAAAAACGAGACTACCCGTCATTTTGGATTGGAATAAACTTGATGAGGTGTTAGCAAAAGCGTTTTGAATGACAGACATCATGATTAAGCCAGGAACCAAAAAGGCGGTATAGCTGATGCCTTCATAGACTTCGATATGTTCTTCTAATACTGAAACAAAAACGAGCAAATATAATAACACGGTGACAACCGGCGCGAGGATAGTTTGAGTGCCGACTTTCATAAAACGCCACACTTCTTTGCCAAATAAGGTGTATAAGCCGTACCAGTTCATAGTTTGTGAGTTATCATCAGTCTAGCCAATAAAGGGGAATAAATTGAATGCGTTACAGTATTACCCTTGCTCAAACTGCCCAAATTGCATGAAACGCTGATAGCGATTTTCTAGCAACTCGTCAAGGGATAGTCGATCAAGGGTTTCTAAATTTTCTTGCAATACGGCACTCAAATTCTGTGCTATAGCCTTAACATCACGATGTGCCCCACCCAATGGTTCAGGTATGATGACATCTATTAAGTCCAATTCTTTAAGACGTTGTGAAGTGAGATTCATAGCTTCTGCCGCTTCTGGCGCTTTATCAGCACTTTTCCATAAAATGGAGGCGCACCCTTCGGGAGAGATGACTGAATAAGTACTGTATTCCAACATACATAATCTATCACCGACACCGATTCCTAAAGCACCGCCTGAACCCCCTTCACCAATGATTGTGGAAATAATAGGCGTTTTTAAACTCGCCATGACATATAAATTACGGGCAATCGCTTCACTTTGCCCCCGTTCTTCGGCATCAACCCCCGGATAGGCACCTGGTGTATCAATAAAAGTCAGAACAGGTAGTTTAAAACGCTCTGCCATTTTCATCAGACGCAAAGCTTTGCGATAACCTTCTGGACGTGGCATACCAAAATTACGTCGTATTTTTTCTTTAGTATCACGGCCTTTTTGTTGACCAATGATTATCAGCGGACGATCTTGAAACCGTGCCAATCCACCCACCATAGCTTGATCATCACCAAAAAGCCGATCACCATGTAATTCTTCAAAATCGGTAAAGATCAAATTAACATAATCAAGTAAATAAGGCCGTTGTGGATGCCGTGCGAGCTGTGCAATCTGCCAAGCGCTTAAAGTCGAGAAAATTTTTCCAGTGAGTTCTTCACACTTAGTTTGCAGACGCGCAATTTCCTCACTAATGTTGATTTCAGTGTCATTGCTAACACAACGCAACTCTTCAATTTTGGCTTCCAGTTCTGCAATAGGTTGTTCAAATTCAAGAAAATCAAGATTCATTTTTTTGTTATCAATTATCAATTATCAATTATCAATTCCACATTTAGCTTCGCTGAAATACAATTTTGGCGCGCCAAATTGTGTGGAACCTTCGGTGTGCTACGCTAAATCAATTATCAACTCACTTTTCTGCATAGAATTGATTTTTTAATAGCGGCATAGCTTTGTAGAAACTACCAAAATTCTCAATTAGATAAGGGTATATTTTAAAAATCAATTATAATAATGTATGAAATAGGAGGTAATGAAAGAAAATATTAGATTAGATAATGTTATTGAAAAAGATTATGGAACGCTGATTATCATAAATTAAATAGATTGATTTGCGCTAATTTATCAGTGTCAATCAGGATAATCAGTTAAATCAGCGTTCTATCCTGTCTAACTCATAAATCATCGCATTGCACAATGAGCGTTTCTTTTTATTCTATTAGGATAGGAAAAGGGGGGGAAATAAATGGATGAGGTAGGCCAATTTTGAAGTTAAGAATAGAACACTGATTGAGCTGATTGATGCAGATAATAATGTTAAAAGACTTATGTGTACCTATTTAAAATGATTGAAAATTTAATCGGTGACTTTATAACTGATAACTGATTGTGGGCAACAAAAACACGTTTCGAGGTTAACGATTTTTGCGAAACAAAAACTTTAACCTCGAACCCACCCTATTTATGTTCACTAAATTCAGGTTTGGGTTGACGTGATAATAAAGCTTGCACAGCCTCTAAAGGGGTACACACTTTTTGTAGTACATTCTCAACTTGCTCAACAATGGGCATATCTATTCCATCTTGTTGGGCTAAACGGTTGACTTCATGAGTAGCTCGAACACCTTCAACAACTTGCCCAATTTCGGTTTGAGCTTGCCCAATATCGCAACCTTGCGCAATAGCATAACCAAAACGGCGATTGCGTGATTGATTGTCAGTACAAGTGAGCACTAAATCACCTAAGCCCGCTAAACCCATAAACGTTTCACGTTGTCCACCCAATCTTGTGCCAAAGCGCACCATTTCCGTCAATCCGCGGGTAATCAAAGCCGCACGGGTATTCGCTCCCAAACCTAAGCCATCAACAATGCCAGCAGCAATGGCCATAATATTTTTTATCGCGCCACCCAGTTGTACACCAATAACATCGGTACTGGTATAAGGGCGAAAATCAGAATTATGAAATAATCTCACCAAATCTTGGGCATATTGAGCAGACTGTGATGCGATTGTGACGGCCGTGGGTAATCCAGAAGCGACTTCCTTGGCAAATGAGGGGCCTGATAATACTGCTAAGGGCCGTCGCGTTCCCACCATTTGTTCAGCCACTTGATGTAGCAATAAGCCCGTATCGTTTTCTAAGCCTTTTGTTGCCCAACAGACACGCGCTGTGGTTGTCAAGTAGGGGGCACAGATGTTGAGCGTTTCACGAAAGGCATGACTGGGCACCACGACTACAATTTCATTCACCTGTGCTACAGAGGCTTCTAAGCTAGTAATGGGTTGTAAAGTCTCAGGAAAGTGAATATCTGGCAAAAAACGGGCATTTTGTCGCGTTTCTTTCATCTGCTTAACATGAGCAGCATCTCTACCCCAAAGCCACACTTTATTGCCGTTACGAGCCAATACCATCGCAAGGGCTGTACCCCACGATCCGGCACCCAATACCAAAATAGGTTGTTGTAGTGTCACAGTAGTCGAAAAGTGAGTTGTGAAACTTCGTTACCGAAGTCATTGTGAATGATGTGAATTGTGAATTAATAACGGCAAGAAATGATCAAACATCAAACCTAGCTTGTCAATTTTTGACATTTTCACTTAAGACGTTTTTGCGCGCAAAAACGGTATTTCACATTTAGCGTAGCCTACCTTCGGTTCACGCTAAATATGAAATTCATTTTTCATTCTATTTCAACTAGGTTGACTTGAATCATATACAAAGCGTTATAAAACCGCCCTGATTAAAAGTGATTTGAACAGTCTTCTTACGCTGCAATTTTTGCAGCGAATCTTCATATTTTCACTTTTCACCGTTCAACGGTTCATTTTTAATGATTAATTCACATTAGCAGGGGCAGTTTGGGCTTGTTCTTGTTTTTTCTGAAGTTGTTGGGCATATAACGCATCAAAGTTGATGGGTGCCAACCATAGCGGCTGAAATCCGCCCCGAGTCACCGCATTAGAAATGCTTTCACGGGCAAACGGAAACAAAATATTGGGGCAATAGCTATTGAGCATATACGACAATTTATCGTCGGGAAAACCCATTAGGCTGAAAATGCCGGCTTGATGAAGTTCAACGAGAAAAGCCGTTTTTTCTTCGACTTTGACAGTAGCGGTAATGTTTAAGGTGACTTCGTAGAGTTCTTCATTCAACTTCTCGATCTGATTAGACATCTCCAATTCTAATTGTGGTTTCCATTTTTCCATGAAAATACTGGGTGAATTGGGTGCCTCAAAAGAGAAATCTTTGACATAGATATTTTGTATCCCAAATTTCTCTTGCGCGGCAGCACCGGCATCGGCCTGATTAGGCGTAACTTCTTCCACTATGTCATCCTCTTTAGTTATGTTTAAGGGAGCCAACAACCTGATAAATAGAGCTTTCCACGGCGTGGAAAATGATAATCAGAATTAATAAATTAACTCATTTAGTATAATAATCAAATCAATCAGTACAAAATATCTTTTTCAAAATCAATTATGTGTTGCCACTCTTATTAGAATCATTGATAAGGGATAATTTTATAACTGATAACTGAACTTAATGCGCATTCATTAAATATCCCTTATCAAATTAATTCTAACTTTGAAAAACTTGTAAAACTCCGACGCTCCACCCAAAATCAATAACTGACGACTACATCATGTCAGCTAAGTTATTGATATTATCGTTTATGCTCAATCGTTTTGCGAGAGGCTCACTTTGTCATATCATTGATTTAAAAAGAACAGTATCAATAGGCTCTTTATCATCAATAATTAATTAAAATTAGTTTTTACCCCGAGCCAGAGGTAAATTTGCATTTTGCCACGCAATAATGCCGCCTTTGAGATTATGAACTTTTTCAAAATCATTTTTCTTCAACAAACTACATGCACGTCCCGAACGGTTACCACTCATGCAACTGGCAATAATTGGACGTGTCTTGTATTTTTCCAAGGTATTCATTTTATCGGATAAAGTACTTAATGGAATATGCACTGATTTTAGAATATGCCCATTTGCATATTCATTCTTCTCACGTACATCAAGCACAATAGCATTTTCATGATTAATCAGTAAAGTCGCTTCTTGTGGAACTAAAGATTTAATTCCACTAACTTGCTCACTCAAGAGATTCCAAATCAGTAAACTGATGACGATGCTGAGGCCCAAAAATAAGGCCGAATGATTTCCCACAAATTCAACAAATTGTTCCATTATGTTAAGGAGTCTGCATTTCACCTGAAAGATTGGCTTTTTGTCTATCAGTTGGTACACCCACTTTTTTGAGGATTAGTGCCAGTGGACAAAAGCGCGTAAAGCCGCTTTGAAATAAATTAGCCCCAACAAATGCGGTAAACCAAAGCCAATAAGGATGATGTAATTGACTTAAAGCCAATGAGAGTAAAATAAAAAAACCAGCGACAATAAACACGATTCGTTCAACTGTCATAATCATTAAATCCTCTTGCCATTGAGTTAAAATCAAACACAGAATAATAGAGGTTGCTGTGCTATGATTCAAGTATGCGTACAAAATGAGCAAAATACCTCACGCATCATACTGATAAGGCGCAATGTGCGTGCATCGCTTACCCGATAATAAACGCGGTTAGCATCTTTACGCGAGGCTAAAATCCCCTTGTCACGTAAAATAGCTAAATGCTGTGAGATATTGCTTTGTGAGGTACCTACCTGTTCAACAATATCCTGCACACTATATTCGGATTCACCCAAAACGCAAAGAATTTTCAAACGCAATGGATGTGACATGGCTTTCAAGGATCGTGCTGCACGTTCAATATCATCATCATGCGTGATAAGTGTGAAAGACGGAACATGATCAGCCACCGATTTCATATTAAATTCGGAAAAAGGATTAGTATTCATCATTTGTATCAATCTGTCCATTAGATATTTAATTAAAGTAGTATATTATAGGTTACTTAAGTCGTCTAAATTTTAAACAACAGTACAAATCGCTAAATTTTTATGGTGTTGATCAAATAACTATTTAATTTTATTGATAATTTAAGAGTAGTCTTCATCATTGAGGCATGAGCTTAGGGCCATATCATTGATAATTTTAATACTCAATATTATATTTTTTGATAAATCAAAAGTGAATTAGCAAACCGAAGGGCTGCTTTGCTAAACTTAGGCGGTTGCGGC
>Ga0316201_10004331_pt1 | contig 10689 bp, 5 predicted proteins | sample CS6wburrow_MG_FD_204516 | JGI IMG/M metagenome (GOLD analysis project Ga0316201, IMG submission 204516) | Coastal sediment microbial communities from Delaware Bay, Delaware, United States - CS-6 worm burrow | ecosystem: Environmental > Aquatic > Marine > Coastal > Sediment | place: USA: Delaware... | reverse complement strand
TGAATGACAGGAAGATCTTGAAGGTTGACTTGTCGAATTTTTATATTACCTATTTGTCCAACTCTTGATTGATTCGTTTTGTAACCCTAGGTCTTTGATCAACCATATTTTTAGAAAGACGAAGATAGCAACTGGGAAGGGTAAAGACTAGGCAAAATCGATAAAATTGAAAGCATTCCTTTTTATCCATAATTTGACAGGCAAACAACAGCCTGCTCAAAAGATTCCGAGATGTCCGGCAGGAATTCTGGTGCTAGCGGAGGGTGGCGAGTTGAGTGTTTTTCCTGACAGGTTATTTCCTGCGACCAAGTATTGAACTTAATATCGCCAATTCGAGGGTTATCTGTTTTGTCCTTGCCTTCTGTTATAGCTGCTTCCTGTTTGTCTCCATGACAGCTGGCACCGTTAAGATTGCTATAATATTCACGACATGCAAAACAGCTGGAAGATGCTTACTGTGGGCGGATGAAAAATAATCCTGGTGATATTCGTTCCGGATCGTTTGGCAGCTTCGGGAACATAACAATAGTAAACTTTCTGATTCGCCCGGGTTACCTATCCGTCCTGAGCCTGCTTGGAGTTCTCCTCTTCTTTTCCTCGGCCTAAGCCGCCCCCTCGAGCAAGCTTAAACTTGGAGACTAACGCAACGAAAAATGACTATCTAGTTTCCATCCGGAAACGGCCCTTTAGTCAGATATCTTCGTTGTCCTCGAAATTTTATCCTCGGAATATCAACCATGCCTGCGGTGAAATTTCTCCCAATTAGGCCCTATCGGGAAGAAGGTAAAAATGACCTTGATATTGAAAAGTTACCACTGCCAGTGAACATCTGTACCTAAGCTGCAGCATGTCGCAGAGCCAAGATAAAATGAATAAAAAGTGATGAGAAGGCTGAAAGATTAGGACGGATTGGCTGATATTGTCTTGTGAGTGAGTTCTGCACTATCTCCTATTTTAATGAATCACATCCACTTCTTCCTTTTAAAAAGTGCTCACAAGACAAGGGCTATGCCACCAAGGATAATGACGAAAGTGACAAAGGCGAATTTGCTGCCAGAGCCAGGAATGCCACCGACGTTTATGCCGAATAACCCGGTCAGGAAACCGGGGGGTAAAAAAATCGTGTTAATCAGCGCTGCACTACCACCTCTGCCGCGCCCGGCCCTTCGATACCGCGCCTGAGCAGCAGGGTGCCGTCGAGCAGATAGAGACCCGTCAGCGCTTTACGGTAGTTAACGATCGCCTCCACCTCGTTGATCCTGCTTTCCAGCAGGTCACGCTGGACCCGGGCGACATCTAGTGCGGTTGCGGTGCCGACCTGAAAGCGCACGGTCTCGGCCCGAACCACCTCTTCCTGCAAAACACGGCGGGAGGCACTGGCGACAATCTGCTGCAGGCTGCGCTCAGTTTCGAGCAGAGCGTTGCGGACATCGAGCGAGATGAGCTGCTTGAGGTTTTCTATACTCTGCAGGGTCTGTTGATATCTGGCCTGGGCCCGTGTATCAAGCGCCCTGGCGGCGCGGTTGTGCAGCGGAAGTTCAAAATCGAGACCGGCGGTAAAGTCATAGCCCGGTCCGTCCAGGTCGCTAAAACTGTTTGCAAAGCTCTGGGAATAGCCGGTCTTGCCCATTATAATAAAAAGGTCCAGGCGGGGCAGCAGCCCATTGGCGGTCTGCACCGTTTCCAGTTCCCCGCTGCGGGCCTCCAGGCGGGCCTCATTCAGCTCCGGGCGCAGTTTAAGCGCCAGGGCTTCATGCTCAAGCGCACTGCCAAGCTCCACCTCCGGCACCAGTGCGGTGTCGCTGAGAGTGATCTGTCTATCCCAGCCTTCGCCGGAGACTGGATTGAGCAGCCGCAGCAGCTCCAGCCTGGCTTTTTCCCGGGCGGTGCGGGCATTGATGAGCTGCTGTTCACGCAGCGCCAGTTCCGCGTTGGCTACCGACTCCTCGGTTTCAGACAATTGGCCGACCTCGATGCGAGTGCGGATATTATCCAACTGACGCCGGGCCAGGTCGACGGATTCCTGAAATATCTCCACCTGCCGGACGGCCAGGGCATAGTCCCAATAGCCGTTTTCCACCGCGGCCACCAGCGCCTCGGTAAAGCCCCGCAGATTGTAGGCAGAGGCCAAAGACTCTGTTTCGGCCTGACGAATGCCCACCAGATTGACTGCCACGCCGAAATCGCGCAGCAACGCCTGGGTGAGGTTCAACCCGGCCCTTGCTTCATCCGAATATTCTGAATTGTCATCTTCCCTGCTGGATAAATTCAGATCGAGCGTTACGTCGGTGCCGGTGGCAAAACGCTGGGAAGCCCCCCCACGCACATCGGTCCGGCTACCATCGATGGAGAAAAATCGAGCACTGATGTTGTCCAGCGAGCGGTCCCGATAACTCACATAGCTCCCGCTGGCGAACAAAACGGGATCGAATACGGCTTGCTCCGTCTCGATGAAGGTTCCCGCGATCACCGGCTTGAACTGCTCCACCTGCAGCGCTTTATTGCGTGCCAGTGCTGAAAAGACCGCCCCTTCCAGAGAGAGGTCCAGGAGCCCTTCGGCTGGCAGAGGAGGCGGTTGCACGCCGGGCCGGGCCCGGTAGGTCTGAGCGCTGCGATCGATCGGCTCCGTAACCACGATAGAACTGTTGGCGGGCCCTAGTGTGGCCGGCTCGACTGGCGCCGCCGGCGCGTTCAGATCAACGGGCCGGGTTTGAATCTGGTCTGCGTTCGTACTCAGGCAGCCCCAGAGGGTAAGGGCTGCGGCTAGAGCCAGCAGGACATTCAGGGAAAAGCTCATGCCACGCTCTCGACCGGGTCGACCACATCTTTACGTATGCACCGCTTTCTAGTGTTGAACAGCACATACATAACAGGAATATAGATCAGTGTGATCAGGGTTGCCGCAGACAGGCCGCCCAGCACCGTACGAGCCAGCGGTGCCTGCATTTCGCTGCCCTCGCCCAGGCCGATTGCCAGGGGCAGCAGGGATAAAATGGTGGTCAGTGAAGTCATCAACACCGGGCGCAGCCGATCCCTTCCAGCTGAATGGACTGCATCCAGCAGCGATTGTCCCTCGTCCCGGAAGAGGGTATTGGCGCGATCGACAATCAGGATGGCGTTGTTGACCACGATGCCAACCAGCATAATGCAGCCTATGAAGCTCTGCACGTTAAAGGTCGTGCCGGTGAACAGCAGGGTCAGCACCACGCCGATCAGCGGCAGCGGCACGGATAACATCACGATGATCGGGGCCAGCAGGGATTCGTACAAGGAGGCCAGCACCATATAGACAAGCACCGTTGCCAGCACGATACCAATCAGCATCTCCCTGAAGGATTTGGCCTGCTCCTCGATGTCTCCGGACATGACGATCTCATAGCCCCGGGGGCGGGCAATATTGACCAGCCTGGCCTGGACGTCGGCAGCGACCTCGCCCAGCGGCCGGTCGGTGATATTGGCGCGGATTTGCACCATGCGCTGCTGGTTTTTGCGCTCGATCTCGACCGGACCGACGCCGGTCCGGGGGGTCATCAAGTTTCTAAGCGACACCGCCTCGCCGTTTTGGTTGGTTATCGTATGGGTCAGCAGTTCATCGATAGTCAGTGATTCGGCATCCTTCACCTTGACGATTATGTCTATTTCTTCACCGCTACCGTCCCGGAACTGACCGGCTTTGGTGCCCGATAGCGCGGTTTCCAGGGTCCGGGCGATCTGGGCCACGCTCAAGCCCAGATCTGCTGCCCGGTCGCGATTGATTTCCAGCAGCCGCTGGGGTACGCCTTCACGGCGGCCTCGCCGGGTGTCGGTAACCCCGGGTATATCCTTGATCTGGGTTTCAACAGCCAGCGCCAGCTGGTCCAGTATGGCCAGATCGTAGCCGTGAATCTCAATTTCCAGGTTGTCTTCCCCACTGCCCAGCAACCGTGACAGCAGAAACAGCCCCTGTCCGGCGCGGACCCGAATCTCGGCACCGGGGACAGAGCCGAGCTTTTTGCGCAGGTCACTGGCCACCGTTTCGCTCGAGCGTTCACGCTCCAGTGCCGGAACCAGCGAGACACGAATCCTCCCGCCCGCGGCATCGCCGCGTCCACCTGCCGAGCCCATATTGACTACCGCAGCACGCATTTCAGGAACCGAGGCGTAAACGGTCTTCTCAATTTGCTGCATGGTCTCGTCCAGTACCTCGAGACGGGTGCCGCCGGCCATATCGACATTGACCCTGACCTCACCTTCATCGGAGGCGGGCATGAATTCCGTGCCGATCAGTGGTAAGGCGGCCAGGGCAACAGTGAACATGGCCGCGACGATGAGCACGCTGATCAGCGGGTTACGCAGACCGGAGCCCAGAACCTTCTCATAGCCGCGGTACAGCGTAACATGGCCGCTGGCCAATCGGGCTACCAGACGTTTCAACGGCCCGGCACTCTTTTTGGTTGTGGTTCTGCGCAGAAACAGGCTGGTCAGCATCGGCACCAGGGTCAAGGCGACCACGAGCGAGCAGACCAGGGAAAAGGCGACCACATAGATAAGCTGTTTGAACAGCAGCCCGGACACTTCCCGGGCAAAGAGCATCGGCACGAAGATCACCAGCGTTGTGCAGGTGCTGGCGATGATTGCTCCCCTGACTTCGTTGGACCCATTGACGGCCGCATCACGAGGGCTTTCCTTATAAGTCTGGAAGCGCCGCAGAATATTTTCCAGCACCACAATGGAGTTGTCGACCATCATGCCCAGCCCCAGGGCCAGCCCGCCCAGAGTCATCAGATTCAGGGTCAGGTTGCCGAAATACATCATCGCAAAAGTGGAGATCACCGCCACCGGGATCGCGGTCATCACCACCAGGGTGGCCCGCAGGTTGAGCAGGAAGGCCAGCAGCACCACAACCGCCAGCGCACCGCCGATTACCATGGTCCGCCCGACGTTGGTCAGTGAGCGCTGGATATACTCGGAGGTGTCGACAATGGAGATAAGCTGGACCTGGGGAAAGTCGAGGTTGAGCTGGTCAATAACACGCTTGGCCTGGCGTGCCACCTCCACGGTATTGGTACCGGACTGTTTACGCACCGCCAGGTAGACGCCCGGCTTGCCGTTAATGCGCACGATCCGGGTAATCTCTGAATGGGTGTCGTTTACCTGAGCCACCTGCTTGAGATAAATGGGGGCGTCGTTGCGCCGGTCGACGACCAGGTCCAGCAGTTGTTCGACACTGGCCAGTTCACCGGGGGTGCGAAGCCGTATTTCGATGTCGCCCGATTCAATGGTTCCGGCCGGCAGGCTGATATTGGCATCGCGTATCGCGTTGCGCACGGTATCGAGCGAAAGCTGCAGAGCACGGAGCCGGTCCGGGTCGATTTCGATGCGGATTTCGCGCTCCAGGCCGCCCCACACATCGAGGGCCGCAACGCCGGGTACCTGTTCGATCCGATAGCTGATCTGATCGTCTATCAGGCGGCGCAGCTCTATCGGGTCGAGATCGGAAGCGGCGCCATAGATCAGTATTGGCGCGCTGTTGGGGTCGAATTTACGTATCTGCGGCCGGTCTGTCTCATCCGGCAGATTGTTGATCACCCGGTCCAGGCGGTCGCGTACATCGTTGGAGGCAGCATCGAGGTTGGTGCCCCAGGTAAACGACAACCGGACGCGGCTGTTTCCCTCTGAGGACTCCGAGGTAACTTCCTTGATTCCCTGGATAACGGAAACGGCGCTTTCAATCGGTTCGGTGACCAGTTTTTCCACCTCTTCCGGAGCGGCATTGCCATAGGATGTATTGATACTGAGCACCGGATAGGATATCTCCGGCAATAGATCGATGGGCAGGCGGCTCAGTGAGACCGTCCCGATCAGGATGACGATCAGGGTCACCATGATCGTGAAAATGGGCCGGGAAGTAGTAAAGGCGCTGATATTCATAGCCGGTTATCCTCAGGACTCGGGCTTGCCGCGGGGTTCTTGTCCATCACCCGCATAGGAGACCCGCACACCATCACTGAGCAGATGATGGCCGAGCGTAACGACCAGTTGGCCTTCCTGCAGGCCCGAGACCTGAGTCCAGCCACCATCTTCGATGCCGGGGTTAACTTCGACGAATCGTGCATTACCGTCTTCGACTATGAATACGCCGGGATTTCCAAGCCGCTGGATAAGCGCCGATGAAGGAGCAGCAATCGTCTGCTCGGCCCGACCCAGCTCGATATGAACCCGGGCAAACATGCCGCCTTTGAGGATGATATCCGGGTTGGCAACTTTAATCTCCACCCGCGCCTGCCTGCTGGTCTCGTTGAACACCGGCGCCAGGCGCACCACCATTCCCGGAAATGTTCTACCAGGGACGATATCGACACTGATATCAGCCGGTTGCCCTATTTCTAAAAAACCATAATCCCGTTCAGCCACATTGATGACCGCCTTGAGCACAGACAGATCGACCAGGGTTACAAGCGGCGCGTTCGCAGAGATGGTGTCACCTGCATCGACATAGGTTCGGGCCACATAACGGCAGCCATCCGGATCACTTACCTGCCAGTCCGCGGTCAGGGTCGTATAGGACAGCCTTACCTCGGCGGCGCGCAGCGCTGCTTCACGCTGTTTGATCTGAGCCAGGGCCAGATTGACCCCGGCCTGCTTGGTCAGTTTTTCTGTTTCGGCTTCCTCCAGCTCGGCTTCCGCGGAAACTTTCTGTTCCCTGAGTTTGATTGCCCGCTGATAATTCCGTTCGGCAGCGATCAGATTGGTGCGAGCCTGGGTCAGAGAGGCCCGGGCAACCTCGAGTTCGGCCTGGGCCTGGGCATGCTGCTGCTCGAATTCCTCGCTGTCCAGTTTCACAATCAAATCCCCACGGTTCACGCACTGACCGAGGCTGACGCCGATTTCCTGTATGCGGCCGCCGACCTTGGCCGCTGCGTCGTATTGTCTTTCCGCCTCCAGGGTACCGCTGAAAACTCGCTGTTCAACAAGCTCGCGGCGCTCAACCGGGGCAACATTTACCCCGACAATCGACTCCCTGCGGCCCGATTTTCTGCCGTCGCTGTCGTCGCGGTTCGTCATCTGGAAGATGACGGCCAGTGCCGCTGCGGTAATAACCAGAATCACCACTATTTTCAATCCGGAGAAAACCAGAGATCTGTTCATGATAATGACAAATTCCTACGTTCTTCAGAAAGGGAGCGGGAACAATCTGAAAAACAGCTTTTCAGAAGCGGCATTAAAGACTCGAGATCAAGCGGGTCGGGATTGTAATGGGGAGTCATCTTATATCAACCTCCTGCAGGCTGAAAAGATAAAAGAGGTGGACGGGTTCAGGTGCTATCGTTGAAACCGCTCTGATAATAACTGATTCCTATCGACTGGTCGTTAAAAATATAATTCTCCCCTGAAAAATTGCTGAATTTCTGATTGATATCATACTGATTCAGACTGGCAAGTGCATTGACTGCCCAAAATAGTCTACAGGTAGAGAAAGTGTTGCTTCTCTAAACAGTTATACCAGAAGGCCGAATCAGATCGAGCGGCTGCAATCATAACGCGCTTAGGTGATGTCATTGAGCTAACCCACCTGATTGGTCTTTAGCACTACTGCCAGCAACACCAAGTAAATTGTGTTTTCCATCACTTGTCCTCTAGGTGAAAATAGGCTGATAAATTTCAGGAAAAAGGGGCTAGCACACTGCAACCACTACTAGTATTTAGGGTAGCATGACCACTTTGTTCTCACATGACGACAAAAGGGCTGTGGAGTTGGATTCTTGACTATTCAAGGTTGAGGTTCGAGCCCCCAAAACCTAGCTTGTAATCGTTGCTCCGTCTGTCACAGAACAGGTTTGCCCATCTGCTTAGGACGATCAATTGACTTAGCACCCCTAGTTCGGTAGGATCGGTTGGGGTGTGGTGAACATGATCTAATTTTTCAGGCAACCATAAGTCATTTATCGCCATCACTTCTGACAATTATGAAACCTATCAATAACAGATCTCTCTTTTATATTTTGCCAGCCCTGATTGTCGTTGGCGGCAGCACCATTATTCCCCTGGCAGCGATCGTCAATTTTTCTGTTCAAGATGTATTTTATGGCAATGATTTTATTTGGGTTGGTCCCAAATGGTTTATTCAGGTGCTCAGTTCAAAGGAGTTTTATGACACCTTGCTCCGCACTTTTGCCTTTTCTGCGATGGTGATGATCATTGAAGTGCCGCTCGGTATTTTGGTCGCACTCTGCCTGCCTAGGAAAGGTAAACTCATACCGTTTTATATCATTGCCATTGCTATTCCGCTGATGATTCCCTGGGTGGTTGTAGGGCTTATGTGGTTGTTAATAATCCATCCTCAATGGGGCTCCCTTGGTGCACTGCTCTCGTTGATCGATCTCCAGATCGATGCAAACAATATGTTTATGGCCTGGTCGATTATTGTCTTTGTCGATGTCTGGCACTGGACAAGCCTGATCATCCTGCTCTGCTACTCGGGATTGCTGGCAATCCCCGATATGTATTATCAGGCGGCGAAAATTGATGGTGCCAACCGTTGGAATCTTTTTCGCTATGTTGAACTGCCAAAAATAAAGCGTGTGCTGATGATCGCTATTTTATTGCGATTTTTAGATAGTTTTATGGTTTATGCTGAGCCATTTATTTTAACCAGAGGCGGACCGGGTAAATCCACAGTATTTCTCTCCCAAAGCCTCATGCTGACCGCTTCGAAACAATTCGATTTAGGTCACTCTGCGGCAGTCTCACTTATCTATTTATCGATTATCGTCCTGTTCGCATGGATTCTTTATAAAGTGATGTAAGGCCAAAGGGATATGGAACTTCCTAACTATGGGTGCTGATTTGAGCTCTGCAGGTGAGGTCGACAGAATTAAGGGGGACATCTCCTCCAAAGATCCTAAACCCGACACCGGAAAATATCGTCGAATTGTTAAAAAATATTTACCGCTGCTTTATGTGATTTTTTTAATGCTGCCGATATATTCTCTTGTCTGCTACAGCTTTAAAACAGAATTCGAGATCAAGAACAGTATCACCCCCATACCCATGATTGGAACCTTAGCCAACTACAAGGCAATATTCGGTGATCGGCAGTCCTATATGGCTCTGGTCAATTCATTGCTCTATGTGGTGATGAATAACGCAATATCTCTTGTGGTTGCCGTTCCGGCAGCCTATGGTTTTTCTCGTTATTCTTTCCTTGGCGATAAGCATTTATTTTTCTGGTTTCTGGTCAGCCGCATGACTCCGCCTGCAACGGTGGCTATCCCATTGTTTCAACTTTATTCCGCTCTGGGTATCATCGATACCCATTTTGCTGTAGCACTTGCCCATTGTTTATTTACGGTACCCATTGCAGTGTGGATTCTCGAAGGATTTATCTCAGCAGTACCAAGAGAGCTTGATGAAATAGCGCAACTGGATGGTTATTCCTTTCCACATTTTTTCATAAAAATTCTTCTTCCTGCCATTGCGCCAGGTATTGGGGTAACCGCATTCTTTTGTTTTATCTTTTCGTGGGTTGAAATACTGCTCGCCAACTGGATCACCACCATAGATGCGGTACCGTTCGGTTCAATTATATTGCGAGCAGGAATGGCCCTGGGGCTCAACCCTCTGGGCTGGATAAGTGCTATGGCTGTTTTGGCGATCATCCCAGGCGTGCTGTTGATTTATTTTGTCCGCGACCATCTTGCAAAGGGGTTTGCCCTTGGTCAAATCGAGTGATGACCAGCAGAAGTTGGAACCCACACAGTGCAATTTTTATCGTTGCCCAAGCTTCGTATTAGAACAACAGCAGGAAACAACAGAAAATGTTAACAAACCCTCAGCTTTCTGCTTCTCGAATCCTCTTTGTTGATATTGCCAGGATCTATGGCGTTGCCTTAGTTTTCTACGGTCATATCATTGAAAGCTATATGAAGGCAGGCAGCCCAGTTGCAGCCTTGCACTATAAATTTGTTTATTCTTTTCATATGCCCTTGTTCTTTATCCTGTCAGGCTATATTGCCAAGGAGCATCTTACTAATATGGAGTTCAGTCTCTATCTGAAAAACAAAGTTGCATCACGCCTGGTTCCCTACCTGTTTCTCTCAATACTTTTAATTATCCCGACCTTCTGGACAACCGGTTTTACCGTTGGTCTTGAACTCCCCACCGTCGAAGGATATGTAAAAGGCATTGCTGCCACGGTGCTTGCCGGTTTTCCCTATTTTAATATACCGACATGGTTTCTAATCTGTTTGTTTGTGGTGGAGATGATGCATTACGTCACATCAAAATTTCTTACCTCTAATTCAAAAATAATTCTGATTGGCGGCGGGTACTATTTGATAGGATCTGTTTTGGCGTGGAACGCTGGTTTCTTAAAGCCAACTAATATGCTCTCTCAACATGGAAAGATCTTTCCCTATTTCATGATCCTTGAAGCATTCACTGGGTATTCGCTCTATCTGGTGGGGGTTTATCTACATCGCAACGGTTTCCTGGCGGGCAGAATATCTGTATTCAAATGTTTCCTGGGGGCAGTCACTTGCCTGTTTCTGGTCTATTTTACCTATGATTTGAATAAGGGAATGTTCACCATACCCTTCTATGATGCGGTGATACTGGTTGGCTCATCCCATGGCAACCCGATTCTTTTCCCTCTCACGGCGATACTTGGTAGCGTATTGATAATGATGCTGGCCAAGTTGACCACTGACA
>Ga0316201_10004330_pt1 | contig 10689 bp, 6 predicted proteins | sample CS6wburrow_MG_FD_204516 | JGI IMG/M metagenome (GOLD analysis project Ga0316201, IMG submission 204516) | Coastal sediment microbial communities from Delaware Bay, Delaware, United States - CS-6 worm burrow | ecosystem: Environmental > Aquatic > Marine > Coastal > Sediment | place: USA: Delaware... | reverse complement strand
GCCGATGCCTGCAGCCCTGGGGTCGCCGCTGGGACCGAACCAGTGATTCTGTGGCGCGCCGGTGGTGCGTGCACGCATGCCGCAGTAGGTCGTCCCGTTAACGGTGGCCGCGAGCACGCGGTTCTGGAATTCCACGTCAGCGCTGACGACGGCCGCGGTCAGGTGGTGCGACATGCGCTCCAGCAGGCCGAGTACGGCAGCAATATCACTGTCTGCATAGCTAACGACAACCTGGAAAGGGCCAAATAATTCGGTGGTCACCAGGTCGAAATCGCCGTTGCAGAGCGTCACCAACGGCACCTGCACCGCTGTGGCCTCGAACGCGCCATAGCACTCGGGAATCTGGTGTTCGCTCAAAGGTGCACCACCGAACAGCAACTCTGCACCTGGTACCTGCATTATCGCGTCGATATGTTGCTGAATCCGCGCATTTGTCCAGGTCAAAACCGGGCCAATACTCAGGTTTTCCAGAGTGCGCCGGCCGGCCAGGGTTCGTAGTTTTGGTAGCAGCTTTTCCGCCCAGTTGTCATGCACGAACAAGATGCTTTGTGCCGAACACTTCTGGCCAGCGGCGTTGTAGGCATCCTCGTCAGCCTGCCAGGCGACGTAATCGAGCCACTGCTTGTTGAAGTCAGGGCCGATTATTTTCCAGTCGAATCCGGCGTCCTCGAGACGCACACGTCCGTTGACCGTGGCGGCGACACGTTCGGCGACGCTGCTCGAGCCCGTGAACTGCAGCATCCGAATCCTGTCGGCCGCCGTCTCCACCAGCTTGCCCATGCGCTCGCCGCGACAGTGCAACAGGTCAATGTCCGATGCGTCGAGCCCGCAGTGAATCAAGAGCTTCAAAAACTGTTCGAAGACGACGCTGACTTTCGAGTCAACCTTGACGAGTGGCCGATTGCCCATGAACAACGCACCCAGGGCTTGCAGCGCCGGAATCTCAAGCGGGAAATTAAACGGTGCAATAACGACGACCGGACCGTAGGGCCAGCGATAGCCGCGCGATTCCTGACCGGTTCGATCGCCCGGGTTTGAAAAGCCACGGCCGAGAAAACGCACGCCGTCACCACTGAAGTTTTCCAGGAATACTCGGGTTACTACCACTTCGTTGAGGCACTGCTGCCAGCTCTTCGGCATCACGCGCTGGATCAGTCGTGTGAAGAAACTTTCGCAATCAGGAGTGGCCAGCAGCGCTGCTGCTCGCGCGCAGACGCGGCCTAAGTGCACATAGCGCTCGGTGTTTTTCAGTGGATTGTGCAGTCCTGTTTTCGGACAGGTGTTGAGGCCCGCGATGAACGGCGAGAGGTCATCGGTGTCCGGCACGTGCAGAAAATCCCCGCCGCAAAGAGGGTCGGGAATATCTGTGCGAATGCTCGATACGGTCGCCCAGTTGCCGGCTACGAGGTTTTCGACGACGCCGGGTTTGCTGGCGTTCATGCCGTTGAATGGGTCGACGGTGGCAAAGGTTGGGCATGTTGCTGTTGGTGAACCGGCCATGATCAGTACTCTGCATTGTTCGGTGAGGCGGACATTCTAACCGTGTTATCGGTTTACAATACGTACAAAAGCGGGGGCTTAGCATGGCGATGACAGGATCAGGCGGTGACAGGGGGACCTGGTCGTCCGGGTTTACCTTCATTCTGGCTTCGGTCGGAGCCGCGGTCGGGCTCGGCAATATCTGGAAATTTCCGTTCGTCGTTGGGGTCAGCGGCGGTGGCGCGTTTGTGCTGGTGTATCTCGGCTGCGTGGTTTTTGTTGCTGTACCGATACTGATCGCGGAGCTCTGGATCGGGCGGCGCGGCGGCGATAGCCCGCCAGCGGCAATGCGCAACGTCGCAGCCGCAGCCGGCCAACCCAGGGTCTGGGCCGTTGTCGGCTGGATGGGCATGCTGGTCGGTTACCTGATTGCAAGCTATTACAGTGTGATTGCCGGCTGGACGCTGGCTTACATATTTAAAGCGGGCAGCGGTTTTTCCGGCGCGAATGCGCAGGAGGTGGTGCAGCAATTCGACGAGCTGCTCGCGGACCCGGTGACCATGACCCTTTGGCACACGGTGTTCATCGTCGTGGCTTTGCTGATCGTTGGCCGCGGTCTGCGCAATGGCATCGAGCGTGCGGTGACCTTCCTGATGCCGGCGCTGTTCATCATGCTGCTGGTGATGATCGGTTACGCAGCTGTCGAAGGTGATTTTGGCGCCGGCGTGAATTTCCTGTTCAGTACCGACTTCAGCAAGATCACTGGCAGCACGGTACTCGCTGCGATTGGCCAGGCGTTTTTCTCGATCAGCGTCGCGATGGGCCTCATCATGACCTACGGCTCCTACGTGCCCAAAGAGGTGTCGCTGACAAAGTCTGCGCTGATTATCGCCGGCGCTGACACGCTGGTGGCACTGCTGGCCGGACTAATGATCTTTCCGCTGGTCTTCGCCAATAACCTCGACCCGGCTTCCGGACCGGGCCTCATCTTCCAGACTTTGCCGGCGGCATTCGTCGGCATGCCGGGCGGCGCCCTGTTTGGTTCGCTGTTTTTCATTTTGCTGGCGTTTGCCGCGATCACATCGATCATCGCGATCATAGAACCGATTATTTCGTATGCGGAAGGCAAGTGGGGTATGCGACGCTCAACCGGGTGCATCGTTTTCGGGTTTCTGGCGTGGGCCATCGGGCTGGCGACTGTTTTCTCGTTTAACGTGTGGTCTGGTGTGACACCACTGACGTCGATCGCGACGTTTGCCGACAAAACCATTTTTGATCTGATTGACTACTTTACGGCCAATCTGCTGATGCCACTCGGCGCTATCCTGATGGCACTGTTTGTTGGCTGGTTTGCGAAGCCGGCAGATCTTGCAGAAGACGTGAAATTCGGCGGCCCGACGCTGTTCAGAATCTGGCTATGGATGATCCGCGTTATCGTGCCGCTGGCGATACTCGGGGTGCTCTACAGTGGGTTATAGCGCTAATGAAGCCGCTTGACCGACGCGAGGCTCCAATAAAGAAAAGGGCGCCATCGGGCGCCCTTTCGCTAGTGTGATATGAATACCCGGTCATTCCTTATAGCGGTAGTGCTTGTCAAACTCGTCGTCTGAATAGTCATCGAAATCGTCAAAGTCATCCAAGTCCGATGCTTCCCAATGATCCTTGTGGACCTTATGGGTCTTTTTCCGGCTACCAAACTTCGCACCATCGCGGTGCTTTTTCTTCATAATGCGGCGCGTCGCATCAAAGTCGTCGAAACTTAGTTCCTCGAACTCGTCATTATCGTCATAAAACGAACGCATCAGCCTAGCTCCTCTATTGCAGGGTCGTACACAGGTCTAAGGGCCTTTTGTGAAGTATCTGACAATATGGTTTGATGTCAAGTACTTTTATATCAAAATAAACAAAAAGTGACGTTATGAAAAAAGACCCCGTAGACGACATCCTGGAACAATGGTCGGAAGAACGACCGGAGCTGGAGACGGCGAGCCTCGGAGTGGTGGTGCGGATACTGTCGCTTTACAAGCGCCTCAGCCGCGAGGCGGCGCAGGCCCTGCGCCCGCTCGGCCTGGAGCTGTTTGAGTACGACGTGCTTTCTGCCCTGCGACGGCAAGGTGCACCGTTCGCTCTGCACGCCACGGAGCTGGCCAGGCAAACGGGGCTGAGTGGCGGCGCGATGACCAATCGCGTCGATAAACTCGCGGAGCGCAAGCTGGTACGTCGCGATGCCGACAAAGGCGACCGGCGCGCCGTTATCGTCTCACTGACGGCCCGGGGCCGACGCGTCATCGACGAAGCAATACAGCTTCGACTGGGCTCGGCTGACCGCAGCCTCGATGCCCTGAGCACGCGCGAACGCCGCCAGCTGGCTGACTTGCTGCGTAAAGTGTGGCTGACTGGCGCGCGTCCCTAGCGATCGTGGCAATGCCGGCCGTCAGGGTTTCTTGACGCTGTAAACGATATCGACGTTGCGCACCGCACCCGACCGGGATTCAACGACCAGCCGGTTGCTCAGCTGGTAACGCAGCAGCAGGCTGCCAATATTGTCGACGATGCCATACGCGTATTCGACAAACAGGCGATTGCCAAAGCGCTTGCCGGCAAAGAACTGGCGGTTCTCGGCGCTGCCCTGCACGCCGAGGGTTTCGAGGCCAAGATCGTTGCGCACGCGGGAAACAACACTGCCGGCGGAGCTGAGCCCCAGCGCGAATGCTGCCTGGCCCAGCATGTCACCCTGCTCGGCGTCGGCATTCGAGAGCGGTCTGCCCGTCAGCAGGTAGGACAATGCTTCGACATCGCTCAGCACCGGCTCGCTGTAAACCTGCGAGCGCGGCTGGGTGGGCGTGCCGGTTAACAGGATGCCTGCCACCGTGTTATCGCTTGCCTTCCGAGTAGCTCTAACATTGAGCGTGGGGTTGCTCAGCGGCCCGTTGAAGATCAGCTCACCGCTGTCGATATTCAGCGTCTGCCCGTAAGCCGAGTAACTGCCATCACGCAATACGAGCCGCCCCGTGCTTGTGTACGTTGTGTCGCTGCGACCGACAACACGGACCGCTCCCTCGAGGCCCGTGCTGAGACCGAAGCCGGATAAAGTGACGTCGTCGCCCAGGCGCGTACGCACATCGAGATCCACTACGAACTGACGTACCTGGGCGGCCTCTTCCCCGCGGTGAATGACCACATCGGAGGACGGTCGTGCCACGTTCTCCGGCAACTCGCGGAACGTAATGTTGGCTTGCGGTATTGCGAGATCACCACGAATTTGTGCGGTGCGTTCACCAATGACCACCGAGATGGCCGGGGACGCCGTTATCTGCCAGTCCGGTAGTCGCACGAGGAGGAAGTCGTTCCCATCCAGCCTTAATTCAGTGCGCAGCCCCGCGTCAGCATTGAAAGATGTTTCGCCCTCTATCGTAAGGACGCCGTCGCCGGAGCGCGCAGAGCCGCTGACGGCGAGTCGGCCAGGTGTCGTCTGGCGCAGACCAATACCGATTTCGGTCACCGTAATGCCGGCGCGGCGAATACCGAAAGCACCGTTCTGCAGTCCGATTTCACCGATGATTTCCGGCGCATAGAGGCTGCCGGCAATATCGACGCTACCGGAAACCCGGCCGGTTGGCTCGGTCACGGACGGATTGAAAAATGTCAGCAGGTTAAGGTCGTTGAGTTCGAGGTTGGCGCGTCCGCCGATGCTCGATCGCGGGTTGAATACGTCGGTCACGCGAATTTCGCTGGTCAGGTGATCATCGGAGTCAACCAGTCGAAACTCGAGCTGACCGTCAAGACGGTTATCAAGAATCGTGGCGTCGGCAAGGGCGCGCTCAAAGGTTGCCGTGATCTCGTCACCCTCGAATACCGTGCGCAAACGAAAGTCGCGCAGCTTGAGCTGTGCATTGGCGTTAAGCCGGCCGCCAATGAGCTCGCCGTTGGCATTGGCCTCAATAAAGCCATCGATGATCGCACCGTCCGGCAGGATAATTGGCAAAGCCGCGATCGGCATGGCATTAAACGCCACGTCGAAACTCAGGGGGCCCGCATCAACTGAGCGTAAGGTCGCGCACGCACGGCCATCATTGGCTGAGGCCACGAGGCAGGTCTTGTTCAACGCAAAGCCCGTCGCGGAAACAGAGTAGTCAGCACGGTCCTGCAGCAGCCACTCGCCCAGCAGCTGGCCGGTGACCGCCAGCTTCTCGACTGATCCGTCCCAGCGCTGCTCAAAATAGCGCGCGTTGAACTGTGCTTCGGCCCTGACATCCTGCGTGACAATATTGGCGCTCAGCTGGTGGTCGGCAGCCGAGCCGACGACATTCAGAGCCACCGTCTTAAGTGCAAGATCCCCTGTGCGTGCGTCATCGAGCTGCACCTTCGCAGTGCCACGACCGGTAAGGGGCATTGCAAATTCCGCGGTCAGGCTCGCCGCGCTATAGTCCTGCCAGGCAAGCCCTGCGCCATTGACGGTGCCGGAAACTTCAAACGCATCGGCGCCTGTGGCAACGCGAATATCGCCCGTCAGGCTGCCCGCAACATCAAGACCCAGCTGGCTCAGCCTGGCGAGCTCGAACGTTGCATCGATGCGCAGTTGTTCACCGACACTCGCATTAAAACGAGCGCGGTTGTCACCCACTCGAACAACGGCATTCTGAATTCGCAGCAGTGCATCCGCGAGAGCAAGCTCGGCTCCGCCCGCTACCGTGTAGCCGTTCAGGTCGCCGTTGAGGTCGCTGATGATAACGCTGGCGACAGCCTTACCGTTGTCAATCCGGCCGTTCGTCGTGCCAACTGCGTTGACGCCGCCGCTCAGGCGCTGGTCGGCAAGGGATGCATCAAGGTCGGTGACCTGGAAGGCGAGGGTCCACGGTGACCCGGGCGACATCATGACCTGGCCGTTGGCGGACACCTGGCCGCGTTCACTCCATACCGACAGGGCGCGAATGTTGAGTGCTTCCGCTGCGCGACTCCCGACGGCGGTAATGACCAACGGGGGAACCCCTTCCATCAACAGGTTTGAACGGGTTTCGTAAGTAAAGTCGCCGGGATCACCGGTTATGCGCAGGTTTCCGTCTTTGAATTGCAGGTTGCGGCCGTCGCCGAGGACAACGTCGACGTTGCTCCAGCTGTTTGCCAGGTCAAATGTGAAGCCGTCATCGACGAGTGCCAGCTGACCCTCGGTCAGAATGGCATAGGGGTCGAGGAGTTCATGGTTCACGTTGTACCGCGCCGCATCCCCCCGCAGTCTTAGCGTCCCTGACATCGCCGGCTGTTCCGGCAGGCGCAGTGTCCAGGCAGCGGTCGCATTCGCGTTGAAAGGATGCGCCAGACGGCCCGATGCTGTCGCCGTCAGATCGCCGAGTTCGCTTTGCACTGCCAGGCGTCGGATTTGCAGGTCTGAACCTGACAGGCTACCGGCGAGCTCGACGCGGTCGATGACGAGCTGCATGTCACTCGAGTCAACCTGAATATTTGTGATCGTCGCGTTGTCGACGGTCACGGCGAGCGGCAGGTCGAGCGCAAAGGGTTCGTCCGGATCGTCCTTCGGAGGTCGATCGCGGAGCAGGATTTCGACGCCCTGAATATCCAGTTCGCCAATTCTGATTTCACGTCGCAGAATCGGTAGCAGCGCGAAGTCGGTGGCCAGCAGATTGACACGAACGGTTTGCTGCTCGTCGGTCCAGCTGGTCGTCTTGAGCGCCACGCCGTCAAGCAGGGTGCCGCTAACCTCGCCAATCGACATCTGTGCAGGCAGCAGCGGCAGTGCGCGAGCAAATGCCCAGCGCGTGCCGCTTTCCGTCGCGACGATCCAGTACGCCAGGCCGACTATCGACAGGCTGGCAGCAACGACAGCCGCTACGCTCCAGCGCCAGACCCGCCGGCTCACAGGTCCGCCCCCAGGCGAATATGCAGCCGGACGTTGCGGTCTGATTTGTTAAGCGGGTGCGCGAGGTAGAAGCGCAGCGGCCCAACGGGCGAACGCCAGATCACACCGAGCCCGGCGCTGATCGCGGCATCGACATTCAGATCATCGAACGCGTTGCCGGCATCGACGAAGATGGCGCCGTAGAAATTGTTACGCAATTTATGTTCGTACTCGATACTTGCGACGAGCAAATTGCTGCCGCCGATAACGTTGCCGAGCTCGTCCGTCGGTCCCAGCGTTTCATAGCCGAAACCGCGCACGGATTCATCGCCACCCGCAAAGAAGCGGACGGAAGGTGGCAGTTCCGAGAACTCCGACTGAGCGGTGACCCCAACGGTCGCGCGTGCCAGCAGACGACTGTCTGCCGACAGTGATCGAACGATGCGAGCACCGACGATCGTTTGCATAAACGACGTGTCCGAGCCCAGGGCATTTGCAGCGCCGCGGAGCTCAAGTGTCAGTCGGCGTCCCCGGGTTGGGAATAAGTCGAGGTCGGCACGTTTGTGGTCATAAACAATGCCCGGCAATACCAGGCGGCTGCTGCTCTCAGCGCCACCGATATCGTAGCGGTCATAATTGAGGTCCAGCGACAAAGTGCGCATCCATTCCGGTTTTATTTGTTTGGAGCGCCTGACGCCGATGCGTCCTGTGTCGCTTTTTGACGAGTCCGTGTTTTCACTGGAGAGCCCGCTGGTGTAGCTCAGCCACTCGGTGCGCGGGTCGGTTAACGGCTTACGGTATTCTGCCGACAGGCCCTGCAGAACCGTCGACACACTCAGGTCGGTTTGCAGCCGGTGGCCGCGGTCGTTGACGCGACGATTCTGGAAGCCGGCACGCGCCCGGGGCCCGGTATCCGTCGATATGCCAAGGCCGATCGTGTACTCAATGCGATCGGCCGGCTCCAGCACGATGCTTACCGGCAGCTGCCGGTTCGCCGCACGCTCGAATTCGGGCATCAGCTCTATGCGTTTGAAATAGCCGCTGCGGGAGAGGTCGTTATAGGCCCTGGTGAGCAGGCGATTGTCGTACGGCATTCCTGGTTCGAAGTCGAGAAATGCGCGGACCAGGGTCTCGTCCAGTATCGACTGCGTCAACGCGATTTCGCCAAACTCGTAGCGCGGACCGCTGGCGAAATTCAGCGCCAGGTCAGCTGCATGTTCTTCCGGCCAAACGTCGATCGAATTTTCTAGAAAGACAGCTTCCACGTACCCGCGTTCAGCGGCGCGAATCTGTAGAGACTCCTTCAGCGATTCGTAGTCGGAATGGAGTAAGCGACTGCCGGCGCTAAGGTCCGGTGCTGCAATCAGGTCCGCAAAATTATCGCGGTCCTCAGGCGCCGCTTCCACGGCAATAGCAACGTTCCTTAAAGTGATGGGTTTACCGGCATCGATGCGGACTGTCGCCTTCCAGCAGTCTGCCGTCTGCTCGAGTGCTGTTTCTATGATCGGATCGTAATAACCGTATGGTTGAAGCGCGGTTTCTACTTCAGCAACAACTGCCCGGAACCGGCGGCGCACCAGCCAGCTCTCCGCATCGCAGGGTTCACCGGCCAGGGCAACATAACTGCGAACGTTGCGCTGCAGCTCCGCATCGACGCCCTCAACGATCAGCTCGGCATGACCGAGCGATGCAAGGAGTAGAGCAAGGAATAGTAAGGGAGTGCGCATCGTTAAAAGCCGTTGGCGACAAGCGTTCTCCGCGTCAAAGCCACCTCACAATAACAGACCACAAAAAGCCGGCAGAATTCTCCACGCTCAGCAGAAACAGGGGGTCTTTGGGGTTCATGGCTGTTCTTTTGTTTTGCGTGCGCCGAGCGGAGATATCAATACAGTGTGGACCTGCCTGCCGTGCATTCGTGCGACAGTGAACCTGAACCCGGCGCTTGCCACAGAATCGCCTTCCTTGGGCAAGCGCTCCAGCAGTTGCATGACAAATCCACCGAGTGTGCCAATCTGCGCGTGCCGCTCTATCGAAATACCGACGGTCGCCTCCAGCTCCACCAGCGGCAGCTGACCGTTTGCCCGCCAGCCGGTTTCATTGGCTTCGATCGGCGCGATTAATTCATCGACGTCCCACTCATCTTCTATTTCGCCAACAATTTCCTCGAGCATGTCCTCCAGCGTCGCAATGCCTATATAAGTACCGTGTTCGTCAACGACAGTCGCCATGTGCGTGCGCGTCGATCGCATGCGCTCCAGTAACGATGAAATCAACAGGGTCGGTGGCACGACAAGCGGTGCTCGCAGCCTCTCCGGCAACGTATCCCAGACATTCTTTTCCTCGGCGACAAACGCAGCAGTCAGGTCCTTTGTTGCCAGCACACCGACAACATTGCCCTTGGCATCGAGAACCGGAAAGCGGCTGTGCAAGGTCGAGACAATGATTTCCTTGTTGGTTTCAGCATCGGAGCTTAGTCGCAGCTTGTCGACGTTGACCCAGGGCACCATGACTTCGCGGACCGTCTGGTCGTCGAACAGAAAGGCCTTGCGAATAATTTCGGCAGTTTTTTGTTCAAGCTCACCGTGAGCTTCTGATTCATCGACGATGGCACTGATTTCATCTTCGGAAATGACTTCGTGATGTGACCGGCCGCCAACGCCGAGTAGTTTGAGGATTCCCGCGTTGGCACGATCCAATAGCCAGTTGAGGGGAAACACGAGCCAGTAGAACCAGTACAGCGGATAGGCCAGCGCCAGGGTTACCGGCGTCGGTTTGCGAATCGCATAGGTCTTCGGCACCTGCTCGCCCACGACAATATGCAGCGACGAGAAAATCAGGAAGCCAACGATGAAAGAAATGGTGTGCAGCGCCGGTCCCGTGATGCCGAATTTCGACAGCAGCGGTTCCAGTAACGTGGCGACTGCAGGCTCACCGACCCAGCCGAGGCCCAGCGACGCCATCGTGATGCCGAGTTGGCATGCGGCCAGGTAGGCATCGAGATTGTTATGCATCCGCACGCTGAGCACTGCGGCACGGCGCTGTTGGGTAATGGCCTGATCAAGTTGAAAGCCACGGACTTTGACCAGCGCGAACTCAGCGGCAACAAAGAACGCATTGGCAGCAAGGAGCAGCACGACTGCAAGCAGAGAGTACGTTAATGAGCTCATAGATTAACTTCAGGAAAAAATGAAACTAGCGGGTTACTCGTCATCGCCGTGGAGCATGCGAATTTCAAGTGGCTTGGTGGCATCCAGATGGACATCGCGCTGCGGGAAGGCGATGACGATGCCGGCGTCGTCAAACAATTGACTGATACGAAAACGAACGCCACTGCGAATTTCTCTGAGCGCTTTCTC
>Ga0316201_10004329_pt1 | contig 10692 bp, 9 predicted proteins | sample CS6wburrow_MG_FD_204516 | JGI IMG/M metagenome (GOLD analysis project Ga0316201, IMG submission 204516) | Coastal sediment microbial communities from Delaware Bay, Delaware, United States - CS-6 worm burrow | ecosystem: Environmental > Aquatic > Marine > Coastal > Sediment | place: USA: Delaware... | reverse complement strand
AACCCGTTCCGCCGGGTCGCCCCAGGGATTATCGGCCAGGACCTCGGACCGGTGCGTGAACCGCACAATCTCGCCTTGCGGCCAATCGATTGGAGGTCGAACCGCAGGCATGTTCCGGATCAGCCGCGCCCCGCCCTGGCAAGCAGGGCCTGCATGTGATCGAGGATATCGTCGCGGATTTCCTCATGGTCCATGGCGTATTCGATGGTTGCTTCAATGAATCCGTGGCGACTGCCGCAGTCGAAGCGCCTCCCCGCCAACGGCAGCGCCAACACGGGCTTCTCGCCGAGCATGGCGGCGATTCCGTCGGTCAGCTGAATTTCGCCCCCGGCGCCGGTCGGCACGCGGTGCAGGCATGAGAATATCGATGGATCCAGCACGTAGCGCCCGACGACCCCCAGGCGGGACGGCGCGTCTTCCGGGGCGGGCTTTTCGACGATGGTTTCGATGGCCATGCGCCCTTCCGGATTTTCCCGAACGCCGACGATCCCGTAACTGCTGGTTCGTTCCGCGGGCACTTCTTCGACGCCGACGACGCTGGCGCCGGTCTGCCGGTACACCTCCGTCATTTGCGCGAGAGCGCCGGGGCCGTCGTTGCGAATCATGTCGTCCGCCAGCAGGATCGCGAACGGCTCGTCCCCGACTACCGGTTCCGCCAGCAACACGGCGTGGCCCAGCCCCAGAGCCTCCGTTTGCGTCACGTGCACCCGCGTTACGGCGTCCGGAACGATTCGGGTGATCCGCTCCAGTAATTCGGTCTTGCCTCCGGCAGCGAGCTTGGTCTCGAGTTCGAACGCCGAGTCGAAATGATCGGAGATGGCGTGCTTCGAGCTGCTGGTGATGAACACCAGCGTTTCGATGCCGGCTTCCAGCGCTTCCTCCACCGCATACTGGATCAGCGGCTTGTCGACGATGGGCAGCATCTCTTTCGGAATGGACTTGGTAGCCGGCAGGAACCGGGTGCCCAGTCCGGCAACCGGAAACACGGCCTTCCTGATCGGTTTGACGGAATTCGTCACTGGCTCGGAACGTCCCGGGGTCACGCGGAGCGATTAATGGAAACCACCTCGGCAGCGCCGGGCTTGGTGCTGATCGACGTCTTGGCCAGTTCGGGGACCAGGTGCAACAGGATCTCCTTGAGCTTCCGCGTATCGTAACGTTTGACCGCCAGGTCGCCGGCGCGAAGATCGGAGCTGAGGTCCTCCCAGTTCGCCTGGCGCGGATGGGCCAGGAAGATTTTCTCGTGCTGGGTCTGCTCGTAGGGCTCCAACTCGTGGAACAGCTGTTCAAACAGTTTTTCGCCGGGCCTGAGCCCCGTGTAGACGATCTGGATGTCCTTTCCGGGTTCCTTGCCCGACAACCGTATCAATTGCTCGGCAAGATAGGTGATCTTGACCGGCTCGCCCATGTCGAGCACATAGATCTCGCCGCCGCTGCCCAGCACGGCGGCCTGCATGATCAACTGGCTGGCCTCGGAAATTGTCATGAAGTAACGGGAAATTTCGGGATGGGTCACTGTCACCGGCCCGCCCTTCGCGATCTGCTCCTTGAACAAGGGCACCACGCTGCCGTTGGAATTCAGCACGTTGCCGAACCGCACGGTTATGTACCGGGTTTGCGAACGCGCGCTCATGTTCTGGCAGTACATTTCGGCGACGCGCTTCGTCGCACCCATGATATTGGCCGGATTGACGGCCTTGTCGGTCGATATGAGAACGAACGTCCCTACCCCATGGCGCTCCGCCGCCTCCGCCAGTCGCATCGTGCCCAGGACATTGTTGCGGAAGGCTTCGCGGATTTGAGTCTGCAGAATCGGCAAATGCTTGTAAGCGGCCGCATGGAAAATCATATCCGGGCGGTACTCGCCAACGATTTTCTCGACGGTGGCGGGATCGCAAACGTCGCCAAGAACGCTATAAAAAATCAGGTCCTGGAACTCGCTTTGCAGCTCGTGGTCGATCCGATACAGCGCATATTCGCTATTATCGATGACGATCAGCTCAACCGGGTTCAGGCGGGCAATCTGGCGGCACAGCTCGGAGCCGATGGAGCCGCCGCCGCCGGTTATCATGACCCGCTTGCCGGCCAACCCGTCGCGAATCGAGTCCCAAACCAGGGAAACCGGCTCGCGGCCCAGCAAGTCGTCGATAGCTACGCGCTTGAGGTCGTCTATCCGGGTCGCTTTGCTGCCGAGTTCGTTCAGCGTGGGCAACGTTCTGAATTCAATGCCGCTTTTTTCGCAGATCTCGACGACGCGCTGCATCTGCTGATTGTTGGCGGAGGGAATCGCAATGATTACCAGGTCGGCCGCCACCTCGGCGCTTACTCGAGGCAACTGGTCGATGCCGCCCAGCACGGGCACGCCATGCACCTGCGCGCCGCGCAGGCGTTGGTTATCGTCCAGGAAGCCAACTACGTCCGAAGCCCCGCGGCGACGCAATTCCCGCTGCAACAGGGCGCCGGAGCGACCCGCGCCCAGCACCAGTACGCGTTGCAAACCGGAGGAACGGCCACCGTTCGGCACGCGCGAGTCTTTCCAGAAGCGGTAGCACATCCGCGGCAAGCCCAGCGCAAGGAACAGAATGGCCGGATATACCAGGACCGACAACAGCATCTGACGAACTTCCACACCGTGCAGAAGGGTCAGAACCGTGATGAACAGGATCGCCCCGAAGAGCGAGGCGCGGGCGATATTCCACAAATCGGGAAAACTGGCGAATCGCCACAGTCCCTTGTACAGACCGGTGGACCAGAGGACCAGGCCCTGAACCGCCAGAACCAGAAACAATTCCGTGAGGAGCGGCGCGGACTCGAGAACGCCGCTGAAACCGCCGCGCCGAACAATCCACCCCGCGGCCAGCCAAGCGAGACCGACCATGACCAAGTCGTGTACAACGACCGCCGCGCGCGGATGACGCAGGATGCGCATTGGGTTCATATTTTTATCCCGCTCGAGCGAGCACTCCAATTTTTTTCGTCAACAGGTACCAGCCACCGGCGAGCAGTATCGTCATGAACAGTGCCAGGGGCCAGGCCAGCGCCGGATATCCGACTGCAACTCCGATTGCCGGCAGGACCAGGGCCAGATTGATTGCCTGGTAAAAAGCGACGACGCGTCCGTGAGACCATCCTCGGGCAATCAATCGCTGGTACAAATGTTGCCGGTGCGCATTATACCACCGCTCACGCTTCATTACTCTCACCAGCAGCGTCAGAGTGCTGTCCGTCATGAACAGTAGCGTGACAAGCCAGGCGACAGGCGGATCGATGGCGCCCGAACCGGCTCCGTAGAGCAGCAGGGCGGCGATGGTGAAACCGAGCACCAGGCTGCCGACATCGCCCATGAAAACCCTTGCCTGACCGAGGTTCCAAGGCAGGAATCCGAGGCAGGCGGCGGCCAGCAGGAGGGCGATCATTGCCATGCCTGTCTCGCCCGAGTCGCCGAACAGCCAGGCCATGACGCAGCCGACGAAAACACCCTGCAGCCCAGCCATCCCATTGCTCCCGTCCATGAAGTTATACAGGTTGGTCATCCAGACGATAAACATGCCAGCCGCCAACATCGGCACCGCTCCTCCGAGCCACTCCTGGCCTCCGGCGCACCATAGCAGGTAGATACTGACTGCCAGCTGAACGGACAGGCGGAGACGGACGCTCAGCGAGCGGTGGTCATCCCACCAACCCAGGATGGCCAGGCACACGGCACCCGGCAGGACGCAGCTCACCCAGTAATGCGGGATCGGATCGCCGGCGAACATCAGGCTCCCGAATACCAGCGCCAGGACAAGGCCCGCCCCGCCGCCGCGTGGCGTGGGTTGCGAGTGGCTGTGTCGTTCTCCCGGATGATCGATCAGACCCGCCGAAGCGGCATACCATGAGGCCAATCCGGTCAGCAGCCACGACATCACCAGGGTTATAGCGATTGCCAGTGGGTAGTCCATTGCCTTGTCAGCCAGCGCTCAGCATCCGGACTACTCGCCGACCACGCCCTGGATTCTTTTCGTCGTACCCCAGTTACGGCAACTCGGGCACAGCCAGTGGTGCGTTTGACCGCTGAAACCGCAATGGTGGCATCGATAGACAGGCTGCCGCGACAACAGCCTCGTCGTCACGGCCTTGAGGATGTCCTCGCTCGATTCGACGTCCAGGTGGCCGCCGGCCTTTAGTTCGATCAGGCGGTCCAGGCCGCGCACAGACGGTTTGCTGGCCAGGCGGTCCACAAGATACTGGCCGGCGGCGTCGCCGCCCTGCTCCCGGGCAATGAACTCGGTCAGCTTGAGGATCAGCGATATGCCATTGTAGCGGCCCGCCCATTCGTCCAGCTTGCTGCGGCAGCGGTCCTGCTTGTCGGCGGCAGAGGCGGCTTCGATGTAGTCATCCAGCAGTTCTGGAATGTAATCCGTGTCGAGTTCGGCGATCTCCTCGTACAACTCGAGGGCAGTGTCAGCATCACCCGACTGCAAGGCGATGTCGGCCAGCAGGAATCGCGCCCGTACGCATCGGGGGTCATGCCGGCGGGCATGCCGCAAGTGCCGCCGGGCCCGTTCACGGTCGTCGTCCGCCAATGCGGCTTCGGCCAATTCGCAGCTGAACTGCGCCATGACGCTGCCCATGTGTTCACCGCTCGCCTGCTCCAGGCGCTGAGCCTGCTCGAGGGCCTTGTCCCAGTCCTTTTCCTGCTGGTAGATCTCCAGGAGGCTGCGCAGTGCCGAGGGCGGGTGCGAGTCCGTCTCGATCAACTCGGAAAACAGGCGCTCGGCGCGATCGAGCAGTCCGGCGCGCATGTAATCTTCACCAAGTTCCAACAACGCCTGGGTGCGTTGTTCGGGTTTCAGCGTCGGTTTGGCAATGATGTTCTGATGAAAACGAATAGCGCGGTCGACCTCTCCCCGGCGCCGAAACAGGTTTCCGAGAGCCATGTGGGTTTCCACGGTTTCCTGGTTTACCTCAGCCAGTTCGAGGAATACCTGGATAGCCTTGTCCGGCTGTTCGTTGAGGAGGTAGTTCAGACCCTGGAAGTACTGGTCGCTGAACAGCCGATTGCGTTTACCGGCAGATCGCCGCCCGAACGCCCGCGCAAGCCACCATCCGAAGTACACGGCGACCGGCAGCAGGAAGAGCAGCAGGTATTCAATCATGTATGTTCTTCAGCGCACCCTGCGGACCCGCGCCGGCATTTCTGCCGCCGGCCTTGCGCAGCTGCGCCCGCAAGGGGAGGATACTGAAGAACCAGGCTAATAGAAGACCGGTCAGCAGGCCCAGCGCGGCAGCCGTCAGCAGGACGAGCCCCAGTGGCCACTCGAGCTGGACCCAGAGCAGGTCCAGGTGAACCGTGTCAGGATTCAGCGTACCGACCACCAGTCCCAGGAGGATGGCGAGGACCGTGACGAGGATGAAGGCTAGGCGGAACAAGAGCCTGTCAGCTCTTTGGGTAGTCGACCCGCTCGCGAAGAGCTTTGCCCGGTTTGAAGTGGGGGACGTGCTTACCCGGCAGAGCCACCGATTCGCCCGTCTTGGGGTTCCGGCCCATCCGCGGTGCGCGGTAGTGCAACGAGAAGCTGCCGAAGCCCCGAATTTCGATCCGGTCGCCACCGGCCAGCGCCGCGCTCATCTGCTCGAGGATGGACTTTACGCCCAACTCCACGTCCAGATGGGCCAAGTGCCGCTGAATATCCGCCAGCTGGTCGATCAACTCTGATTTTGTCATCGCGTTTCCTGCCGTCCCCGTTGTTGTTGCCGCTCCTTCAGCCGATTGTCAAGCCGCGGCGCCGGGGGGCCGACACCAGCCCCCCTTTGCATGATAGAACAAATTGCTTGTGAATCAGGAGTCCTGTTCCAGTTGCTCTTTAAGCAAGTCTCCGAGAGAAGTCGTGCCGCCGCTGGCGCCGCCACCCTGCTTGAACTCTTTCAGAGCCTCGGCCAGTTCCGCGTCTTCTTTCGCCCGAATCGAAAGGCTGAGTGTGCGGTTCTTGCGGTCGAGGCTGATGAACTTGGCCTCTACCTCATCGCCGACCGACAGCACACGACTCGCGTCGTCTACCCGTTCCTCGCTGATATCCGAGGCGCGCAGGTAACCCTCGACGCCTTCGCCGAGTTCGATTACCGCGCCGCGGGCATCCACTTCCTTGACCGTGCCCTTGACCATCGAGCCCCGCGGATGCGCGGCCATGAAAGTCGCGAAGGGGTCCTGGTCCAGCTGCTTGATACCCAGCGAAATCCGCTCGCGCTCGGGGTCGACCGCCAATACGACAGCCTCGACCTCTTCGCCCTTGCGGAAGTTGCGCACGGCGTCTTCGCCGGTGTCCTGCCACGAAATATCGGACAGGTGAACGAGGCCGTCAATGCCGCCTTCGAGACCAATGAAGATGCCGAAGTCGGTGATCGACTTGATGGCGCCTGTCACCTTGTCGTTCTTGTTGTGAGTCGCCGCGAACGACTCCCACGGGTTCGCCTTGCACTGCTTCATGCCGAGGGATATGCGGCGGCGGTCCTCGTCGATGTCCAGAACCATGACTTCGACTTCGTCGCCGGTATGAACGACCTTGGCCGGATTGACATTCTTGTTGGTCCAGTCCATTTCGGACACGTGCACCAGACCCTCGACGCCGTCCTCGATTTCGACGAAACAGCCGTAGTCGGTGATATTGGAGACCCGGCCGAACAGGCGCGTACTAACGGGATAGCGGCGCGACAGATCGTTCCAGGGGTCGTCGCCCAGCTGCTTTAAGCCCAGTGAAACCCGGTTACGCTCCCGGTCGAAGCGCAGAACCCGGACTTCCAACTCATCGCCCACGTTGACCACTTCACTCGGATGATGGACCCGCTTCCAGGCCATGTCGGTGATATGGAGCAGGCCGTCAATGCCCCCCAGATCCAGGAACGCGCCGTAGTCGGTGAGGTTCTTGACCACGCCCTTGATGATGACGCCTTCCTCCAGGCGCTCGAGCAGGGCCTCGCGCTCAGCGCTGAATTCGGATTCCACGACCGCCCGGCGCGACACGACAATATTGTTGCGCTTGCGGTCGAGCTTGATAATCTTGAACTCGAGGTCCTTGCCCTCGAGGTACGCGGGGTCGCGAACGGGACGGACATCGACCAGCGAACCCGGCAGGAATGCCCGGATATCCTCGATGTCGACGGTGAAACCGCCTTTCACCTTGCCGCTGATCTTGCCTTCGACCGTGTTGTCTTCCTCGAAGGCGCCTTCCAGCTTGTCCCAGACCAGGGCGCGCTTGGCTTTGTCGCGAGACAGGCGGGTTTCGCCAAAACCGTCCTCGACCGTGTCGAGAGCGACCTGTACCTCGTCGCCCACTTCAACTTCCAACTCGCCGTTCAGATTCTTGAACTGGCTGATGGGGACGATTCCTTCGGATTTGAGACCGGCATTGACGACCACGGAGTCCTCGCGGATCTCCATGACCGTGCCGGTCACGATTGCGCCAGGCCTCAGATTCTGTGCGGCCAGGCTCTGTTCGAATAATTCTGCAAAACTTTCCGTCATGTTAGTAAGTACTCACGGATGCCTAGTCCTCCTGCTGACAGCAGGGCTACCATCCACCCAAGGTTGTGGGGCGCTTCCGCACCCGTTGAAAATTGCCATGGCGAACAGTGGCCAGATCTGCCAGCGACGTGAAAACGCAGGCCGGCGGATCAAGCCGCTTCCGCAAAGAATGGCTCCAAAAAAACAATGATATCAACTACCTGCTGAAGATTCCTGAATCAATTTATGAACCACCTTCAACACTTCGTCGATACTCATCTCCGTCGAGTCGATAACGTGGGCGTCATCAGCGGGCTTCAATGGCGAAACCGCCCGTGTAGTATCCCGCTCGTCACGCCTTTTGATCTTATCGAGAAGGCGCGAGAGGTTAACATTTTCTCCTTTTTCTTTCAACTGCTTATAGCGCCTCTTCGCCCTTGCTTCGGCGCTGGCCGTGAGGAATATCTTGACAGTGGCATCCGGAAAAATCACGGTCCCCATGTCGCGGCCGTCGGCCACCAATCCGGGCGCTTTGCGGAATGCGCGCTGGCGCGACACCAGCGCGGCGCGCACCGTCGGCAAGGTGGCAACCCTGGAGCTGAATGCGCTGACGGCTTCCGACCGCAGGCGACCGGTAATGTAATTGCCGTCCAGCAGCACGACCATGCCATCCTCTGACGTACCGAAGTGAACGTCGAGTCCTGCGGCTAGCCGGCCCAGCTCGGATTCCGCCTCGGGCGCAATTCCCCGGTCCATCGCCGCAACCGCAACCAGGCGGTAAAGCGCCCCGCTGTCAAGAAAATGCCAGCCAAGGCATTCGGCGAGACGCATCGCAATGGTCCCCTTGCCGGAACCGCCCGGTCCGTCGATCGTGACCACGGGCACTGTTGGTTCTTGCCCGGACATTCAGCCTCCTACCTCGGCGGCAATCCGGCCGCCTACGGCGCCGAGGTCTGCGACGAACCCCGGGTAGGATGTATCGATATTTTCCACGCCGGCGATCGAGACCGGACCCTGCGCCACCTGCCCAAGGATTCCGAAACTCATCGCGCACCGATGGTCGCCCGCGCCATCCACATGGCCCGCGCCGATCGCGCCGCCTTCGACATCCATCCCGTCCTCGTATTCCCGCAATCCAACGCCGAGTGTTCGCAACCCCTGCCCCATGACAGCCAGACGGTCGCTCTCCTTAACGCGCAGTTCCGCGGCCCCGCGTATACGCGTAATGCCTTCCGCTGCTGCGGCCAGGGCAAGGATGACCGGCAACTCGTCGATCATGGACGGGACGCGCTCGGGCGGAATCTCCACCCCCTTCAGGCGGCCGGCGTGCCGTATCCGCAGGTCGCCCACATCTTCGCCGCCGAAGCGCCTTGGGTTGTCCACGGTCAAATCGGCGCCCATCGTGCGCATCACGTGAATCACGCCATCACGGGTTTCGTTCAGTCCGACGTTCCGGAGCAGCAGGTCGGATTCGGGCACCAGGGCCGCGGCCGCCAGGAAGAAAGCAGCCGATGAAATATCGGCCGGCACCCGAATATCTCCGCCGGCCAACCGGCTGCCGCCCCGCACGCCGCAGCCGCCGTGCAAGCCGACCCCGAAGGCCGGCAACATCCGTTCGGTGTGGTCGCGGCTCTTCAGCGGCTCACGAACCTTGGTATGGCCGGACGCATACAGGCCGGCGAGCAGGAGGCAGGACTTGACCTGCGCGCTGGCGACGGGCGAGTCGTACTCGATGCCGCGCAGGTGCGGATTGCCTTTGATCCGCAGGGGCGGCGTGCCGCCCTCGGCGGTATCAATGCGGGCGCCCATCAGTTCCAGCGGCCGAACGATCCGCCGCATGGGTCGGCGGCTCAGCGATACGTCACCCGTCAGCTCGGAATCGAAATCCTGCGCTGCCAGCACCCCGGTCAGCAGCCGCATTGCAGTGCCCGAATTCCCCATGTCGAGCGGCGCGCGGGGTGCTCTCAGGCCTGCTCCGCCGACACCGTGAAGGACCAGTTCGCCGTTCTCCTGCCGAGTCGTCATGCCCAGCTGACAGCACGCGTTGGCGGTGGCCCGGATATCCTCGCTGTCGAGAAGCCCGCGGATTCGCGACTCGCCCGCCGCCAGGCATCCCATGATCAGGGCCCGGTGCGAAATGGACTTGTCGCCTGGCGGCGTCAGTTCGCCACGCAGCGGCGCGGCGGCAGGCTCGGAACGGAGGATCATGAGGGAGTCAGTACCGCCCGTGGATACGAACCGAGCACACGCGAGAGCTTGCTGACCTTTTCCAGATCGTTCAACGCCGCCGCAACCGTTGCGTCTTCCGCGTGCCCCTCTATGTCGACGAAGAACACATAGGCCCACTTCCCGAGCCGCGACGGCCGCGATTCGATTCGCGTCATGTTGACACCGTGCGTCTGGAACGGCTCCAGCAGCCGGTACAACAACCCCGGGCCCTCGTGCCCCGACAGCAGGAGGGTGGTTTTGTCGCGCCCCGATGCCGCGAATATCTGCCGACCGATGACCAGAAACCGGGTCGTGTTGTCGGGGTGGTCTTCGATATCGGCGAACAGCACGGGAAGTCCGTAGACCTCCGCCGCCGCGCGACCGGCGATAGCTGCGGCCTCGGGGGCGTTGCGGACCCGCCTTGCGGCCTCGCTGTTGCTGCCGACCGCGATCAGTTCCACGCCCGGCAAATGGCCGCGCAGCCAGCCCTTGCACTGTGAGAGGGACTGTTCGTGCGAATAGACTCGTTCGATCTGCGCCAGGCTTTTCGCCATCGTCAGCAGGTTCTGGTGCACGCGCAGCTCGATTTCTCCGCAGATTTTCAGGTCGGAAAGCAGGAACATGTCCAATGTATGGCTGACGATGCCCTGCGACGAATTCTCGACCGGGACGACACCGAAATCTGCGTCGCCCGCCTGCACCTGCTCGAACACGCCGTCGATACCCGGCAGGCTGACGGCGTGGACCGAATGTCCGAAATGACGATGGACGGCCTGCTGCGTGAAGGTCCCCTCGGGGCCGAGATAGGCAACCTTCAGCGGTTCCTGCTGCGCCAGGCAGGCCGACATGATTTCACGAAACAGGCGCAGCATCTCGCCATCACTCAAGGGCCCGTCATTCCTCTCGATCACGCCCCGCAGGACCTGCGCCTCACGCTCCGGTCGGTAAAAGTCCACGGCGTGCATCGATTCTCCCTTGGACGCGCGCACGCGAAACGCCAGGCG
>Ga0316201_10004327_pt1 | contig 10693 bp, 4 predicted proteins | sample CS6wburrow_MG_FD_204516 | JGI IMG/M metagenome (GOLD analysis project Ga0316201, IMG submission 204516) | Coastal sediment microbial communities from Delaware Bay, Delaware, United States - CS-6 worm burrow | ecosystem: Environmental > Aquatic > Marine > Coastal > Sediment | place: USA: Delaware... | reverse complement strand
TTTTGAGACCGTAGTGGTAAAGACCATGGAAGAACAACAAAAGCATTTCCCGAACATGCACTTGACCACCTTGCCCGCTTTTTACAAGAATGAGGATTATATAAAAGTACTATCGGAAAGTATTGCCGCAGGGTTGAAGGATTTTGAATACGACCATATCTTATTTTCGTATCATGGGATACCAGAAAGGCATATTCGAAAATCGGATCCTACAAAATTCCATTGTAAAATAGATGGCATCTGCTGTACAACAAATTCAGTGGCCCACACTACTTGTTATCGCCATCAGTGTTTCAAGACTACTGAAAGGGTAACGAAGTATTTAGGTTTGGATGAAAGCAAATACAGTATTTCATTCCAATCCAGATTGCCCAATGATCCTTGGCTAAAACCCTTTACCGATTTTGAATTTGTGCGTTTGGCCAAAGAAGGAAAAAAACGTTTGGCCGTTGTAACCCCTGCTTTTGTGGCCGATTGCCTGGAAACGCTCGAAGAAATTGCCATGGAAGGGAAAGAGCAATTTGAAGAAGCAGGTGGCGAGACTTACAAGCATATTCCTTGTTTGAATGATAATGATGCTTGGGTACAGGTAATGGTCAAATGGATTGATACTTGGCAGGCCACCGAAACCTTGCCCGCATGATGGTTTAAATCCCATTTCGAAAGACAATGGTCTCCTATTCAAAATCGACCTATTTTTTGATTCGTTAGAAATCAAGGGATTTGCACCCGGGAGCGGAAGGAATCCGTCCATAGAGCATTTTGTTTTACAAAAGCGCTCTGGACGTTGCTGCGTGGAAATTCAGTAGATTTCAAGAAAGAAAAAATCAGTCTAGATTTTTTTGGATGCTTTTTTCATCAATGGAAAAAAGTATTAAGAATATTTGGTGAACTTTCAACACGGATTTCTCGACTTTGCAATTTTACCATTTGATTTTCGTGAATCTGTGATTTCTTTGGACAAGCAAAGAAATGAGGATTTTATTTAAAGTAATCAACTATTTTCGTGTCCTGAATCTTCACTTTGATTAAAAATTTATAGAGTTAACTATGGCCATAGTCAAATCAGACCAACTAGGTACAGAACCCATCGGTAAATTGTTGGTGAAACAGTCCGTGCCGGCTTCCATTGGTATCTTGGTGATGTCGCTCAACATCCTGGTTGACTCAATTTTTGTTGGCAACTGGATTGGTTCCATTGCCATTGCCGCAATCAATGTGGTTTTGCCAGTCTCCTTTTTTATCGGTGCTTTGGGCATGGCCATTGGTATCGGTGGATCAAGTATCATTTCACGCGCCTTAGGGGCAGATAATACCGAAAAAGCCTTAAAAACTTTTGGAAACCAGATTTCATTGACCCTTTTGGTCACCTTATCCATGGTGGCTTTGGGATTGACCTATGTTGATGAATTGATTCCTGCTTTTGGAGGTAAAGGAGCCATATTCGATCCTGCCAAGATCTATTACATTATTGTTGTTTGCGGAGTGCCCTTTCTGGCCCTTTGTATGATGGGAAATACCGTTATTCGGGCAGAAGGGAAGCCTAAATTTGCCATGATTGCGATGATAATCCCATCTGTTGGTAATTTATTCATGGATTTCCTGTTTATCTATGTTTTTGATTGGGGAATGGCGGGTGCAGCTTGGGCCAGTACTATTAGTTATTTCTTATGTTTTGTTTATGTATTTTATTTTTTTGTTTCCAAAAATTCAGAGCTCAAACTACGATTGCCCCACTTTGGATTAAGCACCCCAATTCTTAAAGAAATAGGGTCATTGGGCTTTGTTACCTTGTCAAGACAAGCTGTGGTAAGTTTAATTTACTTATTGTTGAACAATATTTTGTTCGATTTGGGCGGGGAGGCCATGGTCGCGGTCTATGCCATTATCGGTCGTATGCTCATGTTCGCACTTTTTCCTGTTTTTGGGGTCACCCAGGGCTTCTTGCCTATTGCCGGGTATAATTATGGTGCCCACAAATATGAACGGGTCAAGGAATCCATCAACACAGCCATCAAATACGCAGCGTTTATGGCAACCTTGGTTTTTATTGGGTTAATGATTTTCCCCAGTGAAATAGCGGCCTTGTTTTTAAGCAGTAAACCCGACTTGTCTGCCTTGGAATTGGCGACCAATGCCTTTGTTTTGGAACATACGCCTTCTGCTATGCGGTGGGTGTTTGCTGCAACCCCAATTATTGCCTTGCAATTGATAGGGGCGGCCTATTTTCAAGCCGTTGGTAAAGCGGTTCCAGCTTTGTTATTGACCTTAACGCGACAGGGCTTCTTTTTTATTCCTTTGATATTGATTTTGCCAAATTTATTAGGGGAATTGGGCGTTTGGATTTCCTTTCCTATTTCCGATGTATTGGCGACCATAGTAACAGGGTATTTCCTAAGGAAAGAAGTCAAACAAGCTTTGCCATCTTAGGACCAATTCTCGAATTTAGTTCCTATTTTTAAGGCCAATTATATTCTTATCCTATGAAGAAGTACTATTTTATACTTTTAAGCGCTTTTCTTTTTATTAACGGATGTAAAAAAACCGATGCATTGAAAACCTATACCCTTTTTGTTGGCACCTATACCGATAATGGTAGCGAAGGTATCTATAGCTATAGTTTTAATGCGAATACGGGGGAATTGACCCATAAAAAACTGGCCGCACCCATTGGAAATCCTTCTTTTTTAAAGATTTCACCCAACAAGAAGTATTTGTACGCCGTTGAAGAGACCGATGCTTACGAAGGTTCTAGTGGTGCAGTGGTGGCTTTTGGGATATTGGCTGATTCCCTAAAGAAAATAAATGAAGGTAAAACCCTAGGGGCACACCCTTGTCATATCGGAATAACCGCAGACGGTAAGTATCTGGCTACTTCAAATTATACAGGCGGTAGCGTTGCAATCTTTAAACTAGGTGGGAAAGGGGAACTTATGCCCAATCCCCAATTTATTGACCACAAGGTGTTGGACACCGCCAATACGTCTCATGCCCATTCGGCAATATTTACTGATAATGAACTTTATGTGGCCGATTTAGGATTGGATGCGGTACTGCGATATACGTTGAAAGACGATAAGTGGTTTCCCTACCAACAACAACCATTGGATATGGCTCCCAAGGCAGGCCCACGACATTTTACCTTTGGCCAAGAGGGGAAATTCCTGTATGTGATCAATGAATTGAATTCCACCATCACGGTTTTAGAGCGAAAAGTGGATTATTCATATACCGAGTTGGAAACACTGTCAACTCTAGCTTCGGACTTTGATGGAGAAAGTTTTTGTGCCGATATCCATTTGTCCAAGGATGGTAAATTCCTGTATGGCTCCAATCGCGGTGAAAATACCCTTGTCATTTTTAAAGTAGATCAAGTCAATGGAAAACTGGATTTGGTAGGTCGAGAGAGCGTACAAGGCGATTGGCCCCGAAATTTTGGTTTGGACCCCAGTGGGAAGTTTCTTTTGGTGGCCAACCAACGAAGTAATAACATAACGGTCTACAAGAGAAATGGGGAAGACGGAACGTTAAACTTCCTTAATGAAGTTGAACTGCCTAGTCCTGTTTGTTTAGAATTTTTGGATTTTTAAAAAAAGTTAAGCCTTATTACAAAATCAAATAAAAGGGTACATCTTTCCAGTTAATTTTATTTCTTACATTTAGTGTTGACTAATTTCAACACTTAAAAAATGAAAACTTTCTACGCTTGGGCGAGTATGATCATGCTGGCCATTTTTATATTACCTTCTTCAACTTTTGCTCAAAAACGAAAAAAAGCAATACCTGCAATTCCACAATATCCTGAAGAACTGTATTCCAGTTTGGAGTATCGTTTGGTAGGTCCCTTTCGAGGGGGTCGTTCCGCGGCAGTAACTGGCGTTCCAGGTGAACCCAACCTCTTTTTTTTTGGCGCCACCGGTGGTGGGGTATGGAAAACCCTGGATGGGGGTCGTACTTGGAGTAATATCTCCGATGGGTATTTTGGGGGCAGTATAGGCGCCGTTGAGGTGGCTAAAAGCGATCCTAATGTCATTTACGTAGGGGGTGGCGAAAAAACGCTGCGTGGTAATGTTTCCTCAGGTTATGGTATCTGGAAATCCGAGAATGCTGGGAAAACGTGGACTTCGGCCGGACTTAAAAATAGTCGACATGTGCCTCGGATTAGAATACACCCCACTGATTATAACACCGTTTATGCGGCCGTATTGGGGAACATCTATAAACCAACCCAAGACCGTGGTATCTACAAAAGTACCAATGGCGGAAAATCTTGGCAGAAAAAATTGTTTGTCAACGACCAATCAGGTGCGGTTGACTTGACTTTTGACCCGAACAATCCCCGTATCATGTACGCTTCCACTTGGCGAGCGCAAAGAACGCCCTATAGTTTAAGTAGTGGTGGGGATGGTTCCGCCCTCTGGAAAAGTACCGACAGTGGCGAAACCTGGAACGAAATTTCCAAAAATGAAGGTTTTCCAAAAGATACTTTGGGGATTATTGGAGTAACGGTTTCCCCAAAAAATTCGGAACGTGTTTGGGCTATTGTAGAGCACAAAGAAAAAGGTGGACTTTATCGTTCAGAAGATGGTGGTAAAAAATGGACACAGGTCAACAGTGAGCGTAAATTAAGGCAAAGAGCTTGGTATTATACCCGCGTTTATGCAGATACCGAAGATGAGGATGTAGTGTATGTCCTGAATGTGAACTACCACAAATCAACCGACGGAGGTAAATCATTCAACACCTTTAATGCACCACACGGGGATCACCATGATCTTTGGATTGCCCCTGAAAATGGAAAGCGAATGATCATAGGTGATGATGGTGGAGCCCAGATATCTTATGATGGGGGTGAAACCTGGAGTACGTATTACAACCAACCCACGGCACAGTTTTATAGGGTTACTACCGATAATGCATTCCCTTATCGCATTTATGTGGCACAACAGGACAATTCAACCGTAAGGATCAAGCATCGCAGTGATGGTCGATCTATTGATGAGGAGGATTGGGAACGTACTGCTGGTGGCGAATCTGCCCATATTGCCGTTGATCCCTTGAATAATGATATTGTGTATGGGGGTAGTTATGACGGATTTTTGACACGTGTGAATCACGACAAAAATACGGTTCGAGGCATCAATGTTTGGCCAGACAATCCTATGGGTCATGGTGCGGAAGGCATGAAATACCGTTTTCAATGGAATTTCCCAATTATTTTCAGCAAACACAATCCCAAGAAACTATACACTTTTTCCAATCACGTGCATGTTTCTGAGAACGAAGGTCAAAGTTGGAAATTATTAAGCGGGGATCTAACCAGAAATGACCCGGCAAAGTTGGTTTCCAGTGGTGGGCCAATTACCCAGGATAATACCAGTGTGGAGTATTACTGTACCATTTTCGCGGCCAATGAAAGCCCATTAAAAGAAGGTTTAATATGGGTGGGTAGTGATGACGGTTTGATCCATGTGTCCAAAGATGGTGGTGCGAATTGGGACAATGTTACCCCAGCAAACATGCCGGAATGGAATATGATCAATAGTATAGAACCCTCTGCCTTCGATGAAGGCACCTGCTATGTGGCCGCTACCAGATACAAGTTAGGCGATTTTCAACCCTACCTTTACAAAACCACGGACTATGGGCAAACATGGAAAAAAATAACGAACGGTATAAACAATGAACATTTTACCAGAGTAGTCCGTGAAGACCCTAAACGCAAGGGATTATTGTATGCAGGAACAGAAACCGGAATGTATATTTCCTTTAATGATGGTGCCAATTGGAGTCCGTTTCAAATGAACCTGCCCATTGTTCCCATTACTGATTTAACGATAAAAGACAACAATTTAATTGTTGCCACCCAAGGACGTAGTGTATGGATTATTGATGATCTAACGGTATTGCATCAAATGGATGCCAGCAAGAAAAGTGCCTCCTCCATTTTGTATAAGCCCAAAGACTCCTATAGAACAAAAGGAGGGGTGGCAAGAACGCCTTCAAAAACAGCAGGAGCCAATCATCCTAACGGCGTAATCACCCATTTTTATCTGAAAAACGTTGCTGAGAAAGATAGTGTTCGCTTAACTTATACCTCCATGGCTGGGGACACCTTGGCTACTTATAGCAATTCTTCAAAGGATAAGGATAAAAAGCTAAAGGTTAAAAAAGGGGGTAACACTTTTGTCTGGGATACCCGCGGTAAAGGAGCCAAAAAATTGGAAGGGATGATTCTTTGGTGGGCGAGTTTGGATGGTGCAAAAGCCGTTCCTGGCGAATATAAAGTGCATTTGAACGTAAATGGGGATTCAACTTCCGAGACTTTCAAGATTATTCCAGACCCTAGGGCTGAGGTTTCAGTGGCCGATATGCAAAAACAATTCGATTTTATTACGGATATCAATACCACCATCGAAAAAGCGCATCAATCCATTGAGAAAATTAGAAAAGTCACCAAGCAATTGGATGCTTTTACCAAACAGTACAAAGACAATGAACAAACCAAGGATTTGGTTGAAAAAGCCAAGAAAATGAAGGAAAGTCTGGCATCCGTTGAAAAAGCACTGTACCAGACCAAAAATAGAAGTGGTCAGGATCCCTTGAATTTCCCAATTCGATTGAATAATAAGTTGGGGCATTTAAATAGTTTGGTTGCTATTGATGATTTCCCTCCAACAGAACAGGATATTGCAGTCAAAAATGAACTTACTGGGCAGATAAATGATCAGCTAGAAGCCTTCAATGCTGTTTTGGATAAGGAGCTTAAAGAATTCAACACTGCATTCAACGCATTGAGATTGAATTATCTATTTGTTGAATAATTAACGATATATCGACTGAGTCCAAGATAGGCTTACCTTGCCTGCCGGCAGGCAAGGTTGAGACTTACCATAAAAATACGAAGTACCCTAAATGAAGAGCATCAAACTTACTTTTAATACCATATTGATATTGACTGTGCTGTTCTTCTGTGCTAAGACATCCCAAGCCCAAGACAAAGAACGACCCAATGTTATCATAATCATCACTGATGATCAAGGATATGGCGATTTGGGCTATACCGGAAACCCTCATGTCAAAACTCCCAATATCGATGCTTTTGCAAGGGAAAGCGTTCGTTTCAATAATTTTTATGTGTCACCAGTTTGTGCCCCAACCAGGGCAAGTTTAATGACTGGCCGGTACTCCCTAAGAACTGGCATAAGGGACACCTACAATGGTGGTGCGATTATGGCAACCAATGAAGTGACTATTGCAGAAATGCTGAAGCAGGGGAACTACAAAACCGGAATTTTCGGCAAGTGGCATTTAGGGGATAATTATCCTTCAAGACCTAACGATCAAGGTTTTGATGAGTCCCTTATTCATCTTTCTGGGGGCATGGGCCAAGTAGGGGATTTTACAACTTACTTTAAAGGGGATAAGAGTTATTATGACCCTGTACTTTGGCATAATGGGCAACAAGAATCCTATGATGGTTATTGCAGTGATATTTTTGCCAATGGAGCGATTGCATTTATAGAAGAAAGCCATCAGAAACCATTTTTCTGTTATCTGTCTTTCAATGCTCCGCATACCCCATTACAAGTTCCTGATAAGTACTATCAGCAGTATAAGGATATTGATCCAGCTTCGGATTTTGAGGAGGACTCAAGACCATTTGTTGAAATGAGCGAAAAAGACAAAGAAGATGCGCGTAAAGTATATGCTATGGTCACCAATATTGATGATAATGTAGGCAGGTTGTTGCAAAAGCTTGAAGACCTAAAAATTGCTGACAACACACTTGTAATTTTCATGACGGATAATGGACCGCAACAAGTTAGATATGTTGCAGGTATGCGGGGAAGAAAAGGCAGCGTTTTTAGGGGTGGGGTCCGTGTCCCATTTTATTTAAGGTATCCAACCAAATGGAGAGGAAATCAAGATATTGAAGCAACTGTTGCCCATATAGATGTGCTCCCAACACTTTCAGAAATCTGTGGGGTAAAAATGCCAGAAGACAGAAGAATTGATGGAAAGAATCTGATTCCTTTATTAAATGAACAAAAGGTTTCATGGGAGGATAGGTCTTTGTTTTTTTATTGGACTCGTCGCTATCCAGAAATATATCACAATATGGCACTCCAAAAAGGACCTTACAAGTTGGTCGCAAATACAGATTATGATTCGGCAATAGAGGATTTTAACTTGTTCAATATCAAAGAAGACCCCTATGAACAGCATAATTTAGTTCAAGAAAGAAAGAAGCAAGCGGATTCCCTGAAAACAGAAATGGATTTGCACTATAATGAATTGATACAATCCTCCAATCTTATGGATCCACCGCGAATTCAGGTAGGTAGGGATAATGAAAATCCGATTTTTCTTAACAGAAATGATGCAGGTGGTGAAAGGGGAATTTGGGCTCAGGAAGAGGTATATGGAAAATGGAGAGTATCCATAAATGAAGCATATTACAATATCAAATTCAAATTTGTAAAACCGCTTCCCAAAGGAGGCAAGTTGTATTTGGAGACTGGGGCCCGAATCAATCAGGCTAAGAATGATACCGACAATGTTGATTTCTTGGAAATGAAAAATATATTCCTTCCAAAAATGGACTGCGATTTAATTCCTTTTTACATGGTTGGTGGTAAAAAAATATTCCCATTTTGGGTCGAAATGCAAAGACTAAATTAGAATCAATTATACTGAAAAATGAATAAGCTACTACTTATATTACTAACGTTAACAACATCAATAGGAATTGCCCAAACGGCCGAGGATTATTTTAAACCCCTTAAATATCGGAATATTGGTCCATTTCGGGGCGGAAGGTCCGTTATTGCGACGGGTATCGTTGGTGATCCCATGACCTATTATATGGGCACAACAGGTGGGGGTCTTTGGAAAACTTCCGATGCTGGGGTTCGTTGGGAAAACATTTCTGATGGGTATTTTGAATTGGGCTCTGTGGGCGCCATTGCTGCCTCGGTCTCGAACCCTAATATTCTATATTGTGGTATGGGTGAGCATGCACCTAGAGGGGTAATGACTTCCTATGGGGACGGAGTTTATAAGTCTACTGATGCTGGTAAGACCTGGAAAAAAATGGGGCTGGAGGCTACCCAACATATTGCCCGTATCGTAATTCATCCCACAAATCCTGATGTAGTATATGTGGCGGCTCAGGGGGCGTTATATGGACCAAATAAAGAGCGTGGGATTTATAAATCGACTGATGGTGGTTTGACCTGGAAGAATACCTTGTTCGTTAATGATTTGACCGGGTGTTCTGAATTATCAATGGATGCCAATTACCCCGAAATCATGTATGCCGCCATGTGGCATCACCAGCGCAAACCGAATATTGTTATAAGTGGTGGCGAAGGGAGCGGCATGTACAAATCTACAGACGGTGGTGAAAACTGGTTTAAAATCGAAAAAGGATTGCCAAAGGAAAAAGGTAAAATGGCGGTTTCAGTAAGTCCTGCAAATTCCAACAAAGTATATGCGGTTGTTGAAAGTGATTCTGATAAGGACAAAGGAGGGCTCTTTGTATCCAACGATGCGGGAAAAAGCTGGAGCATGGCAAGCGGGGATAATCGTTTGGTACAGCGTGCCTGGTACTATACCGAGGTGTTTACAGATCCTAACGATGAAAATACGGTATATGTGATGAGCGCTCCTGCATTGCGCTCTATTGACGGTGGAAAAACCTGGGAAACCTTGTCGGGTACCCATGGTGATTATCATGATCTGTGGATCAATCCAAATAATTCCAACAATATGGTAATAGCCAACGACGGGGGTGCTGCAATTAGTTTCAATTTTGGAAAAACATGGTCTTCGCAAGACATAATGCCCACCGCCCAGTTTTATAGAATTAGTGTGGATAATCTGTTCCCATATAATATTTATGGAGGCCAGCAAGACAACACTTCTGTTAGGATAGCAAGTCTTTCTTTGGGAAGAAGTGGTATTACAGAACAGGATTGGACCTATGCTGCGGGTGGGGAGAGTGCCTTTTTGGCCTTTGATCCAGATAATCCCAGATATGTTTTAGGGGGAAGTTATTTGGGAACTATTGAGGCTTTGGATATGCATTCAAAAGCATCAACCAAAATTATGGCCGCACCTATTCAATATTTAGGCAGGGAAGCCAGGAACATGAAATATCTGTACAATTGGAATGCCCCTGTAATACGTTCACAACACGAACCTGATACTTTTTATCATTGTGCGCAATTGGTCTTACGTACCAGGGATATGGGTGTTACTTGGGAAGAAGTGTCTCCTGACTTAACGCGTAATATGGATGATAAGCAAGGGAAAGGCGGTGGACCTTATACCAATGAAGCCGTAGGAGCTGAAAATTATGGAACCATAGCCTACATGATTGAATCACCACATGAAAAAGGAGTGTTTTGGACCGGTAGCGATGACGGATTGGTACATATTACCAAAGATAATGGGGCAACTTGGCAGAATGTGACTCCAAAAGGGCTTAAAGAGTGTTTGGTCAATGCCATTGAGGTATCACCCCATGACCCAGCTACTGCATATATCGCGACGACCCGATATAAATTCAATGACTATACGCCAGCTATTTATAAGACGATGGACTACGGCAAGAGTTGGACCAATATCAGTACTGGTATTCCTATTGGGTCATTTACAAGAGTGGTACGGGAAGATTCCAATAGAA
>Ga0316201_10004326_pt1 | contig 10693 bp, 10 predicted proteins | sample CS6wburrow_MG_FD_204516 | JGI IMG/M metagenome (GOLD analysis project Ga0316201, IMG submission 204516) | Coastal sediment microbial communities from Delaware Bay, Delaware, United States - CS-6 worm burrow | ecosystem: Environmental > Aquatic > Marine > Coastal > Sediment | place: USA... | reverse complement strand
TCGGCTCTCGCCGGCCACCCGAAACCATGCATCCCACATTTCGCTCTGCAAAAACAGCAGTTCGTGTTTCTGGAGTTCCCGCAAGGAGCTGATCGGCCCGTGTTTCTTCAGCCAGCGGCGGCTGCAAACGGGCAGTATCCAGTCATCGGACAGTTTCAATGTCTCAACGCCGGGCCACTTGCCCGGACCGAATCGCACCGCCGCGTGCATGTCGCTTTGGCTGAAGTTTACCCGAGCATTGTCCACGTTGATGCGCAGGTCAATGTCCGGTTCGGCACCGTAGAAATCCACGAGTCTCGGCATCAGCCATTTTTGCAGGAAAGACGGCATCATGCTGACGTTGAGCGGCCCTTCCGTGCGGTCCTGGCTGACTTCCTGAATCGCTTTGCGCAACTCAGCCAGTCCGCGCTGTACGCCCGGCAACAGCTTGCTGCCGGCCCGGGTCAGCGTTATCTGGCGGCCGTGACGATGAAACAACTCGAGGTTCAGACGCTGCTCCAGAGCCCGTATTTGTGAACTGACCGCGGCCGGCGAAACGTTCAGCGCCAGGGCCCCCTTGGCAAAACTCAACCGGCTGGCCACCGCTTCGAAGGTGCGTAATGCATTGAGTGGAAGATAGGATGTTTTCAATTAAGTTTTTCTTATCTGTAAGCCAGTTAAAACCGTTGGTGATTATTCATTCACACTCGTACCATTGTCAATGTAAAAATCGTCCAATAAGCCGGTTTTTAATGACTTGATAAGATACTGAACTTGACAGTTCAATGACAACCGCGGAGTAAAAAGTACCGCGAAAGGAGAAAAGAATATGTTAATTGAAAAATTGAAAAACGCCTACCAGGAATGGGCCGGCCAGGTCGTTGCGGTTCAACCCGTCGTTACCGTGCCAGTAAGCCGTCCGGCCGCCAATGCACCGCGCTATACCAAGAGCGAAATGCAGGCACGCCGCTTACGCCGCCAGAACCGGCAGCAACGCGCCACACCGCATGGAATCCATGGTTGGTCAGTCAGGACATGGTGATGGACAGAAGAAAAATAGCATCACCGCTAAACTGAAAGGGCCGGATCGATAACATCCGGCCCTTTTTATTTGGGCGCCGCGAAATCGAACGGGAACCTCTGTCGCTGCTCCTATTGCTCCTCGAGCTTGATTAATTCAATTCGAAACATCAGGGACGCATTATCCGGAACACCTTCGACCTTGCGTTTGCCATAAGCCATCCCGGGCGGCACCAGCAACATCCGCTTACCCCCCGGCTTCATACCGAGCACGCCTTCGTTCCAGCCCTGCATGACTCCGTCCGTGCCAATGACAAATGAGACCGGCTCACCGCGCGCCCTGGAATTGTACAGTTCACGCCCGCGCACTCCGTGCTCGTCGATCCAGCCCACGAAGTGAATGGTAGCCACCTGGCCGGTCACCGCAGCGGGGCCCTGGCCCAGTTGCAGGTCCTTGACCCTGAGCCCGCCCGCGGCCGATCGGAACGCATCATCAACGGCCCATGCGCCAGCCGTCGTCAGCAAGAAAAGCGCGAGCATGACGGCGATTTTTTTCATGGTGAACATACTGAATCTCCCTCGCCCCAACGGGAGCGGCACCACTGCTCGCTGGACATCAGGGCATGGCCGGCCTTGCTCGGGTGAAAACAGTCGCCCGAGTTAACGTGTTCCGAGTAAAACCGCACGTCGTAGATGTCGACATACTCCGCATTGAGCAGCTTGTTTTCAGCCTGGTACTGGGCCAGCACTTCGCTCAGGATCGGATTGTAAACATCACGGATTGCCGCGTGGAATTGCTTGCGCCGCTGGCAGTTGGAGCCGTCTCCGGGATAAATGGTGTCCGGATCCTCGGCCGAGGCACTGCTGGCGCAATCATCCGCAGCGCCGTCCAGCAGGTTTTCACACGGCACAAAGGGCCAGGCAAATGCACGGCACCAGAAGTTGGTGCGCTTGGCGTCCCACAACCAGTAAATGGCGGGGATGCCCGAAATCAGCAGGTTCACGGAGTCCGGCATCGGTGAGGCCGCCAGTACGTCCAGGCCTGCACGATATTGCTGCTCGAACAGGGCCGGATCGGTCATGGCGGACAACGAACTGGCACACACGTCGTTATTGCCCAGCAGGATGGTGACCATGTCCGCCACGCCCGGGCTGATGGAGCCCATCGATGCCACCACCGCCTGTGCCTGCCCGGCAAAATCGGCCATGACGGCTCCGCTGACGGCCTGGTTGATCGCAGAGTCGCGCAGCGAGTTGTTTTCGAAATAACCGGCCGAGTCGCGGGCTTCAAAGCGCTCGTTCAGGCTGTTGACGACATCGCCGCCGTCATAGCCCGTGGACCAGACCGCCTGGTGATTAGCCGCGCCAATAGTGCCGTTGGCCGCCTCGCCCTCACCGATCGAATCGCCGACGTTGAACTGATTCAGCGGCACAGCCGGAGTCACGGCGATTGCGTTGCAGAACAGATCACAGGTTTCACTGAGGCCACCGTCGTCACACTCTTCACCGTATTCGACAATGCCGTTGCCGCACTCCGGAACCGCGGCTCCGCAATCGGCACCGCAACGGCTGGTGTCGCAGGTATCCGCGCCGCAGCAATAGCGGTTCTTGGGTTTACCGTCGGTTTTTCCGGCGCAGTCAGCGCAGCTCAGGCAGTCTTCGCCCATGTTGCAGACACCGTCGTCGTTGCATTGCGGTGCGCTACAGTCGGCCGGACAGCTTTCGAACGATTCGGTCGGGCCGCAGATACCGTCATCGCAGACGTCCTCCGGCGGCGGTTCGACACTGCAATCTTCCGGGCAGCTTGCTGCCGTTTCCCCACCGCTGCACTTGCCGTCACCGCAAAACGGTTTGGCTGCAAACGTGTCGCCGACAATAGCCAACCCCAGGGCCAAAACCAGGCTCGCGAGCAGCCCCGTCCTGATGTTTATCGTCATGGTGCCCTCATCTCAACATGATTAATTTTTCGGTTCTTATTAAAGTATAGCAGTTGATTTTGTCCACTTACGCCGCGACCTCATCAGCGGAAACCACACCCCCAGCAAGGCGAATGCAAAACCTGAATATGGCACCAGTGGCCGCGGCAGCAGCAGCGCCAGGACAACGCAGATGGCTCCAATGCCGGCAGCGCCCAGCCACAGGTATCCCAGCGTCTTGGTCTCGTAGGACTCAAACTCGTTAAGCAACAGCTCCTGCTTCAGGGAACCTGCGTAGCGGTACATCAGAACAAACACCATGCACATCGACACAAAACCAATTCCGAGAAAGATGAACATGGCGGCCAGTTCATCCGCTGTATCAATGCTGAAGCTGGAACTCAGGTAGCCATTGGTGAACCAGGAAAACATGCCCTGTGCCATTATCCGCATGGGGTAAACGTAGATCAGCACGACCATCAAAAGCGCCGCGCTGAGCACCACGGTTAAAGCCGTATCCAGGCCGTAGCGCCGGCTCCACTTGTTGTGCGTGTACCAGATCCAGACCAACTGGACCACGGCGGCAATAAAAGCGGGAATGCCTTTGATGGCCAGTACGATTTCCGGGAACGAGGTGGGAATCGCATCAAAAGAAATCACCAGCATGGTGACCGCAAAGGCGAAGGCCGCATCGACAAATACCTCGATACGGGTCATTTCCAGCCCACGCATTCGAAAGCCGCCCTCGACCGGGCAATTATCGACAAACTCCTGCGTAAGTGGCGCCATGCGTATCAGTCTAGCTCATAGGACCAATATGATCTGCATCATGGCTCAGTACGGCCTTTGGTAGCACCCTGAGGTTATCCCACACCAGCGGGCTCTACCACGATATCAAGCGTTTCGGGGAACCTGCTCGCGTCAGCAAAAGGAAGTAGCTGTGAGCAAGAATAAGGCTCGAATTTCCGGGGCTTCTGACCCGAATCTCACGCTGCAACGCACCGATCTGCTCGATCACCTGTGGCAGGTACAGAACGAACACGGCTATATCAGGCGCGAGGATATTGCGGCCTGCGCCGAGGCGCTCGGCATATCGACCATCGAGGTGGAGGGCGTCATCTCGTTCTATCATTTTCTCACCCGCCAGCCGCGCGGCCGGTTAACGATTTACCTCAACAACAGCCCCGTTTCGGAATGCAAGGGTTTCGAGCGTGCCAGGGAAGCGTTCGAAATGGCTACCGGTGCACCGTTGAACGGCGTGGATCCGACCGGCCAGTTCGGTTTGTTCGAAACCGCCTGCATCGGGCTCAGCGATATGGAGCCGGCCGCCCTGATCGATTTTTACCCATTCACAAACCTCAACAGCCTGAAAGTCAGGGATATCGTGGCGCAACTCAAGCAGGGCGCTTCGCCGGCTGAAATCTGCGATACCGTACCCGACCACATCCGGTCGGTTCCGGACGGTGACAACGCCATTCTGCTGCGCGATTACGATCCGGGTGATGCGCTGGCCCGGTTGCGCAATCTTTCTCCAAAAGCGGTGTTGGAAGAAATCAAGCAATCAGGATTGCGCGGTATGGGCGGGGCCTTCTTTCCGGCCGGGCTGAAGTGGGAGGCCTGCAGTAAAGAGTCCGCGAAGCCCAAGTACATTTTCTGTAACGCCGACGAGGGCGAACCCGGTACCTTCAAGGACCGTGTGCTGATGAACTCGCTGCCCGGCCTGTTGCTGGAAGGCATGGCCATCGCCGGCTACGCGGTCGGCGCGGCCGAGGGTGTCATTTACCTGCGGGCCGAATACCGCTGGATGAGAAATAAGCTGGAAAATACGATCAAGCATTTTCGCAAAATGAACCTGCTCGGCAAGGATGTTTGCGGAATCCAGGGTTTCGATTTCGATATCCGCGTGCAGCTTGGCGCGGGGGCCTACGTCTGCGGTGAGGAAACCGCTTTGCTGAATTCGACCGAAGGCAAGCGAGGCGAACCGCGCAATAAACGGTTTTTCCCAACGCAACGCGGGTATCTGCAAAAGCCGACCGTGGTCAACAATGTCGAAACCTTCTGTGCGGCGGCCCGAATCATGCATCTCGGAGCCGATCGTTACCTGGCAACCGGTACCGCAGGATCACCGGGCACCAAGTTGCTCAGCGTGTCGGGTGACTGCCGGCTGCCCGGCATTTATGAAATCGAGTGGGGCACCACGGTCCGGGAGATCCTGCAACAATGCGAGGCGGACCGCCCCCATTTCATACAGCTAAGCGGGCCCTCGGGTTCCTGTATTTCGATGGAGGAAGCCGACCGGGCCATCGCGCTCGATGACCTGCCCTGCGGGGGCTCGTTCATGGTCTTCAGCAGATCGCGCGATATCCTGGCGATTCTGAGAAATTACAACCGGTTCTTCAAGCATGAATCCTGCGGGCTCTGCACACCTTGCCGGGCCGGGAACTTCATTATTGAGAAAAAACTGGAGTTGTTCGCATCAAAACTGGCCCGCCAGACCGATGTCGATGACGTCCGGAACTGGGGTAACATCATGAAACTCACCTGCCGGTGCGGCCTGGGCAAATCTGCTCCCAACGCCCTGCTGATGGCGCAGGAAAAATTCCCGGAATACTTCGAAAACATCGTAAATCAGAACCCGGAACGTCTCAGCAAGGGCTTCAGTCTCGAAGAAGCCGTGCGCGAATACGACCGGTTCAGCAGTTAACCCCGGTTGAGTGCCCAATCCATGAACAAAGCCACGAAAAAGTCCAACGGCAAAGCCAAAAAAACCGCCCGGGCGGCTGACCGCATCACCATCACGATTGACGGCAAGGAAATCGTGACCGAGCGCGGGCGTAATCTCGTGCAGGTGGCCAACGAGAACGGGATTTTTATCCCCAGCCTGTGCTACTGGGAACACATCGAACCGCCACTTGGCACCTGCCGCGTCTGCACCTGCAGGATCAATGGAGTCGCGGGTCCGGCCTGCACCGAGACCGTTGCAGACGGCATGGCCGTGGAAGCCACGACCGATGAACTGGTGGATGCCCGCCACGCGATCGTCGAAATGATGTTTTCGGAGGGCAACCATTTCTGCCCCGGTTGCCAGAAAAGCGGAAATTGCGATCTGCAGCACATGGCCTATGAAATGGGCCTCAGGCAGACCCGGTTTCCGCACGTGTTCAAGGACCGCCTGATCGATTTCAATCCGCAGCGCATGATCATGGAACACAACCGTTGCATCAAATGCCTGCGCTGCGTGAAGGAGGTGTTTACCGACGACGGCAAAGCGGTGTTCTCGTTTCGATATCGCGGCAATGAGACCCGCGTCGGCGTTGATTACGAACAGGAAGCCCGTCTCACCGATCAGCAGGCCATTGATGCAATGAATCTGTGTCCGACCGGGGCCATTATCGTGCGCGGCGCGCCACATGCAAAACCCTTTGGTAACCGCCGGTTCGATTTGCAGTCGATGCAGAAAAACAAGGTGGTGGAAGAACCAGAAATCACGCTGCCAAAGGAAAAGAAAACCGTCGCCACCGTTTCACTGGCCGGGTGTTTCGGCTGCCACATGTCGCTGCTGGATATCGACCTGAAACTGCTGGACCTGGTGGAGATCATCGAACTGAACAAATCTCCGCTGAACGATATCAAGCAATTTACCAAGCATTGCGATATTGGCCTGATCGAAGGCGGTTGTTGCAATGCTGAAAACGTGGAGACGCTGCGGGAATTCCGGCGCAATTGCGACGTGCTGGTGGCCTTTGGCGAATGCGCCATCTGGGGCGGTGTGCCCTCGATGCGCAATACCATTCCGCTGGGCGAGTGCCTTGAAGAGGCCTACCTGAACTGCACGACGGCGATGCCGGATGAATCCGTCGTTCCTTACCACGAAGACCTGCCGAAAATTCTGGACAAGGTCTATGCCTGCAGCGAAGTCGTGGATATCGATTACTTCATCCCGGGCTGTCCGCCCGACGCCAACCACATCTGGAAGTCGGTCCTGAGCCTGGTAGCCGGGGAGCAACTCCCGGTTCTTTACTCCGAATTCAAGTATGACTGAGCCATGAGCACAACACGCAGAAAAATCACGATCGATCCCGTCACCCGGGTTGAAGGACACGGCCGCGTCACCGTGCAGCTGGACGAGGCGGGCAAGGTAGAACGAGCGCGGTTCCATATCGTCGAGTTTCGCGGATTTGAGCGCTTCATCCAGGGTCACCCCTACTGGGAGGCACCCCTGCTGGTGCAACGCCTGTGCGGTATATGCCCGGTCAGCCACCACCTGGCGGCTGCCAAGGCCATCGACCAGATTTACGGCGTGGATCCGGAAGACCTGCATCCGACGGCAACCAAAATCCGGCGCCTGCTGCACTTCGCACAGCTGTTCCAGTCGCACGCGCTGCATTTCTTCTACCTGGCTTCCCCCGACCTGCTGTTCGGTATGGACGCGCCGGTGGAAAAACGGTCGGTGGGAGCCGTTGCCATGGAACATGGCGACCTGGCCCGCAAGGGCATCCAGATGCGCCAATTCGGACAGGAGCTGATCAAGGCGCTGGCCGGCAAGAAGATTCACGGCATCACGGCAGTGCCGGGCGGGGTGCACAAAACATTCCATCCCGAGGAGCGCGATTATTTTCTGGCGGACAACGAAACACCGTCGATCGACACCATGATCCAGTGGTCACAGGAGGTTGTGGCGTTTATCAAGGACTACCACGACACCCATTTCAGGTGGCTGGATTCCTTCGCCAGCTACCCCTCGGGACACCTGGGGCTGGTCAGTAAAGAGGGCGCCCTGGAACTGTACGACGGACGGATGCGGGCGATCGACAGCCACGGCAATGTCACCCTGAATGACGTTCACAGCGACAATTACCTCAAGTACTTTGGTGAGGGCGTGGAAAAATGGTCCTATATGAAATTCCCGTTCCTGCGCCACCTGGGCCGCCAGCACGGCTGGAACCGCGTGGGCCCGCTGGCGAGACTCAATGTTTGTGATTCCATTTCCACCCCCCTGGCCAACGCGGAGTTACAGGAGTTCAAGGCTTACACCAACGGCCGGCCCAATAACCACACCATGCATTCACACTGGGCCCGCCTGATCGAAATTCTTCATTGCGCGGAACAGATCAAGATTTTGCTCAATGAGCCCGACATCCTGGCGGAAGTCGAACGGCCGCCAGTTAACCGCAGGCCGGAGGGAATCGGCATCATCGAGGCGCCGCGCGGCACGCTGATTCACCACTACAAGGCCGATGAGAAAGGCAGCATCACCAAGTGCAACCTGATCGTTTCCACCACGCACAACAACGAACCGATGAACCAGGCGGTGCAGTGGGTGGCCAAGAACGTTCTCGATGGGCAGAAAGAGATCACCGACGGCATGCTGAACCAGGTGGAAGTAGCCATCCGGGCCTATGATCCCTGCCTGAGCTGCGCCACCCACGCGATGGGCCAGATGCCGCTTAAGCTCACCGTATTCAATGTGGCAGGTGATGTCGTTGCCGAACACGTGAAGAATTCAGCGTGAACCTATTGATCGGCATCGGCAACAGCGGCCGCAGCGATGACGGCCTGGGTTGGGCTTTTCTCGACCGAATACAACATGAGGCGCGCTTTCCGGGTGATATCGAGTACCGCTACCAGCTGCAGGTCGAAGACGCGGAGCTGATCAGCCGCACCGAGCACGTTATTTTCGTCGACTCCTACCGAGGCGAGCTATCGGACGGTTTTCAGTTCGAGCCATGTCATGCCTCGCGGGACACCGAATTTACCAGCCACGTGTTGCCTCCCGGCGCTATCCTGCACCTGTGCTCGGAGCTTTACGGTAAAAGCCCGAGGGCAGACCAGCTGCTGATCCAGGGCTCGTCCTGGGAACTGCGCACCGGCCTGTCAGCTGAGGCGAAAACCCGACTCGACCGCGCACTGACTTTTTTCAGAACCGAACTACCGTTCTGATCAGTCCTTTCCCCACTTACCGACATACCAGCCAAGGGCGGCACCGCTGACGGCGTACATGACGAAGGACGACTGCAGAGCCTAGTTTACCAAGTCGAATGAAGCGAACGAATCCAGAGGGGTGAGCGCCTGACTTACCATGGGATTTGACGGCCGTCCCAGTTCAGAAACCGGCCGCTCTGGTCCGGATCCACCGCGCTCAGTACGTCGAGAATACGCGCTGCCGACTGTGCCGGTGTATACAGCTTTCCAGGCTTGACACCGCGCTGGAAAGGCCGTGAAAGTTCCGTATCCGTCGTTCCCGGGTGGATCGCGACGATGGAAGCATACGGAAAACGATGACGGCATTCGATCGAAAGCGTTTTGATGAACTGGTTCAAGGCGCTTTTCGACGCTCGGTAGCCGTACCAACCGCCCAGGCGATTGTCTCCGATGCTGCCGACCATGGCAGACAGGGCCGCGAACGTAAACGGGTGTTTGCGCGGCTGTGCCATGAGCAGGGCCTGCGCAACCATCAGCGGGCCGATGCTGTTGACTTCAAACATCCTTCTCAGGTTCCCGGTGTTGCACTGCACAAACGATTTTTCAGGTTCGATATTGCCTTCATGCAGAATTCCGGCTGCATGAATGGCCAGGTCGACCGGTTGCTCCAGGCGGGCCAGGTATCCGGAGAACGTATCCAGGCTGTCATTCGTTTCAAAGTCCAGCGCCTGGAGATCCAGCTTTCCCGAGTAGTGGCCCGAAAGCTCATTGAGTCCATTCAGGTCGGCATCCGGCCGGTGGGTGGCAATGACGCGCTTGGTAGCGTCATCCTCCAGCAGCGCGTTGACCAGCGCCAGGCCGATCCCGCGATTGGCGCCTGCCACCAGGCAAATTTCAGGCAAGGTGGCGGCCGCCATCGAAATGGATGATGCGGCCGGTGATGTAGCCGCTGTTGAGCAGGAAGTCGACCGTATTTTGCAGTTCGTCGAGACCGCCTTCGCGCTGTAACAAGCTTTTAGCCAGAGCTTTCTCCCGATAGGCCGCATCGTCACCTTCATTGAACAGGACCAGGGCTGGGGAAATGCTGTTGACCTTGACCGCCGGCGCCAGACTGGCGGCGAATGAGAGGGTCAGATTGTCCTGGGCGGCCTTGCTGGCCGCGTAGGCGATGTGTTTTTTACTGCCGCGCCCGCTCACGTAATCTCCGATGTGGATGATGTCGGCTAAGCCGTTAGTGCTGGCCTGCAACAGCGGCGCCAGGCCCAGGTTCAGCAAATAGGGCGCAGCCGCATGCACCTGCATCATACGGCGCATGACTTCCGCCGGCGGGAGATCGGCCCGGTCCGGCAACCAGTCCGAAGCATTGTGGATCAGGGCGCGAAGCCGGGTGGCAGATGAAGTGATTGCGTTGATCAGAGCGCTGATTTGCGGGTCGTCGTAAAAGTCGCAGTAGATGAGCTCGGCACCATCCGCTCTCAGCTGATCCAGCTCCGGGCGCTCACTGCGGTAGGTCCCGATCACCGGGACGCCCCGGCCCAGGAAAGTGCGCGCCAGGTGCAGGCCGACCCGCCGGCCTACACCGGTTATCAGGATCGGATCGCTCATCAGGGATTGAGGAACTCTGCCCGCGTGTGGATGTTCTGCTTGAAGCAACCGCCAAGCGCGGTCGTGCTGGTCTGCGAGTTGGTATCCATCACGCCACGGGATTTCACGCAATAGTGGGTCGCGTCGATGCTGACCGCCACGTCCTCGGTACCCAGCAAGGCCTGCAGGGCCACCAGGATCTGTCGGGTCAACCGTTCCTGGACCTGCGGACGCTGGCCGAAGAAACGCACAATGCGGTTGATCTTGGACAG
>Ga0316201_10004325_pt1 | contig 10695 bp, 11 predicted proteins | sample CS6wburrow_MG_FD_204516 | JGI IMG/M metagenome (GOLD analysis project Ga0316201, IMG submission 204516) | Coastal sediment microbial communities from Delaware Bay, Delaware, United States - CS-6 worm burrow | ecosystem: Environmental > Aquatic > Marine > Coastal > Sediment | place: USA... | reverse complement strand
ACCGGACTACCAGGGTCTGAAACCCAGGCTGCTGGTTGCCGAAGGTGACACCGTCAGCCTGGGGCAGCCCCTGTTTATCGACAAGCGTGATCCGGCCGTCAATTACGTTTCGCCCGGCAGTGGGGTCGTCGCCGCCATTAACCGGGGAGCGCGGCGCGTGCTGGAGTCTGTTGTCGTCAGGCTGGATGATGAACCGGCTGATGCCGTCAGCTTGGAAGCATTGCCGGAGGAAGAAATTTTCCGGCTCGAACCGGGCCTGGTGGCCGAACGGATGCAGAAATCCGGCTTATGGACGGCATTCCGCAGCCGTCCTTTCAACCGGGTGCCGCAATCGGGCAGCCTTCCTCGCTCGATTTTCGTCACGGCAATAGACACCCGCCCGCTGGCTGCCGATCCGCGAGTGGTGATTGGGCGGGCAGAGGCTGAATTCGCGGCAGGTCTTCGGCTTATTTCGACGCTGTCGCAAAAATCCCTGTATCTGTGCACTGCAGCCGGCTGGCACATTGCTTTGCCGGCAATCGATAATTTGCAACAGGTTGAATTTTCCGGCCCGCACCCGGCCGGCCTGCCTGGCACACATATCCATTTCCTGGATCCGGCGAACACCGACAGAGTCCACTGGCACATTGACTGCCAGGACGTCATCGCCATTGGTCGTTTCTTCATGAGCGGCGCCCTGGATACGCGGCGAATCGTTGCGCTGGGAGGATCCAACGTGATCCAACCACGGCTGGTGACGACCCGGGTAGGCGCATGCATAACCGAACTGGTCGATGGCAGCATCAGTCAGGCGGAAGATACTCGCCTTATTGCCGGCAGCGTGCTGGACGGGCGCACTGCGAGCGGAAGCCTGGATTATCTGGGCAGGTACCAGCACCAGGTTACGGCGATTCGCGAGGCAGGTTCCCGGCACCTCTTCGGTTGGACCGGTCTGTCACCGCGGCGCTATACCGCGGCGCCCACGCTGTTGCGAAAAATGGGGCACAAGCGACGCCATGATTTTTCAACCGCCCAGAACGGGCGGTTCAGTGGCATGATTCCGATGCGTGCTTTCGACAAGGTGATGCCGCTGGACATCCTGCCTTCACCGCTGTTCCGCGCTCTGCTGGTGCGTGATACGGACCAGGCCCAGGCCCTGGGCTGCCTGGAACTGGACAGCGAAGACCTTTCCTTGTGTTCTTTTCTCTGCCCGGCAAAAAATGACTATGGCGCCGCTCTGCGCTTGAATCTCGAGAAAATCGAGAGGGAAGGCTGATGAAGACATTCGTCAAATCCTTCCTCACGCTTGGTTACCGCTTTTTATGGTGTTCACCGTCAGTAACACGCTCGGCTCCCTATGTCAGGGATGCCAACAATGTGCAGCGGATGTGGAATTACTTTGTTTTTGCCTCTATCCCTGCATGGCTGATCGGAGTGTGGAGTCTGGGCCACCAGACCAATATCGCGATTGCTGATTTTGCGCTGGTGGATGTTCCCGGTTGGCGCGCCTGGTTGTTGACCCAATCCGGAATCGGTTTCGATGCAACGAGCGTAATGGCTTCTTTTATGCACGGTCTGCTGTATTTTCTGCCGATCTTCCTGGTGGCATTGCTGGTCGGAGCCTTCTGGGAAGCCTTGTTTGCCTCCGTCAGGCGCCGGCGGGTCGACGAAGGCTTGTTGGTGATCGCCTGGCTGTTCGCACTTTTGTTGCCCGCCTCAGTGCCCTTGTACCAGGTGGCTCTGGGTATGAGCTTCGGCATCGTGGTCGGCAAACTGATTTACGGAGGATCGGGGCGCTACCTGGTCAGCCCCGCTCTGCTGGCGCTTGCTTTCCTGATCTTTTCCTACCCGGATTTACTGTTCAGTGAAGGAAGCTGGGTGCCGGTGGCAGGCTACGATCAGCCTACTGTATTGGAGTTGGTCATGGACGAGGGTGGCCTGAAAGTGGTTGCCGCCGTGGATTACGATTACTGGCATTTGTTCATCGGTGATCGTCCGGGCGCCATGGGTGTGGTGTCTACGCTGGGCGCCTTGCTCGGAGCGGCGTTCCTGGTCTGGACTGGAATGGCTTCCTGGCGGATCATGCTGGGTTCTCTGGCAGGCCTGGTTTCGATTGCGCTGCTCGCCAATGTGCTTGCTCCAGACAACGCGATTTTCTCGATTCCCTGGTACTGGCACTTTGTCCTCGGAGGTTTCGTGTTCGGTACGGTATTCATCGCCACCGACCCGGTGGCCGGTCCCATGACAGACCCGGGACGCTGGGGTTTCGGATTCCTGGTCGGCTCACTGACCATCATCATCCGCCTGGTCAATCCTTCCTATTACGAGGGTGTGGTATTCGCGATCCTGCTGGCCAGCATGTTCTCTCCGTTGATCGATTTCGTGGTCGTGGAAATGAACATCCGGCGGCGCAGGCTCAGGTTCCAAAGAGTGGGTAAATGAGTAAGGACTCACCAAAAAATGCCATCATCGTGGTCGTGCTGACGGCCCTGATCTGCTCCTCACTGGTGTCGGCAGCGGTAGTCATGCTGCGCCCGATTCAATTCAATAACCAGTTATTGGAACAGAGCCGTAACATCATGCAGCTGACAGGCTTGCTGGTTCCCGGAGAAATCCTGGATGACGAGCAGACACTCAGCCTCTACAAAAGCCTGGACACGCGAATAGTCAACATCGATGAAGGACGGTTTGAAGAGGCCATTGATCCGTATACATTCAACCAGCGCAAGGCCGTTGCCGATCCTGAACTGGGAACGGCTATTCCGGCTGAAATGGACCGCGCCAGCCTCGGCCGCCGCAGCCGCTTTGCACCGGTATACATGGTCTGGAAAAACCAGGAATTCGAGCGGGTCATCCTGCCGGTCCGCGGGGCTGGAATGTGGTCGATGCTTTACGGCTATATTGCGCTCAAATCGGACCTGAACACGATCGCAGGGATGACCTTTTACGAACAGAATGAAACCCCTGGCCTGGGAGACCAGATAACGCACCCACACTGGCTGGCGTTATGGCAGGGTAAATTGATTTATGACGATCGCGGCCACCCCTGGTTCAGTGTCAGCCAGGGGGCCGTTCAGCCCGGCACCGAAACGGCAAAATACCAGGTAGATGCCTTGACTGGCGCGACCGTCACCGGCGATGCCGTGACCGGCCTGGTGCACTACTGGTTTGGCCCGCATGGTTACCAGGCTTTCCTGGACTATCTGCGTGAGCAGCCGCCCGTCAGGGCCGTGGAGGGATCCGGATGAGTCGTAAAGAAACATTGATCGCTCCGCTGGTCAGGGAAAACCCGCTTACCTTGCACGTACTGGGAATTTGTTCTGCGCTGGCGATCACCAATTCACTGACTTCATCCCTGATCATGAGCGTGGCCCTGACCACAGTCCTGATCATATCCAATATGTCGATTAGCCTGGTCCGCCATTACTTGCCGTCCAGCGTCAGGTTGATCGTGCAGATTACGGTCATTGCGTCCTCAGTGGCCGTCATTGATGAGTTCCTGAAAGCCTACATGCCGGACGCGGCGCGAACCCTGAGTGTATACATCAGCCTGATCGTGACCAATTGCATTGTGCTGGGCCGTGCCGAGGCTTGCGCCATGAAGCACGGCATCGGAACCAGCATTCTCGATGCACTGGGTAATGGCTTTGGCTACAGCGTGATTCTGATCATCGTGGCAACCATTCGGGAACTGCTGGGGAACGGCACCCTGATGGGATACCAGTTGCTCGAACTGGCGCACGAAGGCGGCTGGTTCCAGGAAAATGCGCTGTTCCTGCTGGCGCCGAGCGCTTTCTTCATCATTGGTTTCTTGATCTGGGCCATTCGCAGCTGGAAACCCGAGCAGAAGGAAAAACCGGATTTTGAGCCCATTCCCCTGCCATACAAGGAGCAACGTCGATGAATGGCTTTATCGACATCTTCTTTCGCTCGGTTTTCCTGGAAAACCTGGCGCTGGCCTATTTCCTTGGCATGTGTACCTTCCTGGCGGTATCCAAGCAGGTCAAAACCACGCTGGGGCTGGGTGTGGCCGTCATTGTCGTCGAGGGAATCAGTGTGCCGCTCAATAACCTGATTTTTAACCTGGTGCTGAGGCAGGGTGCATTGGATTGGGCCGGCCTGGGGCAGATGGATTTCAGCTACCTGGGTCTGCTCAGCCAGATCGCCGTCATAGCGGCGATGATCCAGATACTGGAGATGGTGCTTAACCGCTTTTTCCCTGCCCTGTACAACACGCTCGGCATTTACCTTCCGCTGCTGACGGTGAATTGCGCCATCCTGGGGGCCTCCCTTTTCATGGTGCAGCGGGACTACAGTTTTGTCGAAAGTGTTGCTTACGGCCTGGGCGCCGGTTTCGGCTGGGCGCTGGCAATCGTGGCCCTGGCCGGTCTGAGAGAGAAAATGAAGTATTGCGACATTCCTGAAGGCTTGCAGGGCCTCGGGATCACGTTCATCACCACGGGCCTGATTTCGCTGGCTTTCATGGGTATTGCCGGTATTACTTTCTAGGTGCCCTGATGCAGGAAATCTTTTACAGCGTCATCGTTTTCACCGCCATTCTGCTTATTCTGGTGCTGCTCATACTGTGGGTGCGGGCTCGCCTGGTGCCTTCGGGTGATGTCAACATCAGGATCAATGAAAAACGGGATTTGAAGGTGCCGGTAGGTGACCGCTTGCTGAGCACGCTGGCGGACAACGGGATTTTCGTTCCCTCGGCCTGCGGTGGGGGTGGAACCTGCGGTCAATGCAAAGTCCGGGTGGCGGAAGGGGGTGGTTCATTATTGCCAACCGAGGCAGCGCTGATCAACAAGCGCGAAGCGGCAGAAGGCGAACGCCTGGCCTGCCAGGTAGCCGTTTCCCAGGACATGGTCATCAGCGTGCCCGACGATGTGTTCGGCGTAAAGAAGTGGGAATGCACGGTTCGTTCGAATGACAACGTGGCCACCTTCATCAAGGAACTGGTGCTGGAGTTGCCGCCCGGTGAAACGCTCGATTTCAAGGCCGGCGGCTATATCCAGATCGAGTGCCCGCCGCACGAGTTGAGTTACAGGACATTTGATATCGGAGAGAAATTCATTGGCGATTGGGAACGTTTCAAGCTGCTGGATCTGAAATCAGTCGTCACTGAGCCCACGATGCGTGCCTATTCCATGGCCAGCTACCCGGAGGAGAATGACATCATCATGCTCAACGTACGCATTGCGACACCGCCTCCGAATGCCGGGAAAAAAGTGCCGACGGGCGTGATGTCATCGTACATTTTCAATTTGAAACCCGGTGACAAGGTCATGGTTTCCGGACCCTATGGAGAATTTTTTGCGCGGAATACGGATGCAGAAATGGTGTTTATAGGCGGTGGTGCCGGCATGGCGCCGATGCGTTCGCACATTTTCGACCAGCTGAAGCGACTGCACAGTAAGCGGAAAATCACCTTCTGGTATGGTGCGCGCAGCCTGCGTGAAGCATTTTACGTTGAAGAATTGGACGAGCTGGCCGCCACTCATGAAAATTTCAGCTGGCACCTGGCGCTTTCCGATCCCTTGCCGGAGGATGAATGGACTGGCCTGGTCGGATTCATCCACAATGTCTTGTATGAAAATTACCTCAGGGACCATCCTGCACCGGAAGATTGCGAGTACTACTTGTGCGGTCCGCCAATGATGACAGCCGCCGTCGAACGTCTGCTGGATGGCCTGGGCGTCGAAAAAGAAAATATTCTGTTCGACGACTTTGGAGGATAACGGGGTGAGCTTGTTTATTGGCACATTAATCATTGTTGGCTTGAGCTGCCTGGTCATGTCCCTGGGCGTGCTACTGGGTGGCAAGCCGTTGTCCGGGGGCTGCGGAAAGGCTCCCGGCAAGCCACAATGCCAGGCCTGTCCCAGGCGGAAAGAAGAACAGGCAAGTATTGAAGATATGGGAGGAGAGCCCGAATGTTGAGGTCTGTTTTTGTAAAGGATCATATGAGCCAGGATGTCGTGGCCCTTGACCCGGAGATGGAGATTCTGCGGGCAACTCACGAACTGATCAGCAATGACATTTCCGGTGCGCCGGTGCTGGATAAACATGGCCGCCTGGTGGGTGTGCTGAGTGAACGGGATTGCATGCGGGTGGCCATGCAGGGCAATTATCACGGCACCCCGGCCGGGCAGGTGAAAGACTATATGAGTCAAAATCCGCAGTGGGTCGGGCCGGATCAAAGCATACTGACGCTGGCCGATCTCTTCATAAACGGCCGCTTCCATCGTTACCCGGTAGTCGACGGTGGCCGCCTGGTGGGAATCATCAGCCGCCGTGACGTAATGAAAGCGATGGCCGGTCTTTACGGCATATGAGTTCCGGGGCGACATCACGCCGCTTACTGCTGCGTTGGGCCGGTTGGTTTGCGCTGGCTAATTCGCTGGTTTTCGGGCTGGTCAGCTTGCGGTATTTTGGTGGAGACGCGCCGGCCGAGACGGCGCTGGCCTGGGTTTACCTGGTGTCGGTCTACGTGGGTCATCACGTATTGCTGACCTTCGTGCCCCTGTTCCTGCTGGCGGTTCCCCTGGTGATCATCGTGCCCCGGCGGCGCGCTCTGACCATGCTGGCCGTTGTGCTGTTTGCATTCATGATTGCGCTGATGATGCTGGACAGCCTGCTATGGTCCCAAAGCCGTTTCCACATCAATGCGCTGACCATGAAAATTCTGGGCTGGCAGAGCTGGGTCTTTGCAGCCGTCATTTTCGTTGTAGGCCTGTTTTTCGAATCGGTGCTGGCAAAAAATGTCTGGAATTTTGTTTTGAATCGCGGCCAACGCCATGGCCGCCTGCTGGGGGTGATCTGCGGCCTGCTGATCGTTATATCGCAGGGTATTCATGCCTGGGCGGATGCGGCCTATTATGTGCCGGTCACCAGTCTTGGCCAGATTCTGCCCGTCTACAAGGGTGTGACGGCGAAGTCGTTGATGAGTAAAAGCGGCCTGGTCGATCTGAAGGCGAGCCGTGAACGGGAATTGGCGCGCCGGGTGTCCCGTGGAATGGATACGGCATCGGACCGCTTGTTGAGCTACCCGCTGGAGCCGTTGCAGTGCAGCGACGGCGACAGGCATAACCTGCTGTTCATCATTGTCGACTCGCTGCGTGGCGAAATTGTCACCCCGGAGCTTGCGCCCAATATCACTCGTTTTGCGAACGAACACGGAATGGATTTCCGCAATCATTTCAGCGGTGGAAACTCGTCGAGAATGGGCATGTTCAGCCTGTTCTATGGCTTGCCACCCGGTTATTGGAGCAGCTTTTCGTCACTGCAGAAACCCAGTGTGTTGATGGACGAATTGCAGCGTCAGAATTTTCAGTTGGGCCTGTTCAGCAGCTCCACCCTGATCCGCCCGGTGGTGCTCGACCGGACCGCTTTTGCCAATGTGCCGAATCTGCGGCTTCTGACAGAGCCGGAATCCGACCCGGCCTGGAAGCGTGACTGGAAACTGACCAGTGAATGGTTCGACTGGCTGGACGGCCGTGATACCGAACGGCCGTTTTTCGGCTTTCTTTTCTACGATTCAGCCATGTCCCTGCATTTCCCGCCGGATTATCCCGTGCAATTCGAGCCGGCTGACGATGGTTACCTGGCCGGAAAGTATGCAAAGTACCAATCTGCGGTTCATTTTACTGACACGGTAGTGGGAACCGTGCTGGAAGACCTGGAAGAGAGAGGCCTGATGCAGAACACCGTGGTGCTGATCAGTTCAGACCATGGAGAAGAGTTTGGCGAAAGCGACGTGAAGCTGGATGATCACGGCTCCGGTTTCACCTCGTATCAGCTGATCGTCCCGATGATCGTGCATTGGCCGGGCAAGGAAGCCGGCGTGGTCTATCGGCACCGGACCTCGCATTACGATGTCGTTCCCAGCCTGATGCAGGAACTACTGGATTGTGAAAACCCGGCCTCTGATTACAGTGTCGGCAACAGCCTGTTCGAGCATAAAGCCTGGGACTGGATAGTCGCCGGCAGTTACTTCAACTATGCAGTGCTCGAACCAGACCAGGTCATTGTGACCTACCCCAACGGCTTGTACGAGGTGCGGGATTGGAACTACAAACTGGTTGAAAAGCCGGTTTTCCGCGGGGATGTTCTGGAAGCGGTTTCTGAACAGAATGCGCGCTATTTCAAGGATTGAGCAGGTTCGGAATGGCCGGGCTCAAGGCGTATAGGCCTGGCCAAAGCGAAGCAGCACTGTATCGACGCCGCCATCGGCGCTGATGCTGAGCATATACAGGCGGTCATATTCGCCGGCTTCATCGATTTCAGGGCCACCGTCGCCACCGAGCAATTCCGCCATTTGCGGCGTGGTATTGCTGTGACCGACGACCAGGTGCCGGCCCGGCGATTGTTTCAGCTCGCTGGCGAATTTTTCGAGCGCCCGTGGATCGTAAATCTGAACCGGTAGCCCCAGCAGAGCAGCTACAGGGGCTGCGGTATCCCTGGTCCTTCTGTAGTCGCTGCTGTAGATGGAATCGATGCCGGCATTCTTCAGCATGCTGGCCAGAACGGAAGCGCGGATCTTGCCGGCCTCGCTCAACGGCGGGTCCCGGCCTTCGTCGGTTTTTTCGGCATGCCGGACGAGGAAAATGACGGTGGCGTCCTGGCTTGCGGAGAGCAGGGCAGGTGCAGTGATGCCGGTCATCATTGCGATGACAACTGTAACGGGCGCCAAGGCATTCAGGATGGTTCTCAAAGAGGGGTTATGACTCCATTCTTGACCAGGCGTAACTCATTCCCCCCGCCCGGCAACGGCCTGAATTCCGCCTCGTCGGTCAGTTTGTTGATCAGGTAAACGCCCATCCCTCCGTAATCCCGCTCGCTCAGTGACTCTTCCAGGTGAGGAGCCTCGACTTCGTCCGGATTGAATGCCTTCGCCTGGTCCCTGATGGTGATGACAAGGGCATCGCCTTCGCTTTCGACAATGACTTGCACCGTGCCTTCGCGACCGTCGTATCCGTGCAGAATGACATTGGTTACCGCCTCATCAACCACGAGGCACATGTCACCCACGGAATCGTCGTTTGCACCAAGAGATTTTCCGGTCTCCGAAATGAAAGACCGGACTTTTTTCAGATTGCCAAGGTCGGCTTCAACAGAAAGCTCGGAGACCCTGGTCATTTTGATAAGGCTGGAGCGGCCTAAAAAGAGGCGATCGCGGCGTCCCTGTCATCATGGATTTCGAGGAATGAATCGAATCCAAGCGTTTTGATCACCCGGGCAACTTCACCATGCGGGTTCAGCAGTTTCACGTGAGGGGATTTGTACATGCCTTCTTCATGCTCTTTGTTCAGCATGTTGGCGATGGCATGAATGGCCCGGAAGCCGGCGCTGCCCATATATTCGACGTTTTCCAGGTCCAGCAAAATATTGGCCGAGCCCGCATCAACAAGCTCACTGGCCTTGTCCTGAAGGTCTTTGTAGGTCGAGGCATCAATATCGCCTTCGATCTTTAAAACGGTGACGGGGACATTACCCTGTTCCTGTCCAACCAAGATATTCATTGCGCCCATGTCATATTCTCCATCACTGCATTACGAATATTAAAATAACCTAATCCACAAATCTTACACCACGAGCCATTTATTGTCTCGTCTCAATGCCCGTCAACAACTGTATAGCTAATCCAGCGCGAGATTTCTGATTGCCAGCATGGTGATGTCATCGGACTGGGCAGCCTTACCGCGAAATAAGTGAACCTGTTCCAGCATGTTAGTAAGGAAATTTTCGCTGTTCTCCCAGTTGGACGAGGCGGTTTCCAGGATTCGATCATCGGAAAATTGGTCACCGTCCTCATTTTTGGCTTCATTGATACCATCGGTGTAAGCGAAAATGAGATCACCGGGTTTAAGCCGGGTCTTCGCAATTTCGAATTTGGCGAACGGAAACAGGCCCAGTATGCCGCCGGTGACTTCCAGGATCTCGTGTTTACCGTCCGGTTTGAAGATCATCGGAGATTCGTGACCGCCATTGATGTAATGCAGGTCGCCGTTCCGGGGATCCAGTACTCCGAAGAACACCGATGCAAACATGCTGGACTTGCTGTGGGTGGTAGCGATGTAGCGGTTCGTGAAATCCATGCTGGTCAACAGGATCTCCCGGATGTGTTTGGACGATGCATCGTCGACCACTCCTGCCTGCTGGTTGAGTGCGGTGTACTGACAAGAGGCCCGGATCAGGCTTCTGAAAAGGGTCATGAACAGGGCTGCGCCAACACCCTTGTCACAGACATCTCCGATGACAATGGCCAGTCGCTTGTCCGGCTTGAGTTCGAATACGTCAAAGAAGTCTCCTGCGACTTCCCGGGCCGCTTCGAAATAGGATGCGATTTCCCAGTTCTCAACCTCCGGGACGTGCTCCGGCAGAAAGTTCGCCTGGATGCGTCGGCCGATCTCCAGTTCTTTTTCAAAAGCCTGCAACTGTGCCGTGCGGGTCGTCACATCGTGGACGATGCCTCTTTCGCGCTGCAGAACAGCGGCAATAATAGTTTTGAGGGCAGCGGGGCTCGTCGAAATGACCCGCCACAAGTCATCGCGTTCCAGGCTGAGCAGGACCGAATCGTAAGCCGCGGTGACCGATGCGCTGCGGACATCGGAATCGAGCACGGCCATTTCACCGAACACCTCGCCAGCGTCAAGGTGTGCAAGCACAACGTCGCCATCATGCACCTCGACCGTGCCCGAGGCGATGAAATACATC
>Ga0316201_10004324_pt1 | contig 10695 bp, 9 predicted proteins | sample CS6wburrow_MG_FD_204516 | JGI IMG/M metagenome (GOLD analysis project Ga0316201, IMG submission 204516) | Coastal sediment microbial communities from Delaware Bay, Delaware, United States - CS-6 worm burrow | ecosystem: Environmental > Aquatic > Marine > Coastal > Sediment | place: USA: Delaware... | reverse complement strand
CAGAACTCAGGATCCATCCGTTACACCGCAAGCTCCCAGCATGAGCGCACCGAGCGCCGCCAGTCCGGCGACAGTCGCGATGATCGGTCAGGGCATAATGATTGCGGGCGATATCAATGCCGATACCGACCTCAGGGTCGACGGCCATGTGCAGGGCCGCATCATCCAGAGCACAAAGAGCGTGGAAATCGGTGAAACGGGGCAGGTGGTTGCGAATATCAAGGCCAATGTCGTCAAGGTCGGCGGTGAAATGAGCGGTGATCTTCTCGGCCACGAAAAAGTCACGATTTCCCGCACCGGACGTGTCCAGGGAAATATCGTTGCACCGCGTGTTGTGCTCGAAGATGGATCATTGTTTCGCGGCAGCATCGAAATGAACCCGCCAGTGGCGGCCGACAAGAAATCCACAGCGGCGAAACCTGCTGCTGATGCCGGCGCCAGGCCAGCGAAGGCTGAACCGACACCCGCCAAGGCGGCTGTTGCCGGAAGCGCCAGGAAGGAACCGGGACTGACACTGAAAAGCGGTTGAGCTCCACGGCCCGACAACTCAGCCCAAATGCCGGAGCGCAGAAGGTAGGTTCCGTCACGTCCCGGCAACCGAGCAAATTGTTTCGCTCGATCTTTGGCCTGAAGGAAATCAATCACCGGCTGACCGTCCTCGAAATAGGGCCGGCCATGCCGGAAACCGTCGAGTTTTTTTCGCAGTTCAAATGCCGGCTTCACTTCGTTGACCTGTTCAACGAAGCTTTCGTGCGTGATGAGCAGTCCCAGCTCTCGGAAAAGGAACTGCGTCACGCATTCGAAGAACAATTCCGCTTTCCGGTCGACACCAAATTCGACATCTGCCTGTTCTGGGATTTCCTGAGCTACCTCGACGACCCTGCGCTCAGAGCCTTCAACTCGGCAATACGTCACTGGATTCATTCTGGCACCATTGCCCATGGCTTCGGCGTGCATCATCTCGCCATCCGCCTGGACAATATCCATTACGGCGTGCTCAACAAGGACACGTTCAGTGTCCGCAAGCGCCTGTCGGAGCAGATGTCCTATCACCCGCATTCACAGATTGAAATGCACGAGATGTTCACGTGTTTTGATTTCGAGCGTGGCCTGTTGTTACCTGACGGCAAACTCGAGAGGCTGCTGAAACCCCGGGTCTGACGGCCGCCGTCATGAACAAGCCGACTCTCGATCAACTGCGCATCGAGCGTAAGCCGGAAAAACAAAGCTCAAGGGCCCCCTGGATTGTCTCGATAGCCGTCCTGCTGCTTGCGGGATTGCTTGCCTGGACGTTCTGGTTCAATGCTGCTTCAGAAGTCGAAGTGCAAACTGCCGTCGCGCAGGAGGCAGGAAACAGGAAGGCCGGAACGGTACTGAATGCGTCGGGTTATGTCACGGCGCGGCGGCAAGCCACCGTGTCGTCCAAGTTCACTGGAAAAGTGACTGAGGTATTGATCGAAGAAGGCATGCTGGTGGACGAAGGGCAGGTGTTGGCGCGGCTGGATGACTCCAACATCAGGGCCAGCTTCGAACTGGCGGCAGCGCAGCTGGTTTCGTCCCGGCGCAACCTCGATGAAACCGAAGCATTGCTCCGGGAAGCGCGCATCAGCCTGGAGCGGACGCGGCGCTTGGAAGCCAGGGACCTGGCCAGCGAGTCAGAGCTGGACCGCAGCAGGGCGCTCTCTGAATCGCTCGCAGCGCAACTGGAAAGGAAACGGGCCGACGTCGTTGTGGCAGAGCGCCAGCTCGACATATATCGCCAGCAACTCGAGGATTCGATCATTCGCGCGCCGTTCGCCGGTGTCATCGTTGCCAAAAATGCACAGCCCGGTGAAATGATTTCACCGATTTCAGCAGGTGGCGGTTTTACCCGCACGGGCATCGGCACGATTGTCGACATGTCTTCGCTGGAAATCGAAATTGATGTAAACGAGGCCTACATAAACCGTGTGGCGCCTGGGCAGGGAGTGGTTGCCACGCTCGATGCCTGGCCGGACTGGAAGGTCCCCGGCCATGTGATCGCCATCATCCCCACGGCCGACCGGCAGCGCGCAACAGTCGAAGTCCGCGTGGGCTTTGATGAACTCGATCCGAGAATCCTTCCTGACATGGGCGTTAAGGTAGCTTTCCAGGAGGCGGAGGAAAACGGGCCGGAGCAGATGGCCGGGGTTCTCGTGCCAAATTCGGCTTTGTACCGGCTCGATGGCCGGGAATACGTTTACGTGGTATCGGGCGGGCAGGCAGATCGACGGGCCGTGGCAAGCGAGGACCAGCCTGGCGGCCAGGCGCTGGTGATCAGTGGCCTGGCGCCGGGCGAAACAGTGGTTATTGAAGGGCCGCCGGAGCTGACCGACGGAGCGGCTGTTCGGGAGAGAAATAAATGAGCGAGAAAAACCTGGTTCGCGTCAGCAATGTCGACAAGGTCTTCAAGCGGGGCTCGGAAGAGGTCCACGTTCTGGGCGGCCTGGACCTGGAGATACCGGAAGGCGAGTTCCTGGCGCTGATGGGCCCGTCGGGATCCGGTAAATCCACGCTGCTCAACCTGATCGGCGGCCTGGACCGGCCCAGCCAGGGTACGGTCGAAGTCGGCGGCGACCGGATCGATCAGCTTTCCAATCGCCGCCTGGCCTCATGGCGCGCCAGGCATGTCGGACTGGTATTCCAGTTTTACAACCTGATGCCGGTGTTAACCGCGCAGAAGAATGTCGAACTGCCCCTGCTGCTTACCCACCTGTCCCGCAGTGAACGCCGTAAGCGTGCTGCGATTGCGCTGGATATCGTCGGACTGTCGCACCGGACGGGTCACTACCCGGGCACCTTGTCAGGTGGAGAGCAACAGCGGGTTGGCATTGCCCGTGCCATCGTCACCGATCCCACGCTGTTGCTGTGCGATGAGCCGACCGGTGACCTCGACCGCAAATCAGGTGATGAGGTTCTCGACCTGTTGCAGGAACTCAACCGCGAACAGGGTAAAACCATTGTCATGGTGACTCATGATATCCATGCGGCGGCGCGTGCCTCGCGTACCCTTTACCTGAACAAGGGCCAGCTATCCACGGCGCCCGAGGACTAAGCGGTAACAGATCATGAAATACCTGTACCTGGTCTGGAGTAACCTGAAGCGCAAGAAGTTGCGGACGATCCTGACACTGCTGTCCATCATGGTGGCGTTCATGCTTTTTGGTTACCTGGGGGCGATCAAGCAGGGCTTCAGCCAGGGCATTGACGTGGCCGGCCTAGACCGCCTTATCGTCCGGCACAAGGTGTCGATCATCCAGTTATTACCCGAAGCATACGAGGCACGCATCGAGCAGATCGATGGCGTTGAAGAGGCGGTTCACCAGACCTGGTTTGGCGGTATCTATCAGAAACCGAGTAATTTTTTCGCACAAATGCCGGTCAAGCCGCAGGAGTATCTCGATATGTTTCCCGAATTCCTGCTCAGCGATGAAGAGCGGGAAGCATGGCTGAATACGAAGAGTGGCGCGATTGCGGGGCGTGGAATCGCTGACCGCTTCGGTTGGAAGGTCGGTGACCGGATCCCGATCAATGCCACGGTCTGGACCCGGAAGGGCGGCGAACGGACCTGGGAGTTCGACCTGGTCGGTATCTATGATGGCGCGGAAAAGGGAACCGATACCTCGCAATTCCTGTTTCGCTACGATTTCTTTCACGAATCGCGTCAGTTTGGTGAAGGCCAGGTGGGTTGGTACACGGTCCGGATCGCGGATCCAGAACGGGCTGCCGAGGTCGCCGCGGCAATCGATGCGGAATTTGCCAATTCGCCCTATGAAACCAAGGCCGAACCGGAAGGTGCATTCCTGCAAGGCTTCGCCAACCAGATCGGGGACGTGGGTTTCATCATGATGTCCATCATCGCTGCCGTGTTTTTTACTATCCTGCTGGTGGCGGGCAACACGATGGCCTACGCGGTCCGTGAACGCACCAATGAACTGGCCGTGCTCAAGGCGATCGGCTTTACAGACCGTGGCGTTCTGGGCCTGGTGCTGGGCGAATCATTCGTTCTTGCCGCACTGGGCGGCGGAACCGGTCTTTTTCTGTCCTGGCTGCTGGTGTCCATGGGCGATCCATCCGGTGGTGCGCTGCCCGTTTTCTACATTCCTGCCGGGGACATGGCCCTTGGCGTGGTCCTGATTCTGATGATGGCATTCGTTGCCGGAATTCTGCCGGCACTGCAGGCACAGCGTCTGCAGATTGCGGACGCATTGAGGAGGTAGCCGGTGGGCGGATACTTCAATTGGCTGTCGCAGGTTGCATCCATTGCCGTGTTCAATCTGCGGACACTGCCACAACGCCTGGGGTCTTCCGCGACAGCGGTATTTGGAATCGCCGGTGTCGTCGCGGTGATGGTGGGCGTGTTGTCCATCGCGCAGGGTATTCTGCGCACGATGGAAAGCTCAGCCGCCCCGGACAACGTGGTGGTTCTCCGCGCCGGGTCCAGTTCGGAAATGATGAGCATCATGTTGGGAGATGACGCCCGTATCGTGGCCGAAGGCCCTGGAGTGGCCCGCACTCAGTCCGGCGCCCTGGCGTCGCCGGAATTGTTCGTCATCATCAACCTGCTGAAACGCGGAACCGGTACTGATGCGAATGTACCCATGCGCGGTGTGACCCGGATGGCGCCGCTGGTCCGCGATGATTTCCGGATCGTAGAGGGGCGCATGTTCGAATGGGGGCTAAACGAGGTCATTGTTGGAGTTGGGGCGCAAATCGAATTCGAGGGGCTTGGCATCGGTTCCAGCATCACGGTGGCGCAGGAGGAATGGCCAGTCGTCGGCATCTTCGAAACCGGCGGCGGCCTGGCCGAGACGGAAATCTGGGTGGATGCCTCGGTGCTGCAACCAGCCTATCGTCGCGGAAACTCCTATCAATCCGTTTATGCGAAATTGGAGTCACCGGATTCTTTCCAGGAATTCAAGGACGCGCTGACCAGCGACCCCAGGCTCAATGTCAAACCCATGCGCGAAGAAGAGTATTACTCCGAGCAGTCGGCCATGTTGTACAAGCTGATAACCGGCCTCGGCACCCTGATCGCCGTGATCATGGGCCTGGGGGCTATATTTGGTGCGCTCAATACCATGTACACGGCGGTATCCGCCCGGTCCCGCGAGATCGCCACGCTGCGGGCCCTCGGTTTTCATTCGGGACCCGTGGTGATATCGGTTTTACTGGAATCGCTGATGCTGGCGCTGATTGGTGGTGTCATCGGAGCGGCGCTGGCCTGGTGGGCGTTTGACGGTTTTCGTGCCGCCACGCTGAATTTCAGCAGCTTCAGCCAGGTGGCGTTTGCCTTTGATGTTTCAGCCTCCTTGTTGGCGCGAGGCATCACCTTTGCGCTGGTGATCGGGTTGGTTGGGGGATTGTTCCCGGCCGTGCGCGCCGCCCGTCAACCCATTTCCTCTGCGCTGCGCGAGCTCTGAAGCCGGGTAGAGCGACAAAGCGGAATTCAGGTCAATTTCCTGAATTAATGGTGATTTCAGGTGTTTTTTAACGTTTTATCAGAAATTCAAGTGCTTATGCTTGACTTCGAAAGCAATATGGATTACTTAAGAATGTACACGATCTACCAGTCGTGTGCTTTTGCACATGTGTGCAAAGAGCGTGGACACGGAAAGTCCGCGTTAGACAATCAGGATGATTTCCAGAATATCACCCGCTTTTAGAATGCGGGACCTGAAATGGGCAAAAGATAATGGAGTCTTCCAGGCGCTACCTGCTACAGGCCGAAATTGAGTACTGGCATGAAATGCTGCGGCTCAACAAAAGCCGCGTTGCGAAAAACAAAGAAGATGAGATGCGTGACTGCCTGAAAAAGGCGGTCCGGGCATTTAATACCATTACAGTCGGGGAATTCAGGGTCGCAGCCTGAATTTCCCTCCTGCGTCAGTTATGATGGCGCAGTCGCACCCCGGTTCCAACAGGAGCCGCCCGTTTTTTTGATCTCTGAATTTCTTCCAAACCCATGGGTACACAATCATGACCAGAATAATTCTTGTTCTAATCCTGATCGCGCAGTGCACGATCATATACGCAGATGATTTCTCTGCCGTTGAAGCAAAACTGAAGGCCGCCATGGAGGCCGATATCCGGACGCAGGCGGAAATCGATCGTGACCGTAACCGGAAGCCAGTCGATACGCTGGAGTTCTTTGGCCTGCGGGACGACATGAAAATCGTCGAACTGCTGCCCGGTGGTGGCTGGTACACGAAGCTGCTGGCTCCGGTCATGGCAGAGAAGGGCGAGTTTTACGTGGCCCTGGGCAGTGGGCGGGTCAAGGAGCGGGTTTTGAGCCAGCCCGGTTTCGAACACGTTCAGGTTGTCGCCGAGGATGCGAACATCTATCGGCCGGAAGGATCCCGCAGCTATGCCATTGAGTTGGAAGGCCTGGGTGTTGAAGATGCCGATATGGTTTTAACTTTCCGTAACTACCACAACTTTGCTGCAGAAGGCCGCATGGCCATGAACCGCGCGGTCTACGACGCATTGAAGCCCGGCGGCATCTACGCCGTGGTCGACCACACGCGTCGGCACATGGAGAGCGACAACGACGAGAACCGCAGACGCATGGATCCAGTGCTTGCGATCAAGGAAATCCAGTCTGCCGGTTTCGAACTGGTGGATTATTCCACGCTGCATTTCCGCCCGGATGACGAACTTCGCTTCGAAGTGGGGCGCAAGACAGTCACCGGCAATACCGATCGCTGGACCCTGAAATTCAGGAAGCCGGCAAACTGAGTTGAGTATTCGCTGATTATCCCGGTGCGGCCAAAATCACTTGGCCGCGCCAAGCCTTAGCTGCTATGGTTTCGGTCTTCTCTGGAGATCGATGCAGTGCAAACTCGAATAGTAAAAAAAGCGGCTGCTCGTCGGTGGCTTTCGTGCATGCTACTGGCGCTGATAGTGGCTGTTCCCGGGCCCAGTAGAGCGCAAGCAGCCAAAGGTCCTCCCCATCTTAATTTCGATCCACCGCGAATCGTAATCGCTCACCAGCCAACCCGGCTGATGTTGGTTGACGGGCCGCCGGCGCGTGTGCCGATTGACGGCACCCGCCTGGAGTTCGTGGTCAACACCGACTGGAGCGTTTTTTACAGTACCGACAGGAAAACCTGGTACATTCTCGACGACGGGTCCTGGCTGATAAGCAACATGTTTTCCAGTGGCGACTGGAAAACCACGTTGGATTTGCCTCAGGATTTCCTGACGCTGCAGGTCAGTTCGGATTGGCCGGAAGTGGCGGCGGCTATTCCACCGGTAAAAGCGGATTCCAGGCCGCGGCCCATTCTGATCAGTTACGAGCCGACCGAGTTGGTCCTGATCGACGGAGAGCCGGAGATGGCAACAATCCCGGGTTTACCGCTCCAGTATGTCGTCAATACGCGTAACGACCTGTTTATGCTGGATGGGCGTTACTACCTGCTGGTCTCCGGAAGGTGGTTCACCACCAAGAACGTAAGGAAGCAGTGGTACGCCGCCAGGGAACTGCCGAAGGTTTTCAGTGAAATTCCGTCCGGGCACGACAAGGCCTATGTACTGGCCTCTGTACCTGGCACGCCTGCAGCGGAAAAGGCCAGAAAAGAGGCCATGACACCAAAAATCGCTGTCATAAAGAGGACGGCGGGCAGCAACCTGGAGGTTCCATATATCGGCGAGCCCAGTTTTGTCCCAATCGAAGGAACAAACCTGCGCAGGGCCGAGAACACGCCGTTCCAGGTGATCATGAACAATAATTTCTTCTATCTCTGCCACGAAGGCGCCTGGTACTCGGCTTCGAATCCGCGTGGCCCGTGGCAGGCGGCGATCCAGGTACCGGAAACAATCTACACGATTCCGCCAACCGATCCTGCCTTCAACGTGACCTTTGTGCGGCTGGAATCCTTTGACGACAGCAGCCAGGAAGTTGCCTACACCCGCACCAGTGGCTACTACAGCCGTTACTGGACTGGTGCAACCATGGTTTATGGAACCGGCTGGTACTACCCTGGTTACTACAACCGCTCAGTCTATTGGCGCTATCCCTACACTTACGGTTATCCGCGTGCGCACTGGGACCCATACTGGGCTCACAGTTATAACTATTCGGCGACATACCAGGTGGACCTGGCCGCGAAGGACTGGGAGTGGAGCCTGGATGGCAGCAAGCGCCGGGTTTATGATTACGGCACCCGGAATTACGTCGGTTCCGGTGAGTACATCATGTACGATAGCAAGCTCTACGATAGTGACAGCAACAAACAATAATCGGCAGGAGAGTGTTTGATGGGAATGTTGCGGCGCAATCCATGGCAGATAATGGCATCGGTGTTAGTCATGGCCATGCTGACGGCAGGTTGCGAAGACAGGACAGTCGGCAAGGTCTCGGAAAATGCTCCGGCATTGGAAGTGCTGGTCAGTGAAGCCGAAAACAGGGATATTCCGCTGTCGATCGAAATGGTAGGTTCGACGATGGGCACCCAGGATGTGCCGATACGCGCCCGGGTCGAGGGTTTTCTGGAAACCATGGAATTCCAGGAGGGCACTTTTGTCAAGAAAGGTGACCTGCTTTACACCATCGATCCGCAGCCATTCCAGGCCAAACTGGTCGAGGCTCAGAGCATGCTGGCTGCGGCGCAGACGTCATTGACCAAGGCCATAGCGGACCTGGCGCGGATCAAGCCCCTGGCCGAAATGAATGCGGTCAGCCAACAGGATCTCGACAGCGCGGTAGCCGTGGATGCAGCGGCGCGCGCCAGTGTCAGGGCCAGCGAGGCGTCTGTGGACCTGGCTGAAATCGAGCTCAGCTATACCCGCATCAGCGCCCCCATCGATGGCCTGATCGGTATCACCAAGGCCCGGCCGGGTGAATTCGTCGGGCGTGAGCCTAACCCTGTGGTGCTTAATACCCTGTCGGATATCGACCCCATCCGGGTTCGGTTTTCGATTTCAGAACGTGAATACCTGATCATGGCCCGGACCTACATGGCTTCAGGCAAGGCGGATCAGCGTAGCGGGGATGCGCAACGGTCTGAGCGCAGACAGGATCTGGAACTCATATTGGCCGATGACTCTGTTCACGACCATAAGGGTGGCGTTGTCGCTGCTTCGCAGTCCATTGACCCGGAAACAGGCACTTACACCATCGAGGCCTCTTTCCCCAATCCGAACAAAGTACTGCTGCCCGGGCAGTTCGCTCGTGTGCGGGCCATGTACCAGGTGCTCGAAGACGTGGTGGTCATTCCGCGCCAGGCGGTGTCAGAGATGCAAGGCCTGTTTCGGGTTTACGTGGTCAACGCAGATGGCGCCGTTGAAGTCCGTACGGTTACGCTCGGGCCGCAAACGGGTTACGACATCATCATCGAAAATGGAATCGCTGCCGGGGATACGGTAATCGTCGAGGGATTGCAGAAAGTGCGCCCCGGGATGACCGTAAGGACAGCGCCATTCAAGCTCGCTACTGGTTCCGTGGATAGCCAGGGTTAAACCGGATGGCAGAATTTTTCGTCAGGCGCCCGATTGTCGCGATGGTCATCGCGATCATCATCGTTATCGTCGGCGTGGTTTCGATGTCGTCTTTGCCGATTGCCCAGTACCCGGAGATCACGCCACCTGAAGTAGGTGTCACGGCCACTTACACCGGCGCCAACGCCGAAGTGGTGGAGCAATCAGTGGCGACGCCGCTGGAGCAGAAAGTCAACGGCGTCGAGAATTCGCTGTACATGAAGTCCGTCAATTCCAATGACGGCACGATGAACCTGACGGTGTCCTTCGAGGTCGGCTCCGATCTCGATATGTCGAATGTCCTGGTGCAGAACCGCGTATCCGAGGCGCAGGCCAGCATCCCGGAAGAGGTCAAGCGGCTGGGCATCACGGTCAAGAAAAAGCTGTCTTTTCCGCTGCTACTGGTTTCGCTGTACTCGCCCACCGGCGCCTTCGATCAGAATTTTCTCAGCAATTACCTGACCATCAATATCCTGGACGCGGTGGCGCGCATCCGCGGCGTGGGGCAGGCCAGCGTGCTGGGCGGCAGCGAATACGCCATGCGGGTCTGGGTAAAGCCGGACCAGCTCGCCAAGCTCGGTCTGACGGTGCCCGATATCACGCGGGCCATCCAGGAGCAGAACGTGATCGCGCCGGCCGGCCAGATTGGAGGGCCGCCGGCAATGCCGGGAACCCGCTTTACTTACCAGGTTCGCACCCAGGGCAGGCTGGCAACGGCAGAAGAGTTTGGAGACGTCATCATCCGCTCCAACCCGGATGGTTCGCAGGTGCGAGTGAAAGACGTTGCCCGCGTTGAACTGGGTACGCAGACCTATAACGCATTCAGCCGCCTCAACGGCGGCCCGGCTTCGATCCTCGCCATCTACCAGTTACCCGGCGCCAACGGACTGGAGCTGAAGGAAGCCATCGAAGGCGTGATGCAGGAGTTGTCCGCCGATTTTCCGGGGGACTTGCAGTACATGGTCTCTTTGGACACCACGCTGGCCATCGAAGCCGGTATCCGGGAAATCGTCGTTACCCTGTTCCAGGCCGTCGCGCTGGTCATCCTGGTCGTGTTTGTCTTTCTGCAGAACGCGCGCGCAACCCTGATTCCGTCACTGGCGGTGCCGGTTTCGCTGATCGGCACCTTCGCCGTGTTCCCGCTGCTGGGTTTCTCCATCAATACATTGTCGCTGCTGGGCCTGGTGCTGGCGATAGGGA
>Ga0316201_10004323_pt1 | contig 10695 bp, 7 predicted proteins | sample CS6wburrow_MG_FD_204516 | JGI IMG/M metagenome (GOLD analysis project Ga0316201, IMG submission 204516) | Coastal sediment microbial communities from Delaware Bay, Delaware, United States - CS-6 worm burrow | ecosystem: Environmental > Aquatic > Marine > Coastal > Sediment | place: USA: Delaware... | reverse complement strand
TGTCCTGAGGCGCGTTGCGAACGCTGCACAGAAAGAAAAATGGCTGCAACCGATAATCGGCGGTGAGCTGCACGCGACCCTCGCATTTCATGAACCGCAGGCGCGCTACGAACTGGCCGATGTGGCAACAACGGCGACGCAGGAGGGCGATGACTGGGTAATCAGCGGTAACAAAGGCCTGGTCCTCAATGGCGGCACGTCCGACCTGCTGCTCGTTCCCGCACGCACGTCTGGTGACACTGGCGATGAACACGGCATCACGCTGTTTGCCGTCGCCGCTGACAGCGATGGCCTTTCCTGCAACGCCTACGCAACTGTGGACGGGCTGCGTGCAGCAGAGATTTCGCTGGCCAATGTCCACGTCCCACATGATGCCGTGCTGGGAAGTGTTGACGAAGGATACGCAGCGCTCGATGCGACAATTGACGAAGCGACACTGGCAGTCTGCGCCGAAGCGGTCGGCATCATGTATGCCCTCAAGGATAAAACGGTTCAGTATTCGAAAGACCGCAGCCAGTTTGGCGTACCAATTGGCAGCTTCCAGGCCCTGCAACACCGCATGGTCGACATGCTCATGGCCTGTGAGCAGGCACAGTCCCTGCTCATGTGGGCCGCCATGATGAACGAGGAAGGCAATGACGAAAGCAAGCGCGCTGTCAGTGCCATCAAGTACATGATCGGAACGGCCGGACGGAAGCTCGGCGAAGAAGCCGTGCAAATACCCGGCGGCATGGGCGTCACCTGGGAACTGGACGTCGCTCATTACTTCAAGCGCCTCACTACTATCAGCACCCTGTTCGGCAATGCCGACTGGCACCTGGACAAGCTAGCCGCCTGATACACTTAAGCAATGTTCCCGCTGGCAGTTGCCGATTTTTTTGCCGCAAACCAGGAATTGCTCTGGTTCACGACGGTGTTCATTGACCTGGGTTGCACCGTGGTCCTGTACCGCTTGTTCGGCAAGGCCGGCCTGCAGGTTGCGATAGCCCTCGCGATCCTGCTCGCCAATCTGCAGGGACCAAAGCTCACGGTAATCTTCGGCTTGCAGACCAGCCTGGGTGTCATCTTCTACTCGAGCATCTTTTTCGCGACGGATGTGCTCAGCGAGAACTACGGTAAGGAAGCGGCGAACAAGGCCGTGCGCATGGGATTCGCGGTCAGCGTCATCGTTCTCATCATGCTGAGCCTCGCCCTGCTCTACCTGCCGAGCACCCAGCCCGGGACTGCAGCATTTTCGGCGTCGATCCACGGGGCATTCGAGACGATCGTCAACTTCACGCCGCGCTTCATTTTCGGCTCGCTGCTCGCCTACTTCATCAGCCAGCATTTCGATGTCTGGGCATTTCACAAGATCAAATCGATGACCGGCGATCGCTGGCTGTGGCTACGTAACAATGGCTCTACGCTGAGTTCACAGGTTGTCGACACGGCAATCTATTCGCTGGTCGCATGGTGGGGCATCGTCGATCTGAAGACAGCCCTCGCTCTCGGCGCCACAAAGTACGTTTTCAAGGTCGCAATCGCAGCGATTGATACAGTATTCGTTTACTGGGCACGCCACAGCTTCCGGCGTCAGGCAGTGGCAGAAGCGGCCTGATAAACTTGTCCCCGGGACAGGAGGCACGTAATGAATTACAAGACGCTTTACCTGATACTGGCCGTTGTCGGCGCGACGATTCCGTATATTTTCTACGTTGGGTTCATCCAGGAAAACGGCCTGGACATGATGGCCTTTTACGAAGCCGCGTTCGCAAATGGCGCTGCCGGCGGGCTGACTTCCGACCTGCTCATCTCGTCCCTCGCGTTCTGGGCTGCGGCGATTGAAATGTGGCGTAGCGACCGTGGCCCGGCGCCGTGGGCATTCATTATCGTGACGCTGGTTGTCGGCCTGTCATTGGCCCTGCCGCTGTACCTGTTCGTACGCCACTTCACGCGCCCGACGCACGCGCTTTGAGCCAAATGCAGCCATCGGGCGTAATTACGATCACGACCGACTTCGGCCACAAGGGGCCGTTCGCCGCGATAATGAAGGGCGTCATCCTGAGCCGCTTTCCCGGCGCACAGATCATTGACCTCGCACACGATATTCCCGCGCAGTGGCCTCCCGAGGCCGGCTTTTGGGTCAGTCGCTCGTACCGGTGGTTTCCGCAAGGTACTGTTCACCTTGCGATCGTGGACCCCGGTGTCGGTACCGAGCGTGACATTCTGCTGGCCGAATGTGATGGACACACCTTCATGGCACCGGACAACGGCCTGCTTGCACAGTTACTCGATAACTGCGATGAGCCGCGCGTCTACAAACTGGAGAATTCGAAACTCGACTCTCTGCACCTGCCAGAGCCGAGCGCGACATTTCACGGTCGCGACATCTTTGCCCCCATAGCAGCCGAGCTGGCGGCAGGACGAATTGTGGCAGGGGACATCGGCACCAAGACCGAACACTGGACACCCGGCTGGATCGACGAACCTGATGTGAGCCATGGAAAGGTCGCGGGCGTGGTGGTCACGGTGGACACCTTTGGCAACCTGATCAGCAATATCGACGCCAGCCTGATCGAGGGCTTCCAGGAGCCGGTCGCCAGCATCGCCGGCCACCAGATCGCCATGCAGACCACCTATGGCCGCGTCAGGCCGGGAGACTACCTGGCACTTATTAACTCGTTTGGTGTTATCGAAGTTGCGAAGTCTGAAGGAAGCGCGGCTGACAGTCTCGGCTCTGCTCGCGGCGCGCCACTGGTCATACGTGACGGCTACGAAACCTGACCAGGCAATGGGTCCAGGCAATGGTTCCAGTTACCTTTTACTCGGTCTAAGGTAACTGGAACCATGTTACTGCAGCGCCTGCTTCTCGAGCTTCGCCCACGAATCACGCAGCGTCACAATACGATTGAACACGTGGGCGCCATCGTTATCGTCCGCCGCATCCTTGCAGAAATAGCCCAGCCGTTCGAACTGCACAGCTTCTTCGACAGATGCCAATGACGGCTCGAGTTTCGCCGCGACTACTTCGAGCGATTCCGGATTCAGCACCTTGTGAAAGTCCTGCGCAGCATTCGGATTCGCCTCGGTGAAGAGGCGGTCGTAAAGCCGCACCGACGCATCGACTGCATGCTGGCAAGACACCCAGTGAATCGTACCCTTGACCTTGCGGTCCGACGTGCCGGTGCCGCTCCGCGTGTCAGGGTCATAGCTGCAACGCAGCTCAACAACTTCGCCCTGATCATTCTTGATGACCTCGTCACAACGAATGATGTAGCCGAAACGCAATCGGACCTCGCCACCAGGCTTCAGGCGGAAGAACTTGCGCGGCGCGTCCTCCATGAAATCGTCCTGCTCGATCCAGAGCTCGCGCGAGAATGGCAGCTCACGCGTACCGAAGTCGGGATTACCAGGATGGTTCATCGCCTCCATGAGCTCCACCTGGTCTTGCGGATAGTTCGTAAGCACAACCTTGAGCGGACGCAAGACAGCCATCCGCCGAGGTGCCTTGTCGCCCAGCGTTTCGCGCACGCAGGTCTCCAACGCACCCATCTCGATCAGCTTGTCTTTCTTCGTCACGCCGGCGCGGATTACGAATTCGCGTAAGGCCTCAGGTGGGTAGCCGCGGCGACGCATGCCGACAATCGTAGGCATGCGCGGATCGTCCCAACCCGACACGACGCCCTCCTCGACCAACGCATTCAGCTTGCGCTTACTCGTAATCGCGTAGGCGATGTTGAGGCGCGAGAATTCGATCTGTCGTGGACGGTGCTCGGGCTGCAACTGATCGAGGAACCAGTCGTAGAGGGGCCGATGGTCTTCGAACTCCAGCGTGCATAGCGAATGCGTGATGCCCTCGTAGGCATCTGACAGGCCGTGTGCGAAGTCGTACATCGGGTATATGCACCACTCGTCGCCGGCATTCTGGTGCGGCATGTGACGAATGCGGTAGATCGCCGGGTCACGCAAATTCATGTTCGGAGAAGCCATGTCGATCTTCGCGCGCAGCACGTGCTCGCCGTCGCCGAACTCGCCTGCTCGCATGCGGCGGAAAAGATCGAGGTTCTCCTCGATACTGCGATCGCGGTACGGGCTGTTCGTGCCCGGCTCGGTCAGCGTGCCACGGTGCTCGCGAATCTCCTCGGCACTCAGGCTATCGACGTAGGCAACGCCCTGCTCGATCAGTTGAAGCGCCGATTCATACAGGCGGCCGAAATAGTCGGACGCATGCGTCAGCCGGTCTTCCCAGTCGAAGCCCAGCCAGCGAACGTTCTCCTTGATCGCCTCAACGTATTCCGGGCTTTCCTTTCCCGGATTCGTGTCATCGAGACGCAGGAAAGTCTTGCCGCCTGTTTCGGCGGCAACGCCGAAATTCAGGCAGATCGACATGACATGCCCGACATGCAGATAGCCGTTCGGCTCCGGGGGAAACCGGGTCACGATTTCGGCATGTTTACCCGATTCGAGGTCGTCATGGATGATTTTGCGGATGAAGTCCCGCGGTTCGGTATCGTTCATGGGCCGGGATTGTACGCGAACTTCTTTAAACGCGGGGCAATTCGCGTACAATTGCGCGCTGTCTTATCCGCGCACCGAATGACCTGAATCATGCCGAAAATTACCTTACCTGACGGTTCCGAGCGTCAGTACGACGCCGCGACCAGCGGAGCCGATATCGCGGCCAGTATCGGCGAGGGCCTCGCAAGGGCGGCCGTTGCCGTTCGCGTCGACGGCGACCTCTGGGACCTGAACCGCGAAATCGATGCTGACGCCGACGTCGCGATCATCACGCGGGACTCTGACGACGGCATCGAGCTATTGCGCCACGATGCGGCACACGTGCTCGCCGAAGCCGTCAAAGAACTCTGGCCAGAGACGCAGGTAACAATCGGCCCCGCTATCGATAACGGGTTCTATTACGATTTTGCCCGCGAGGAACCGTTCACCGAGGCCGACCTCGAAACCATCGAGAAGCGCATGCAGGAAATCGTCGATCGTGATGAAGCGATCGAGCGCGAAGTCTGGGAGCGCGACAAGGCGGCCGAGTTTTTCCGCGGGATCGGCGAAGCGTACAAAGCAGAGATCATCGAGAGCATTCCGTCGGACGAAGACCTGACCCTGTATCGTCAGGGTGAGTTCATCGACCTCTGCCGTGGCCCGCACCTGCCTTCGACCGGCAGGCTCGGCAAGGCATTCAAGCTCACGCACGTGTCAGGTGCATACTGGCGCGGCGATTCGAACAACGAAATGCTGCAGCGTATCTATGGCACGGCCTGGTCCAACGACAAGGCGCTGCGCAAGTATCTACACATGCTCGAGGAAGCCGAGAAGCGTGACCATCGACGCCTCGGCAAGGTCATGGATCTTTTCCATTTCCAGGAGGAAGCACCCGGCGCCGTTTTCTGGCACGCCAACGGATGGTCTTTGTTCCAGTCGCTCGTCGCATACACGCGCCAGAGAAACCTGGAGGCCGGCTACCACGAAGTCAACACACCCGAGATGGTCCTGCGTACGCTCTGGGAACGGTCGGGGCATTGGGATTCGTTCGGCGAGAACATGTTCACGTCCGACGCCGCCGACGGTCGCACGTACGCTGTCAAACCGATGAACTGTCCCGGACACATCCAGGTGTACAACCAGGGCATCAAGAGTTATCGCGACCTGCCGTTGCGCCTCGCCGAGTTCGGCAAGTGCCACCGCTACGAACCATCGGGTGCGCTGCACGGCATGATGCGCGTGCGTGCGTTCACGCAGGACGATGCGCACATCTTTTGTACGGCCGAGCAGATCACCGATGAGTCGATCGCTGTTTGCGAGCTCATCCTCGACATATACAAAGACTTCGGTTTCGACGATGTGCGTATCAAGTTCGCCGACCGACCCGATGTTCGCGTGGGTGCAGACGAAGTTTGGGACCAGGCCGAGCAGGCATTGCTGAAGGCGCTGGAAGCGAGCGGTCTCGAGTACACACACAACCCCGGCGAAGGCGCGTTCTACGGACCGAAGCTCGAATTTGTGTTGCGTGATGCAATCGGGCGCGACTGGCAATGCGGCACGCTGCAGGTCGATCTCAACATGCCGGGCCGGCTGGATGCGACCTATATTGGCGAAGACGGTAACAAGCACACTCCGGTGATGCTGCACCGTGCCATGCTCGGCTCGATCGAGCGTTTCATGGCTGTTCTCATCGAACACCATGCCGGCAACCTGCCCTTGTGGCTGGCGCCGCAACAGGTCAAGGTGCTGACGATCACGTCCGAGGCTGACGACTATGCAGCCGAAATCGTCGCTGAACTGCGAGCGGCCGGCCTGCGCGCGGACAGCGATCTGAGGAACGAGAAAATCTCCTACAAGGTTCGCGAGCACAGCGTCGCGAAGGTGCCCGTACTCTTTGCGATCGGCCAGCGTGAAATCGAGAATCGCACGGTTGCGGTGCGCAGACTCGGCTCGAAGCAGCAACAGGTCTTGTCGCTTGAGGACGCCATCGCAGCGCTCAAGAGCGAGATCGAAAACCGGGGTCAAACCAACTAGCTCCTGTTTCCCGGCCCGGCATGCGAGAGTGCCTGAATGGCAGTAGCCGCACGGCGAGTCGTTTCCCACGTCTCGCATGACGGTGCAAACGTGACGGACCATGCACTTTCACTGTGCGCCGCGTCACAGATTCAAAATTCTGTCGTCCCCTGCCGACAATTTACCCAGAGCCCGCGCATATACTCCTATGACGCAAGGAGAGCGTGCGCCATTAAACATAAGGCTTTGGAGGATACAAAGTGCCGCTGGACCATTACAAAACACAGGTATTGCTGCTGCATAGCGAGCAGAGCACCCTGGACTCGTTGAGTTCGGGCTTCAGCGATCGCTATACGGTGCACTGCGCCACCAGCGGCAGCGAAGCACTGAACACACTCGTAGATACGCCGATCAATGTCATTATTTCCGCGCAGGATCTGCCGGGCATGAGTGGTCTCGAAGCTCTGCGCGAAGCCAAGAAACGCTCGCCTGAAACGATCGGCATATTGCTCGCCGGCAAGGGCGACGAAGGCCTCGAAGCGCTGGTCGGAGACAAGGAGGTTTTCCAGGTCGTACGTGGCCAGGTCACGGGCGACTCATTGCGAAAGCTGGTCGACAATGCGACGCAGCAAATACGCCTGATGGCACTGGCCGAGTCAGCCAATGACACTGCGGCCAACGTCGATGAACCCGCCGAACACATCGTCATGGAGACCTCAGAAAACGGCTCCGCGATCATTAGCGACGGAACAGGCCAGATGCGCGCGTTGAATCCGGACAAGATTTCGGCTGCCGTCGCGTCCGGTTCGCGGTCAATCGATATTCTTGTTCTGACAAAGGACCAGGAATTCCTGACAACCATCAAGGAATCGTCCCGCGGCATGCACACGGTGCACTACGCCAACACGCTCGCCCAGGCAGACGAAACGATTCGAAAGCACAAGGTCGGCGTTGCGGTAGTGGATGCTGCCATGGTCGGCGAAAAGGTCGAACAACTGACCCAGCATCTGCGCAAGGGATCGGCACGGCTCGTGTCTATCGTTGCCGGACGCCGTGATGACGGCGAGATGCTCATGGATCTCATCAATCGCGGCAAGGTGTATCGTTTCCTGTTGAAGCCTGTATCGCCGGGCCGTGCCCGCCTGGCGGTCGAAGCCTCAGTCAAACATCATATTGAAGCGCCCGACGCAGCGTTCAGGCTCAAAGTCACTCCGGCGGACTCAAGGCAGGCGGCCAAGCCGGAATTAAGACCCCAGCCGAAGCCCGCTGCCAAACCAGCACCGGCCCCTGCTGCGAAAGCAAAGCCAGCCCCGAAACCGACACCCGCAATACCTAAAGCGACAGCTAGGACAGCGCCGCCCAAGCTTGCGCCTGCCGATCCGCCGCTCGGCGATCCGACGATTGAATCGCCGATCAACAAAGGTTTGTCGAGCGCATTTGGCGACGACGACACCAGCTTCACGGAGACGGTGACCGGCCTGATCAGCTCGTTCACCAAGAAAGGCACCGGCGACGCGCAAGCTGCTCCGGCGCCCCACGCAGAGACCGCGATGAATCTGGAACCGGTGGCCCCGACTGGCGGCTCCGGCGGTTCACTCGTCAAGAACGCGAAAGTAATCGGTATAGCCGCAGCGGCGATTTTGGTCATCGCCAGCGCGCTGTTCTGGTTCATCGGTGGCGACGATGATGTCGCGCCGGTTGCAGAGCCTGTGGCAACGTCCACGCCTTCGGTCACTGAAGAGGATGTCGTCTTCGATGCGCCCGTACCGTCAGGGCGTGACGCCGAAGCGCTTGCTGATGAAGCCCGTCTCGCGCGTGACGCCGGCCAGATTTTCAATCCTGCCGGCTCGAACGCGATCGAACTGTTCGCCGCTGCTGTGGCGGCTGACCCGTCAAACGCGGTCATCGCGGCTGAACTTGATGCTGTCGTCGAACAGGCTTTGAGCATGGCGGAAACCGCTCTGCTCGAGACGCGTATCGATGATGCCGTCGCCGCACTGGAACGCGCTGCATTCGGTGACGCCGACCATCCCCGCCTGCCATTCCTGACGGCCCAGTTATCGCAAGTGCAGCTTCGGGGTCACTTGACAGACGCACGCGCCGCGATTCGCGACGAGCGATTTGAGGATGCAGCCAACGCGCTCGCAGCCGCGAAGACGCTCGGCACCGCCGACATTACAGAAATTGACGAAGTCGCTCACGAGCTCAGCTCGGCACGCATCGAACAGCGAGTAGACGAGGTTCTCGCTCTGGCCAATGCGCGTCTCGAGGAAGGCGATTTGTTGAGTCCGGCCAACGACAACGCGCGTTACTACTACGAGCTGGTGCTTTCAAACGACTCGTCCAATACCGCGGCACGTCAAGGCCTGAACGTCATCGCCAGCAAACTTGTTCTCCAGGCACGTTCGGGGATCGACAGCGGCAGGCTGGATGAAGCCGAGCAACTCCTGAGCGACGCACGCGCCATCGATGCATCTAACAGCGAACTTAATGCGACCGACGCCGCGCTCATTGATGCTCGCGATGCGATGGTGGCACGACAGCAGCGCCGTGCCGCAGAAGCAAGTCGCCAGGCCGAGGCCGAGCGCCAGGCGGAAGCCGATCGCCGGGCTGCCGAGATTCGTGCAGAAGAAGAGCGGATCGCTGAAGAGGAACGCCTTGCTGAAGAGCAACGCCTTGCTGAAGAAGCTCTCGCAGTATCTGCGGCTGTCCAGGAAGCGCCTGCCAAAACGACGGGAGAGACGGCCGACGCTGCCGCCGACTCTGGCATTACTGAGACCGTTGCCGATGCAGATGTCGAGATGAGTGCTGCCGAGGCTGAGGAACCGACGACCGCTGCAGCGGCTGCCGACACAACAGAGGGGCCGAGTGCCACAAATGTACTCGATCAGACACCGATCACGATCAGCGCGCTGAATCGTACTCGCTACGTTGCACCGAAATACCCGCGCGCCGCATTGCGTCGCAATCAGTCGGGTTGGGTTGATGTTGCGTTTACGGTAACTCTGGACGGAACGGTCACGGACCTCGAAATCCGCAACGCGGAACCCGCGGACGTGTTCGACGCCGCAGCGATACGTGCTGTCGAGAAATGGGAGTTCGAGCCGGTATTCGAAGACGGGGTCGCCGTCGAGAAACGCGCCGGCGTGCGTATGATGTTCGCGCTGGAGTGAGACACCAGCTGCCGCCCGGCAGCGCATTTCGATCAGCAAACATTTCCGTACTGGACCAACTTGAAGAATCCCGCTACCCTAAGCGGGATTTTTCATATTCGGTCAAAATAATGTCAAACGAAACCATTCAGGCCGTTGAAAAGCCGGCCCGCAAGCAGCAGCAACGCAGTGTCGTCACACAGCAGAAGCTGCTCGATGCGGCTATCGAGGCGTTTTCCGAGAAAGGTTTCAAAGGAACGTCTACACGCGACATCGCTGAACGTGCTGGTGTGCATCACCCGCTAATCACGTATCACTTCAAGAACAAGGACAAGTTGTGGCGTGCGGCTGCCGACAAGGTATTCCGCGATTTTCGCCGCTCTCTCGCGGCCTCGCTCGAAGATCACCAGGACGAAGATCCCAAAGAGCGCATGGCTTCCATGATCAGGGCCTACCTTCAGTACGCGAAGAGTCAGCCCGCATTGCACAAGGTGATGGTCCAGGAGGCCAGCTATCCGAATGCACGCCTCGACTGGTTGATCGAAACGCACCTGAAGCCGCTCTTCGACACGACCTTTGTCTTGTTGGAAGAACTGCAGAAAATCGGCGTGGCGCCAGCGGGCAATTCGAAGCTGCTATTCAACATGATCCGGCTCTCCTCCGGCGGCCTGCTCGCCCTGGGCAATGAACTCAAGGGATCCAGTGGCATCGACATCAACGAAGAAGGCACGCTCGACGAAATCGCTGAGATGATTGTCAAAGTGTTCCTGCCCGGTGAGGTTCCGCGAACAGCCTGATCCTACCTGCAGGCATACAGGTAGAGCATCTCCATAGCCAGATGAGTCGCGGCAAGTGACGTAATCTCGGCGACGTCGTAGGCGGGTGCAACCTCGACGACATCCATGCCGACGACGTTTATCCCTTTGAGTCCACGGAGTATCGACATGGCCTGGTGACTCGTCAGCCCGCCACACACGGGTGTACCTGTGCCCGGCGCATAGCTCGGATCCAGGCAGTCAATATCAAACGTCACGTAAACAGGATGGTTGCCGAG
>Ga0316201_10004322_pt1 | contig 10695 bp, 11 predicted proteins | sample CS6wburrow_MG_FD_204516 | JGI IMG/M metagenome (GOLD analysis project Ga0316201, IMG submission 204516) | Coastal sediment microbial communities from Delaware Bay, Delaware, United States - CS-6 worm burrow | ecosystem: Environmental > Aquatic > Marine > Coastal > Sediment | place: USA... | reverse complement strand
GATTCACTTTCAAAGCACGCTGAGCAAAGCGATTCTGCGCGAGCCCTTCTGTATTCTTTAAAAAATGAGCCTGATCGAAACTATCCGCACCAACACCGAAACCATTATCGGTGAAGCCGAACTCGAAGACCGCCTCCACGGCAACCGTCCTCTCCGCGTCAAACTCGGCGTCGACCCCACTCGCCCGGATCTCACCTTCGGCCACTTGGTTGTTTTTAATAAACTACGCCAATTTCAGGATCTCGGGCACGAGGCCATCCTCATCATAGGTGATTTCACTACCTTGATCGGCGATCCTTCCGGTCGCTCTAGTACACGTCCGGTTCTCACTAAAGACGAAATCATCCAGAACGCGCAGACTTATCTCGAGCAAGCCTTCAAAATTCTCGATGAGGATAAAACCACCGTTGTGTACAACAGCCAGTGGTTTGACGAGATGAGCTTTGAAGACTGTCTCAAACTCGCCCGAAAGATGACCGTCGCTCGCATGTTGGAGCGCGACGACTTTGCCAAGCGCTACGCCAACAACGCGCCTATCTCGATGATCGAGTTCATGTACCCGCTCATCCAGGGCTACGACTCGCTCATTCTCAACGCCGACGTAGAAATCGGTGGCACCGACCAACTCTTTAACATGCTCGTCGGCCGCAGCCTCCAAAAGGACGCTGGCAAACTGGAGCAGGCCGTCATCACCATGCCACTCCTTATTGGACTCGATGGCACAAAGAAGATGTCTAAGAGCGCGGATAACTACATCGCCTTTACCGACAGCGCGAAAGATATGTTCGGCAAAATCATGTCGATCAGCGACGACACGATGTGGGACTACTACCGCCTGCTACTCGAGATTGACGAGGAAAAGATCGAAAACCTGAAAGGCGGCCACCCGATGTTAGCTAAAAAGCATCTAGCCTCTTCGCTGGTTGGTCAGTTTCACTCGATGAACGCAGCCAGATACGAACTGGAGCAGTTTGAGCAGGTCTTTTCCAAAAATAAACTCCCCGACGATATGCCGACGTTCACCTGGAGCGACCTCCTCGGCGACGCAGAAAATGCTCCTCTCTTCGAAGTTATGGCGCAGTCCGAACTCTTTGAAAGTAAGGGCGCTATCCGACGTCTCGTTCAACAGGGCGGCGTCAAAATGGACGGCGAAAAACAAACCGATCCAAATCGCGAAATCATCCCTCCAAACGGCGAATGTATTTTCCAAGCTGGAAAACGTGTCTTCTTTAAAGTCGTCGGCTAGCTAAATGACTTCGCTCGAAAGGTGGTAATTATTTGACATTCAAAACCTTTCATAGAAAAACACAGCATACTGCAACACTGGCAAAAGCCCGTATTTAACTCTTCATAAACGTGCTCGGATTCTTCTCCAACGATATCGGCATCGACCTCGGAACTGCAAACACCCTCGTGTTCGCTAAAGAAAAGGGCATCGTCCTACGCGAACCCAGTGTCGTCGCAATTTACACATCGACCAAAAAGGTCTGTGCCGTCGGCTCCGAAGCAAAAAAAATGCTCGGCCGCACCCCCGGTAATATTACCGCAATCCGCCCGATGAAAGACGGTGTGATCGCTGACTTTGAAATCACCGAAGCGATGCTCCGGTATTTCATCAACAAGGTAAACCGGAAGAAAACCTTTATTGCGCCCCGTATCGTTGTCGCCGTCCCCTCGGGGATTACCGAAGTCGAACGCCGTGCGGTGAAAGACTCAGCCATCCGCGCTGGAGCCAGAGATGTTGTACTGCTTGAGGAACCAATGGCAGCTGCGATTGGTGTCGGTCTGCCGATCGATGAACCCGCTGCCAACATGATCGTGGATATCGGTGGTGGTACGACGGAAGTCGCGATCATTTCACTCGCTGGCGTAGTTTACACCAAAAGTATCCGTGTCGGTGGCGATGAGATCGATAGCGCGATCGTGAATTACATGAAGCGTGCTTACAATTTAATGATTGGAGAGCGCACCGCAGAAGAAATCAAGATTCGCGTCGGCTCGGCATTCCCTCTCGATGAAGAAGTTTCTATGGACGTGCGCGGCCGTGACTCCGTCGCGGGCCTACCGAAGACCATCACCGTTACTTCACAGGAAATCCGTGACGCACTTTCCGATACCATCGCTTCAATCGTCGAACTCGTACGCAACGCACTCGAACGTTGCCCGCCGGAACTTTCTGCTGACCTCGTCGACCGCGGTTTCTTTATGGCTGGCGGCGGAGCGATGATTCGTGGACTGGATCAGCAATTAAGCGATGCGACTGGCTTACCCGTAATTATCGCAGACGATCCGCTAAGCGCTGTCGCGAACGGAACTGGCATGGTCCTGGATGAGTTGGCCTTTCTTTTGAAAGACCTGACTGGAACCCCTAAAAGCTAGCATCCCGACGTGGCGCATCTACGCCTCGATAAGTATAAACCGCTGGTCGCGTTAGGCGTCTTTCTTCTTGCATGGTGGATTACACCCACCTTCGTGAAGTCGTTCCTAAAAGTCAGCTTCACCGAATTTCAAGCACCCGCTTGGATTGCGACATCTTATCTGGACGACCTCGAAGGCTTTTGGGCACGACGCAGCCATTCAAAGATCGAACTGATTGAAGCGGGTCGCGAACTGGCCCGCGAGAAGGCATACTACCAACACTATGCCCAGAGAAATGAAATACTGGAGGCGGAAATCGGTCGCCTTGAGTCGATCCTTAGTATTCCGGGCCGACGTAATTTTCGCTATGAGGTCGCCCGCGTCATCCGCCGAGATATTAGCGCGTGGTGGCAGCAGATCGTTATTCGTAAGGGCAATGACTATAACATCCCCGTAGGCGCAGCGGTCATCTTTTCGGGCGGCGTCGTCGGTCGCGTGGTCGAAGTCAATGCCTTCACCAGTCGAGTCGAACTCGTCACGAGCCCGAACTTCCGTATGGCTGCCTCCTTTGAGGACGATGGTCGACCTGTCGTTTACCAAGGCGTCGCACAAGATGGGTTCGGCCACCCGGAAGGATCCGTCCGCGATGCGCCTCAGGATCTCATCGCAACCACCCAAGCCCCGCTTAAACTCGTATCGACACAACTAGGCGGAACCTTTCCTCCGGGGTTGATGATCGGGAATGTACCTTGGCTGGAACCCGGCAGTACGGGAATTTTTCAAGCAGGGGAAGTCCTTCTTGATGATCGTCTACTCAGCCTACACGAAGTCGCTGTGCTGATCCCCCTGAACCCACTGGAACTCGACATCGATGCCCCTTGACCCCCGCATCATCATCCTGTTCGGGGCAAATGTGCTTTTGCTCTATCTCACCCTCTTGGTGAATTCCACCTTGGGCGCTTGGTCGCTTTACCTGATCCTACTTGGGCCGATGCTTGTCTTCCCGGCACTCTATTTACGCCATCGCTCATATTTTATTTGCACGGCGCTTACAGGCCTCTGGGTCGATGCGGCACTACCAACAACCTTCGGAGCACTCACCCTCGGCTTTCTTTTTGCAGGCGCACTGATCTTTCAAATCCGTGTCCGCTTTCGCGCGGAGCACAATTACCACCCGATCCTTATCGCACATGGGTGTAATTTCTTTTTCATAGTATTATTAACGCTCTCAACGGGGTCCGATCTTCTTAACGCATCCGGATTTTGGATACAAGCTATCCTAACTTCACTGCTGTCTCACCTCGCACTGCTGGCAGTTGCCCCATGGTTTTTCGATCTCCAGCGACTGCTCTTCGAGCTCTTTCATCTCGAAACTGAACCCGAAGACTTCCCGATCTTATGAGCCAATATGATGTGCACAAAGGCGAGAACCCGCGCATCCTCTTTTTTCTTTGGATCTTGTTCATCGCCACTGGGGTTCTCGTTGCCGGGTTAGCATGGCGACAACTCATTGCCATGAATGAGTTCAAAAAGATCGAGAAGCGGCAGACCGAACGTCGCATTTTAAAGCCCGGCCCACGCGGGGACATATTCGATCGCAACGGCAAACTCCTCGTGGGCAATCGCCCCCACTACTCCGCCGCCGTTTACCTCGATGATTTGCGACCGGAGTTTCGCAAGGAATACTCTGCTATCATCCGAGCCGAGCGCGCGGCAATTCTCAAAGAATACGAAAGTCGCCCGGAAACAGAACGAGCGGGTGATGTTCCCCGCCCCGACTACAATCGCTTACAGTGGGTCGCTCGACAAAACGTAATTCAGCGCTATATCGATAGGATTAACCGGATCACTGGCCGCGATGACTCTGTTTCCCAGAGCAAAGTCATCCGCCACTTTAACGAGCAATTACTCTTACCGCTTCCACTGGCCCAAGACCTCAGCCCGGATCAATACGCACGTCTGGTAGAGCAACTCCCGGTGAATTCACCGATCCAGATTCATACCGACACCGCGCGCTACTATCCTTATGGTATGGCAGCCGCGCACACCCTCGGTTATGTACAAGAAGTCAACCCGGACGCGGATGAGTTCCCCAAAGACGGAATCAAAACCTTCACATTCAAAACCAAGCGCGGAAAGACAGGACTGGAACGCTCCTTCGATTCCCTTCTCTCGGGGACTACTGGCATGGAAATGTGGCGTGTCGATCCACTTGGATTTCAAGATACCCGCCTGGACTTAATCCCACCCAAGCAAGGCGAAAATCTAATTACCAGCATCGACATCGATCTACAAATCGCAGCTGAAACCGCCCTTGGAGCACGCACGGGTGCTGCCATCGCCCTCGATGTTCAAACCGGCGAAGTGCTCACGATCGCCAGTCATCCTAGTTACGATCTAAATGATCTTAGCCCCTTCATCCCTCGTAAAACTTTCGACGATATCAATGAACGGGGGGCATGGCTTAACCGATCACTGCAACTCTCTTACCCACCCGGCTCTACTTTTAAGCTCATCACTTCCATCGCGGGTTTGCGTACCGGTTCGATCCGCACCGATACCCAACACGACTGCCGAGGTATGTACCGAGTCGGCAATCGCATCTTCCGCTGTCACGCACGTCACGGCCACGGGGTCGTCGATCTTGCTGGCGCAATCGAGGGCAGTTGCAATGTGTTTTATTACACCGAAGGCCTTCGCATGGGCATCGACACTCTAAGCGCAGAAGCTCGACGTTTCGGATTAAACCAAAAAACCGGAATTGAAGTGCCCTTTGAGACCCGTCGACTAGTCGTGCCAACCAAGGAATGGAAGCGTGAAAAAGTCGGTGCGGGTTGGGTACCTGGCGACACTGCAAACACTGCGATCGGCCAAGGCTTTCTTCTCGTTACTCCACTGCAAATGGCGACAGTCATTGCTTCGATCGCGCGCGGCGAAACACGAACCCAACCCACACTAAGAGCGCTCTCCCGCGAAGAAGGCATGCAAGTCAATCATGGCGGCGAACCGATCGGATTGACGCATTCTCAACGCAGACTGCTTTGGAAAGGCATGGAAGGCGTAATTGGCCCCGAGGGAACAGGGCGTTTGGTTACAATTGACGGACTACGTATCGCCGGAAAAACGGGTACCGCCGACTTCCGCGCCCATGGTAAGGATGTCAACCTCGCGTGGTTTTTCGGGTTTGCTCCTGTGGAAAATCCACGGATCGCGGTGGCAGTGATGGTCGAGGGAACGAGCGCAAGCGACAGCTACCACGGGGGCTCCACTGCTGGCCCCGTCGCTAAAGATATCTTCTTAAAATTTATCGAAAACTATCCCGAGCGAGCGGGATTCCCAACCGCTAAAGAATAGCCGGACAGGCGTCACAGCTTCCGCACATCCGCATACCCGCCGCTCTTACACTCGAGTAATTTCGGGAAAGCATCGATTAACCTACGCGCGCAAGTTTCACCATCGGGCATATCCTTAGTTCCCTTGGCCGCTTTTAGAATTTCGAGTGGCTCGTAACGATCATCGGCAGGCAGGTTCGTCAGATAATCCTGCATCGCGGTATCGACGAGGCCGGGCGCAAAGGCCGTAAAATGAGTTGTCGGTTGTTCGCCCGCGTAGAGCGTGATCAACATGTTGAGCGCGGCTTTCGAAATACTGTAGCCATTCCAACCTCGACTACCGGACTGGGACGCTCCTGAAGAAATTGCAATCACTTGCTTCACCGTGCGACCACCCTCAAAGAGGACATCAAGGATCCATTTATTCGCCCAGACATTCACCTCCATTGTCTCCCGCAGATCAGAGAGCGGCGTATCTTTCATATCTCGAATTTCACCTAGCTTGCCGGCATTAAGGATTACGGTTTCGAAAGTATCGACGCCCTCCACGAGTTTCCTCAAGGCAGCGATGCCGGCAGCTTCATTCGACAAATCCATTGCCTCAAATTTCAGGCCTTGCCGGATTAAGTCCACAGGCGCCCGGCGACTACATCCGTAGACTGCCGCACCCTGCTCTAGATAGACTTTCGCCAACCCGAAGCCTAGGCCAGAACTGACGCCTGTGATTAAAATGTTATTTTCCATGCAACTATTTTAGGCGGAGAACGATTTTCATAAATACAAAACCTTCATAAACTTAATTTATTATGTTCCCCTACCTTAAGATCCTCCCGCTCTGCCTGTTCGTCACAATCGTATACGCGCACTCTGGCAGCTTTCACGACGACTTAGTCCCAGCAAATGAAGCCCCTGAGTTTAAGGCAACATGCACCATCACGATCAAAGGCGATAAACTGATAATCGAATCAAATGGCATCCCAGAACATTCCGTTGGACGTTTTCCGAACCCTGGAAACCCTCATTCGATTACTACACAGCGCCACCACTACGAAATGCCACTGCATCCGGAAGTTGCGAACGAAACGACTCCACTCATTCGTCAACCCTGGGGTGTGGCACTCAATGGAATTCCTTTCGACCCCGGCACGGCTGAATACTATAATCGGGATCGCGATTCAGTCTGGAATTACGAAGCCTTGAGCGGCGAGGTGCAACTAGGGTTGGATAAAAATCATGCCCACGTCCAACCCAGCGGAGCTTACCACTACCACGGATTGCCTACTGCACTTTTCAAACAACTTTCTGAAGGCAAAGAACAAATGACACTTCTTGGTTGGGCAGCTGACGGATTTCCTTTGTATGGGATTTATGGATACGCGAATGCGGACGATGTAACAAGTTCTGCAATCGAGCTCAAATCAAGTTATCAAGTCAAGAACGGCAACCGTCCTTCAGGCGAAGACTCCCCGGGCGGCACCTACGATGGAACCTTCACGATCGACTACGAATATGTCGCAGGCAGTGGCGACCTCGATGAATGCGGCGGACGCTACGGCGTCACACCTGAGTTCCCTGAAGGCACCTACTATTATGTTTTAACCGAAGACTACCCGTTCATCCCACGAATGTTTCGCGGTACACCGGATCCTAGTTTCGAAAGAAAGCGTGGAGGCAATGGTCCGCCTTCCCACGAGGGGATGCCAAGGCCACGTCGATTTGGCTTTTAATTTGAGTGTGCCGCTTAACCGAGAAGCTCGGGAACAGTAAAACAAAAGGTAGTGCCAACCTCTGGTTCAGACTGCCAAGACAGACGCCCACCGTGACGTTCGATAAAATCTTCGCAGAGCAGGAGGCCAAATCCAGAACCAGTCTCACCTGATGTCCCCGGCCTTTGTTTACGATTATCAATCTTTAAAATCATATCCTGTAGCTCGGCACTCATCCCAATGCCCTTATCGCAAATCTCAAATTTCCACTCACCCGGCAGGCGGCGAATACGGATAACGATTGTTGTTTGAGCGTAAGAAAACTTCAGAGCATTTGAAATGAGGTTTCTCAAAATCGACTGAAGCATATAGCGGTCGCCGCGAATGATTCCGACCCCTTCGGCATCCACTTCGATTTTTTGCTCTTTGTGTGAGGCCGTCACACGCAAACGCACGAGTTCAGTTTCAACAAGCTCCAATAGATCGAGCGCTTCGAGACGAAACTGTATCTCCTGACCGTGACTTTGAGTCCATGTGACAAGGTCGCGGAGGAGATCGTCCGCATCGTGTGAGGATCGCCGAATAAGACCGTTCAACCGCTTGGCTCCTTCGATATCCCCTGCCTCCAATCGCTTTTCCAGCATTTTAGCTAAAGAGATGACCCCACCAATCGCGGAGCGAAGATCATGCCCTACAATTGAAAGTAACTTATCCTTGGTATGGTTTAGAGCCTGCAAGCGTATTTCCGAATCGGACGGGCCTGTCCGATCTTGAAGAAAATGGTGATCATGGGGCTGTTCCATCGTTAAAAATTATACTAACATTAGATGAAATGTCCAACGGTTCTAGAAAACACTTCAGGGCAACGCAGGAGTCGATTCTCCGCGCCAGGTAAAGGCATGGCAGAGAGCAACGGCCGCCGCATCTGACTCGTCATAGCGGAGTTCGAAATTCGTCCCGGTCAGGCTTTGTATTGTACGCGCCACTTGCTCTTTACTCGCCCGCCCCGCGCCAACCACAGCCTGCTTCACCCGAAGCGGCGCGTACTCGAAAACGGGCAATCCACGCATCGCCGCGACTCCGATCGCCGCACCGCGCGCTGCGCCAAGAATTTGAGCGGTTTGGAAATTTTGCACATAGATCGTCTGCTCCACCGCGACGTGAAGGATCGAGTGTTGATTGAGAAAATCATCTACTTGGTTACCGATCACACCGAGACACTCGATCATCGAAAGCGCAGGCTTCAGTTTCAACGTCGCCGCTTCAAGAATACGAGCTTCACCGCTCGAACTGTAATCCAAAACCGCGAAACCACTGCCCCGTAAGCTCGGATCGATTCCCAGAACGAGACCACGAAAGCGGGCACCGAGTTGCGGCAAGGCTTTCTGCGTTTTTGCAGACTGCCCTCCGCCACGAGCGATATGTTCCGCCCAAAGTTTACGTGTGGATTTGCGTGCCATTCCAATTTCACGAAATAATGAGCTTCAGGCCGCCAATGACAACAAAGACCCAAATCAAAATCTCAAAGACCTTTTGATTAATATGCTTTACGATAAACGGTGCAATCATTGCACCGAGAACGGAAAACAACATGAAGCTGGCGCTAAAACGAAAGGAGCCGCCATCGATAATGCCGAGATGCATCATAAACGGCACCTTGAAACAATTGACCAAGAGGAAGAACCACGCGGAAGTTCCGATATAGGCATATTTCGGCAACCCTGCCGCGATAAAGTAAAGCGCGGCAACCGGCCCTGCGGCATTCGCCACCATCGTGGCAAAGCCTCCGATTATTCCCGTCGCCCCAATAAAAACCGGATGATGCGGCAACTGATCCGCACCCGTTGCCCGATGCCGCAACCACTTACGGATGAAATGCACCACCGTCATACTGAGCAATATCAAGCCAATGAGAAAGCGAACCTGCGCATTATCTACTCGACTAAACACCAGATAGCCCAAGACGATTCCGACGATCATACTCGGTGCGAGTTTAATAATAAAAGGCCAGAGCGCATGTCGCCGATAAACGATGACTGCGACAATATCAGCCGAAATGAGTATCGGTAACAGTATTCCAACCGATGCTTTAGCAGGCAACGCGAGAGCGAGCAGAACAACCGTCAGATTGCCGACACCAGGCAAACCACCCTTTCCAAGTCCGACAAAAAAAGCGCCGATCGCGATCAGAGTGTACTGCCAAATTTCCAATTGAAACATCGCAGCCGAGCCTTGCATCCCCATCTGCTTTGGCAAGAGTCCTTCACATGCGATGGAAATGCATCTGCGCCTACGACGGCACCGATTTTGACGGCTGGCAACGACAGCCCCAAGGCGGAGCCGTACAAAACCATATTGAAGCCGCACTCTCGCAAATTTTTTCCCAGAAAATACAAATACATGGCAGTGGCCGTACCGATGCCGGCGTCCATGCCAAAGGTCAGTGTTTTCACTTCGACGCCGATTGGGCGCACAACAAGGAAAAGCTCATTCGCGCCCTGCACTCGATTTTAGTGAAAACAATTAAGATCAAATCGCTGACACGTGTGGGCACAGATTTTCACGCCCGCTACTCGGTCACTGGGAAACGCTACATCTATCACTACTATCTTGGACGTGCCGAGCCCGTTGAAGATCGCTACGTTTGGGCCTGTCGAGATTTACCGGTCGACTTGGATGCGATGAATGAAGCGGCAAAGCGCTTGATTGGAACACACGACTTCACTGCCCTCAGCGCGACACACGGAAAAGACAGCGATCCGAACCCAATCAAAACCGTACATCGTCTCGATCTAAAACAACGCGGGAACCGCATCACGCTGACAACTGAAGGTTCGGGTTATCTCTATCGCATGGTACGTAGCTTTGCGGGGGCACTCTACTCCGTCGGTCGCGGCCGACTCACGCCTGATGATATCAGCGAGATTCTTGAATCGAAAAAGCGCACTCACCGTATCATTACCGCCCCGGGCCAAGGCCTCTTCCTTGATAAGGTCTATTACAAAAATTCACCGACGAAAAGGCCCAGCGTCTAGCGTGATATAAATGACTCGCGACTACAAAAAATTCATTACTCTCGCAGCCAGAGGCTTGGCAGATGTGTTTTTTGCCCGGAGTTGCGTGCACTGCGGCGATGTCGTTGAAGACTCCCCCTATGATTTTCTTTGCGGAAGCTGCAGCCGAGAGGTCATCATTTCGGCACCGCCCGCATGCTTTATTTGCGGCTATCCTTTCTTCGGAATGCTCGCGGGGCCCAAAATGTGTCCTCATTGTGCGGAACTCGACCCCGTTTTTGACCA
>Ga0316201_10004321_pt1 | contig 10695 bp, 7 predicted proteins | sample CS6wburrow_MG_FD_204516 | JGI IMG/M metagenome (GOLD analysis project Ga0316201, IMG submission 204516) | Coastal sediment microbial communities from Delaware Bay, Delaware, United States - CS-6 worm burrow | ecosystem: Environmental > Aquatic > Marine > Coastal > Sediment | place: USA: Delaware... | reverse complement strand
TAACAACCCATGCGGCGGGCGACAACCGCGGAGACGGGTGAACTGAAGAAAAACCAGACATGGGAACCATTACCCGACCGCGAACGCTCAACTGCTGTTGGGATGTCGAAACCCTGGCAGGTGTCCGCGAAAGCAGCGACATCATCCAGCCAGGATTCCTTGTCAAAGTCGGCCGCTAGAAACCAGCAGGTTTCATCTTTGAGCATGGGGTAGACACCAATCGAATGCCGGCCTTGTAGGTGGTCAAGAACAACTTTTTCACCGAGCGGCAGGAAAGACTGGTTTGGACACTCACTGCACTTTACCCGGGGTTTTTCACAGATGCCTCTTACCCATTCATTGCCGCAGGCGGGTGAATAGCCTTTTCTACCGGTTTTTGAGCTTACCCAAAGCAATGGATAGACATCACTCCGGCCGCGGAACAGATTGCAAAACAGGGATACCTTTTCTTTGGGAGTAGTGGGTATATCAGCACTGGGTTGTGTTGCCGAGGCAGAAGGAATCGAGATGGCCGACGTTATGGCGGCAAGTTCTGCCCTGAGCGTAGCCAATCGTTCCCGGCTTTTTTGTTGTTTTTGTTCGAGAGTAGTGAGGTTTGCTTCCTCACGAGCGATAGCTTGGCGCAGTGATTGTTCTTCGGTCAGCGCCATGGTCCACATGGTTCCCAGTTCGCCCTGAATTCTTCTTCTCGGACCAATGCCTGTGTGGGTGGTGAAAGGAAGGCCTCCAGGGAAAGACAGATGTCTTTCAATGTGGGCGGGGAGACAGCAAGCATTCCCTTATTCACGAATGCGTTCCACTGTGTAGTCTTATGCGAATCATCAAAGAACTCGGGGCTGAGCCCGAGTGGTACATGTTCTGGTAAGGATGTTTGACGGCGTGAAAATGTATTACCGATCGCTTTCGATAATGTCAGACCGTTGAATTTGAACTCTCTCGAGATGATCCAAAGATCGTAATAGTCTTTCATTCGGCTATTTGCCATACCAAGGTTCACCAACGCCTGGTATTTTTCCGCGACCACGGTCTCAAAGGGGTATGCCTTTATATTCGGTGCTGGGCTGTCCAGGAGAGTGGGGTATTCGATACTTCTCGGGTCGGGAGTTACGGAATCTCCAAATCCGATGTCGGCCTGAATCGGTATTCTGGCACCTGCCAGGTCACCAAGCAGTTTCACCCGCATGCCGCCGTATTCTGTATCATCGCGGATTGTGTCAACTTGTATGCTATCAGCTATCAACGTCAACCCATCATCTTCGACTGGAATCTCACAGAGTTCACGAAAGACCGTCCTCAGACCAGTTTCACTGCTATCGCCGAAGCCCAGAAAGTCCACATCACGCGTAGGGCGACGGGATTGGTCACCCCATAGCATGAACAGCATCGCACCCTTAAGGACAAAGAGATCCCGATATTCGGATTTGCCGAGGCGGTACAAAAGTCTTTCCAAACCATATCGGGTCAGGATCAACTGGAAATCCTCGCCCCGCTCGCGTGCCAGATTCAGTAATCGGTCACGTACCGATACAGCCATGTTTTTCCCGCGTCTGTCATTCATGTTGCGAGTGACTCCAGGTAGGGTCGCATAACATTTTGGATGCGACAGATTTTGGCATAATGCCAAAGATCGTCCACGGTGCAGCGTCGCGATCGCAGGCATTCTCGTAGCGACTCGATAGCAACATCCAGGCCGATTTTATTTCGGTATTTGAAACAGTCCGCCACGGTCTTTGCTGGGGAAAACACACGGATGGGCACACCTCCGGTTTGGTGATCTTCAACGCCAGCATTGAGTGTGGCCTGGGAGAATCGCACGATACGCAGTGGTGGGTAATCGATGCGTGGCTTCCAGGCTTTTTCGCCGATGGCCAGCCAGACTTCAAACGGTGCCTGGGTCGTGATGTCGTGATATTGCAGGGCAGATAGCAGGCAAATCACACCCTTGGGAACACGTTTGCTAGCCTCTGCCAGAGAGCGGTGCTCTGTGATCTCGCTGTCAGGGAGGACATAGAGTCCTCGGGCAATACGCTGTAGTTTACCGGCAGCGCAGAGGCGGCTGAGGTGTGTTCTGGGGATGCCATGAGGATTTAGATCCCGCGCCCTTAGGACACCCATTTCCTCGACCAGCTTGAGGATCTTTTCCGTTTGTGTGATTTGTGTAGTCATAATAACCAGCATGTTACAAAACATAGGGATATATATACAACCCCCTGTGTTTAGAAACACAACAAAAATATATAGCTAAGAGGAATCGTTAGCGTTTAAAGCCTGTTCAAACCGAACTAGCCCGTGAAGCAATTATGTGCAAATTTTGCCCAAAGTCTCTGTTGCCAGTTTCGGGCATTTTCTCGGGAATTAATCACTAGAATTCAGGACGTTGCAAATCAAAAGCCTATTGAGGGTTCGAATCCATTCTGCTCAGCCAATCATAAGAAAAGCCACCTCCGGGTGGCTTTTTTTTATGATCGACTGCGCTAGGGCAAGAGCGACGCTAGGTTCAGCATTGCGTGTCATTGCGGAGAATAAACTCCGCATAAAATGCGAAGTTTAGTCTTGGCTTTGCGGAGAATAATCCTTATAATATCTGCATAATATGCGGAGAATAAAAAATGTATATCTGGCAACAAGCCACATGGCCTGATTTTACTTGGGATAACACAGCACTCTCGTCATTGCTTTCCAAGGCAAACAAAGAGCAAGGACGCCTCAAGGGCAAGTTGGAAGCTATGGGTTTCAAAACTCAGGATGAGGCACTGCTTCAAAGCCTTACGCAAGATGTCATTCAGTCAAGTGATATTGAAGGGGAAAAACTAAGTAGTGCCCAGGTGAGGTCTTCCATAGCTCGGCGTCTCGGGATGGATATCGCTGGACTTGTACCAGCAGATCGTAATGTTGAAGGTATCGTTGAAATGATGCTTGATGCCACCCAAAAATATGACTCACCCTTAACTGATGAGCGTCTGTTTGGCTGGCATGCAGCGCTATTTACAACAGGTCGCAGTGGCATGCATAAGATAATTGTTGGAGCTTGGCGCGACGATAGTGAAGGGCCGATGCAAGTGGTTTCGGGTTCCATAGCCCGTGAGCAGGTTCACTTCGAAGCACCGCCTGCTGAACAGATTCCAGAGGAATGTGCCCGATTTCTAGAATGGTTTAATCAACCAAAAGAAATTGATCCGCTATTAGCATCTGGTTTAGCTCATCTTTGGTTTATTTCACTTCACCCTTTTGAAGATGGAAACGGAAGAATCGCACGAGCTATAGCGGACATGGTGTTGGCACAAGGTGAAAACAGCTCACAACGCTCATACAGCATGTCGGCACAAATACGAGAAGAACGCGATGATTATTACAACACGCTTGAAAGAATCCAAAAATCATCGCTTGATATCACACATTGGCAAGAGTGGTTTTTGGGTTGTCTTAGTCGTGCAATTGAGAATGCCCATGCAAATCTTGATGAGGCACTTCGAAAAGCACGTTTCTGGGAGCGTTACGCCAAAGAGCCACTAAATGAAAGACAAATAAAAGTTCTGGATCGTGTCATGCATAATTTCGAAGGAAAACTCACAAGTTCAAAGTGGGCAAAAATCGCAAAATGTTCGCAAGATAGTGCAGGACGGGATATAAAGGACCTGATTGAGCGCGGAGCCCTTCGCAAGGATTCTGGCGGTGGTCGGAGCACCAGCTACTCAATCATCCTGGATTGAAGCACAGTCATTAACATAGCCATAGATTTCAACTCTATAAATAGCTGAACCCAGCCGATTGCAACCGATCAATCTTATGCTTCAACTCCGAACAAGTCACTTTGTCAATACTGCGCAAATATTGCCCAAAGTCTCTGTTGTCACAACGGGCATTTTCTCGGGGATTGGTCACAAGAATTCAGGATGTACCCTGTAATCCCTCACCTGTCTCTGTTACAAACAAAATGACCTGCAGGTTGTTCAAGGACGTCTGTAGATGTCATCAGCAGGATACAGAACCGACAAACATCAAAGGGTGGGTAACAGAAGAAATGACCTCCGGTTGACTTGACCCATATCAAATGTCCCTCGCCTGATTATGCGTATGCTTACCAGTTAGCATTAGAGGAGGTTCGCCATGAAAATGCGCTCTTATTCCGAGGTATTCATCGTTGGGTTGCTGGCGATAAGCCAGGTGGTTTCGGCCGACTCTACCGTGCCCGAACCTTTCCAGGGCTTTGATGAGACTTCAAAGTACGTTATTAAGTACGATGACCTGACCGCCCTGCTTAAAACCGTGGTGGTTGACGTAGGTCGTTCGACCCGTGAGGTTGCCAAGTCCACGCAGGCCAAAACCGGCACCATGATGAAAGCCAAAATAAAAAGAACAACAGCGAATGAAGCCAACCGCTTTTACTTCGAAACATTCAAGGACAACGAAGCCGGTATGCAGTTGTTGAGGACTATAAGAGATAGTCTGGAACAACTTCCATCTGAAGTATCGCTTGAGTATTTCTCCCGTGATGAACAGCTGGCTTACTGGTTGAACCTATACAATATCACCCTCCTGAATGAAGTCGTGGATATATTCCCGAAGAGGAATTTAAAGAAATTCCTGGTGGGAAAAAAATCCATATTATCCAAACAACTCCTCAACGTTGCAGGAGTACCACTGAGCCTGAACGATATTCAGTTCACCATTCTGAAAAACAATTACGACAACAACCCATTGGTTATGTACGGTTTGTATCAAGGGAACATTGGTGGTCCGAATATCCGCAGGAGCGCCTATACGGGTCGAGATGTATGGAGAGCGCTGGAAAACAATGCAATTGAGTTCATCAATTCCAATCGTGGCACCTATAGCAGTGGCGATAAGTCAGATGTTTTCGACGTATCGAGTTTGTACGATCGCAACCGATCGTATTTCCCCGATTTTAATGAAGATCTGTCTGCGCATCTACTGGAGCACCTGGAGGGCTACGAACGGACCAAATTGACAAATGCCAACACATTGAAGCCAGACATCAATGACTGGACGATTACCAGTCTGAGTGGAAACTACCGTGAGTTTGGAGGAAGCATCGCCAGCAGCAGCGCGGCCTTACTGGACTCTGTTTCGAGTACCGTTGTTAACACCAATGAAGGTGGAGGTGGTCCAACATTGGCGGCCTCAGTTGGTTATGGATCTTCATCCGTGGCCTCAAAATCAATGGTTTATAATCGCATTGATCCGGATCTGCTGGAGAATTTGATTGAGATCAATGAAAAACGTATGTCGACAAATGCAATAAACTCGAGTGTGACGATTGAGGAGTTAGGAGAATTCCCGGTTGAAGCCGAGGCAGAAACAGCCGATGAGAAAAAGGATCAGCAGTAACCAGGTCTGGTGTCCAGACATTTTTTCCTCAACTCCAGCCTGGCAAAAAATAAGCCACCTCCGGGTGGCTTATTTATACCTGTGTTTCTAAGCAGCTTCTAATCCCGCATTCTTTTCAACGAATCTCCCAAAGTATGTGACCGGGCCCACTGCTCAATCTGTCCTTTGAGAATGCTCCACTGCGCACCACCGTGACCACCGGATCGCCGCGCAGGAAAAATTCAGCGAGTTTTACAAGCTTCTCGTGCGTATGGGGCGAGAGTGAGTCTATAAAGTCGCAGGTGAGACGGAGTTTGAACCCGTCAAAACGACTGGTGCGGCCCCAAAAGGTAGCCGCACCAGGGTATTACCCGCGGCGGTAGAACCGCCACGTCAGACCATGAACCGGGTCTAATCCTTCAATGGCTTGTACTTGAATTTCTGGCCGCCGATCGACGCTTCGTACATCAAACCACCCCCGGCTATCGTAAATACCGCCATACCGCGTTTCCAGTCTCCGATTCCTTTGGTATCGCCGGCGCTGGCCGATGCACCTTTGGTCGTCGCACCTGCCTGGGCGCCATAGGTCAATGCCACTGCCGTTGCATCGGCGCCAAACTCGAAATTACCCTCGATAAATTCATTGTAGGTATCTTTATTCTGAAACAGGATCAACTGGCTGTAGGCCTGTCCACCCAGCTGAAAACCGATGGTCACCTGGCCCATTGAAATGTTACCGGTATGCTTGTCGCCGGCAAAGACACAACCTGTACCACCGGCACCACCGATACCAATTCCGCCTTTACCGATGGTCGGCAGCACGGCAAAACCGTAGGTTTCTTTCAGCAACTCGGGAACATTTCCGAGATCCTTGAATTTATCATAACTCGCCCTGCACTCCTCCTCGGTAGCGGCCGCATAGACCGATGTGCCGGTCAGCATCAACAGGACTGCCGTAACTGTTAGTAACCTGAGTTTCATCATCTAGTCTCCTTTGAGTATCAGACGTTATGGTAACACCAATATTCCCGGATAATGTTATAGAAACGTTATAAAATCGAATTGAAAATTGCACATTAAAGGTTCTTAAAATACAAGCTCTGCAACACTCCCCCGACCCGAAAAGTTGCTTTTTAAAATAGTCATTAACGACAGGGGAATCCGTATCCAGTCCCCCACTATCGCTTTGCCGGTTAACTCCGGGGTGCTTTCAATGAATCCCCTAATGTGTGCGATCTGGCCCACTGCTCGATCTGGCCTTTAAGAACGCTCCATTCGGAGTGGAGCGGGCAGGGATTCTGAGTATCGCAGTTCCCCAGGCCGAACAGACAATGATCCACGGTGGGTTCGAAATCCACTGCCCGCAGAATATCGATGAACCTGACTTCCTCAGGTGGTTTCGCGAGTATGAATCCACCGTGGTGCCCCTTTTTTGCATCCAGGATACCGTCAGCGGTCAGCCTTCGCATGATCTTGGAAAGAAAGGGTGCAGGTACATTGATGGCCTTGGAAAGATCGCGGGTCAGGATTCTCTCAGTCGGTTCCAGACGTGCGATGTGGGTCATGGCTCTCAATGCATATTCTGCCGGTCGGCTCAGATACATTTTTAGGGAGTTCCTTATGAATTATTTGAATACACTTTCGCATATTTCAGTAGATATAACAATCTATAGAAATAATCATCTATAGACTTGACAATCTATTGAGTTAGCACTATGTTAGCGTCTTGTCAGAGGGTGCCAAAAATCCACTTTTCTTAAGCGTGTTATGAGCGCAAAAAAATCGGGTGACAGAGCATCAAGATTTGCGTTCGGTACGAAGGGCAGTCGGCGTTTATTCCTTGTTTCGTAGGTGAAAACAAATCGCAAGACTAAAGAAAGGCCCCGTATTCAAAAATGCAGGTAAATATTGATGACCACTAACCCCGCCGAATACTCATACGACAAAAGAAAACAATATTCCGTCCTGGGAATGAACACGCTGGCTTTTACTGTGAACTTTGCAGTATGGACCATGTTTTCCGTGATCGGTATCAAGATAAAAGGTGAGCTGGGCTTGAGCGAAACCGAGTTTGGCTTGCTCATTGCTACTCCCATTCTTACCGGTTCATTGGTGCGGTTGCCGCTTGGTATCCTGACCGATCGTTTTGGTGGTCGTCGCGTCTATTTTATTCAAATGATCCTTGTCGCCATCGCAACCTATGGATTGCATTTTGCCGATCAGTTTTGGCAATACCTTGTCATTGGACTGTGTATCGGTTTGGCCGGTGGCTCGTTCGCCATTGGCATCGCCTACACCTCTGCCTGGTTTGAGAAAAAGAGACAAGGTTTCGCCATGGGGATATTTGGTGCCGGCAACGCCGGTGCTGCCCTGAATATTTTTGTTGCGCCGTTGATAATCGTGGCCATGGGTTGGCGCTCGGTACCCGTCATCTACTCTGTCGTGATGCTGGTGATGGCCTTTGTTTTCCTGCTATTTACTTACCCGGATCCGCAGTTTGAACAACGCAAAAAGAGCAGCAGTTTTCCAACGGTCGGTGAGCAGTTCAAAGCACTCACCGAAACCCGGGTATGGCGCTATGGTCTGGCTTACTATTTCGTGTTTGGCGGCTTTGTCGCATTGTCGCTATGGTTACCTAAGTATTACATGGCGGAATATGGACTGACCCTGAAGCAGGCGGCATTGATCTCATTAATCTTTGTACTGCCTTCCGGCATAATCCGCGCCCTTGGTGGCTGGATTTCTGACAAGTTTGGTGGTGATACCGTGACCTGGTGGGTGTTCTGGGTTTGTATCATCTGTTTATTCTTCATGTCCTACCCACCGACATCCGTCACCATCCACCGAATCAACGAGGACCTCACTTTTAACATCACAACGGGTGTTGTGCTGTTTACGGCACTGGCATTTATTGTCGGCCTGGCCCAGGGTATCGGCAAGGCCAGTGTCTATCGCAGCCTGGCGGATCACTATGCCGGGAACATGGGTCCCGTGGGCGGACTGGTTGGTGTCATTGGCGGACTGGGTGGTTTTACCCTGCCGATCATGTTCGGTATCGCGGTCGATGCGACCGGTGTACGCAGCACGACATTTATGTTGATGTTCGGTGTGCTCGCGGGCGTGATGATCTGGACCTGGATGGCAGCCCGCGGCGAGCGCGAAGAAGTGCTGGCAAGAAGGCCCGGGCTACGCGAGAAGATGGTTGAAGAAGAACTGGCACGGCCACTTGCGACTGCGGGTCGCTGGATAAGCAACTGGCGTCCGGACGATCCGGAATTTTGGCAGAATGGCGGCAAGGCCATTGCCATACGCAACCTGATTTTTTCGATGCCGCCGTTGTTCCTGTCCTTTGCGGTCTGGGTTGTCTGGAGTGTCGTGGTGGTCGAACTTCCACGTATCGGCTTCCAGTTCACCACGGGTGAGCTATTCTGGCTGGCTGCTATTCCGGGTCTTTCCGGTGCCGCGTTCAGGCTCCTTTATTCATTCGTCGTACCTATTTTCGGTGGACGGAACTTTACGATATTCAGCACCCTGACCCTGCTGGTACCAACCTTGTGGATGGCTGTGGCGGTTCAGAATGCCAATACCAGCTACGTAGTATTCGTCATCATTGCGCTTTTATGTGGTCTTGGCGGTGGTAATTTTTCTGCCAGCATGGCCAATATCAGCTTCTTCTTTCCGAGGAGGAAACTGGGTACGGCCCTTGGATGGAATGCCGGTATCGGTAACCTGGGCGTTGGTGTCATGCAGGCTGTTGTGCCAATCGTGATTTTCAGCGGCGCGCTGGCATTCAAGGGCGGTTTCCCGCAGGCCTACGAGGTGGGTGGTGTCACCAGCCAGGTCTGGTTGCAAAATGCCGGTTTGATCTGGATACCTTTCATCCTGCTTGCAACGCTTGGTGCTGCATTTGGGCAGAATAATTTACGCGGTGTTCAGGAAACCTACGCCGAGAAGACTGCAATCTTCGGTAACAAGCATGCCTGGGTTCTCGGTTGGCTCTATACCGGTACCTTTGGTTCATTTATTGGCTTTGCTGCCGCTTTCCCGATCCTGCTGGCCGTATTGTTCCCGGAATCCGGAGCACTGAAATGGGCGTGGGCCGGACCGTTGGCAGGTGCGTTGATCCGGCCGCTCGGCGGTTGGCTGTCAGACCGTGTGGGTGGTACCAAGGTCACATTCTGGAATTTTGCTGTCATGTTCCTGGCTGGAATCTGGGTATTGATGAGCCTGCCGTCGGGTACCGGCAATGCCGATGTCACCGGCTTCTTCATGGCCTTTATGCTTTTGTTTATTACCGCAGGTATCGGCAACGGGTCGGTATTCCATATCGTACCATCGGTATTTCGTATCCTGCATGAACGCCTGGCCGAAGGTAAAGACAAGGCCGCCATGGATGCCGCCAAAGCCGCAGGCGCTGTCGTAGCATCGGTCGCATTGGGTTTCACCAGTGCCATCGCCGCGTTGGGTTTGTTTTTCATACCGGCGTTTGTCGCAACCTCCATCCAGACCACCGGTTCAGCCCATCTCGCCATCAGCGTGTTTAGCGTGTTCTACCTGAGTTGTGTGCTGGCAACCTGGTGGTGGTACAAGCGTGAGGGTGCAGAAGTGAAGTGCGAATGATACATAGGAACAGAGGAGCCAGGTGCTCTTTATAAAAGGATCCAAACAGAACGAACATAAATAAGGTCAGGAGAACGTAATGGCAAAAGATATTCAAAGCTGGAACCCGGAGGATGAACAGGAATGGGCTGCAACGGGCAAATCCATTGCTACCCGCAACCTGTGGATTTCCATCCCCAGCCTGTTATGCGGTTTTGCAGTTTGGCTGTACTGGGGAATCATAACGGTACAAATGCTGAACCTGGGATTTCCGTATGCGAAATCCGAACTGTTTTCCCTGGCGGCAATTGCAGGCCTCTCCGGTGCGACCTTGCGGATACCAAGTACGTTCTTTATTCGTATTGCAGGTGGCCGTAATACCATCTTTTTCACAACAGCCCTGTTGATGATTCCAGCTATAGGTGCCGGTATGGCACTGCAGGATCCGGAAACACCCTTGTGGCAATTCCAGTTATTGGCACTGCTGTCCGGTATCGGTGGCGGCAACTTTGCCTCGTCCATGTCAAATATCAGCTTCTTCTACCCAAAGAAGCAGCAGGGCCTGGCACTGGGTCTGAATGCCGGACTGGGTAATTTTGGTGTCACCACGATGCAAATACTGGTGCCCCTGAGCATGACGTTTGGCTTGTTCGGTGGCAAGTCCATGACCTTGCAGACTGCCAGTGGGACCCTGATTGGCAAGATCCCTGCGGGTACCGAGACCTTTTTGCAAAACGCCGGTTTTGTCTGGTTGCTGTTCCTGATTCA
>Ga0316201_10004320_pt1 | contig 10697 bp, 6 predicted proteins | sample CS6wburrow_MG_FD_204516 | JGI IMG/M metagenome (GOLD analysis project Ga0316201, IMG submission 204516) | Coastal sediment microbial communities from Delaware Bay, Delaware, United States - CS-6 worm burrow | ecosystem: Environmental > Aquatic > Marine > Coastal > Sediment | place: USA: Delaware... | reverse complement strand
CATACGATGAGGGTCTTGCAGACTTATCTCGGCATTGAGCACGGCATCAAGATCAGCACTGCTCACATCAAGCTGTTCAATCACGATGTCTTCGTGCCACTGAGCAACCAATGCGAGCGTCTGCACCTGTATCGAGTCATCTGCCGACCTGATCGAAATGTCATCTGCCCGCAAGTCGGACACTCGCAAGAGAATGGGCAGCGCAAGTCCGTTCAGGACATCGCCGATTGCCGCCTCTGCAGCTCCGCTGGCCTCCTGCTGCAGCAGCAACACGTCGACCCCGTGTGCCGTCGCCACGACGATATCTACAGACGCCGGCAACAGGTCTACGTCGAAAGTAGCTGACAACTCTTCAACCGTTACCTCGACACTGTCGTTCACAAACGAAATGTCATGAACACGCAGGCCACTGGAAATATCACCATCTACCGAGTTCGTGTTCAGGCCAATGGCCGTGTCCACCTGCGCCAGGATCCAGCGAGCGCCGGAGGTCGTGTGCAGCACCCAAAACCAGGTACCGCCGGCGACAATACCCAGGGCAAGAACCACTCCCAAAAAGTACTTCAGGCCTCTCAAAGCAGAGACACCCCGATTGTGAAGTGGATGCGCCACGGTTTACCGGTGAGATCGAGTGCTTTCGCAAAATCGACGCTAATCGGCCCCGCAATCGAGTACCAGCGAACCCCGAAACCAACCCCTCGATAAAGATTCGGATCTGACCACTCGTTGAAAGCGTTGCCTATATCGGCAAACGCCGCAACGGACCATTTCTCCAGAACCTTCATTTCGGCCTCTGCACTGGCCGTAGCGATGTGGTTGGAACCAACGTCGTTATTACTGAGACTCTCGAAGCCGTAGCCCCTGACGCTGTTACTACCGCCCGCCTTGAAACGGTAGAAATTTGGCAGACGAGTCACGGACAGGTTTACAGACTGATTATTGAAGACGAAATCAAATTTATCGACGGTCGCGTCGGTGTAACCCAATTCGGCACGCAGCAGGAATTTCCAGCGTTCACCCTTACGGTATATGCGGCGCGTGCCAATAAATGCCTGTGTGAAGTTCATGTCGGAGCCAATCGACATGACGGACGAAAACAACCAGGCATGATCACGCCGCCCTACGGTATCAAAGCCTTTGCCCCGGACGTCGACGAGGTTGACGTCAACGCCTATTGACGTCGCGTTATCGGTGCCCTTGAGCAAGCGGTCGAACTCGGGGTTAGACAGTTCGGGAGGGACCGTAAATACTGGATTGTATTCGCGAGTACTGTTCAGAAATTGAACGAACAGTGTGTCAAACAGTTGTCGGTTGCCCTCTTTCAGGTTCCGGATCTTGAGTCGACCAGCACGCATATTGAGTTCCGTGACAGATCCATTCGCAATATTGACGAATTCTTCGTCTTCCGGGCGTCGCTTGAATTCGAGGTCCAGATTCTCGTACTTGGCATAAATCTCGGCCGTCCAGTATTCCCTGGCGCGTGAAATCCGCGGCAATCGATAGTTGCTTTTCAGCGAAAATTCATCGTCAGCCTCCTGCCAGCCGACACCAACATCGACGCGATCTCCATTGCGCGACATCGGATGTCGGCTCCACTGGGCCTGTACGCGCACTCCGGTGTCGGTGCCCATGCCAACGGACCCCTGGTAGGAATTCTTGTGCGAAGTTTCAAGCGAGATCTTGAGGTCAACCTCTGGTGGGCTCTCATCAGGCTGATCAACTTCGACAACATCGATATTCGTAAAGTAGCCAGTCTTCCAGAGGTCCACCCGGAATTTCTCGAGCAATCGTTCTCTGAATGGCTCCCCTTTCTGGAACCTCGGGATGAATTCGACAATACCGGGTTTGAGCATATGCTCGCCGAAGTCAATATCGCCAAACATGTATTGCGGGCCGGTATCAAATGTCAGCCGGAGCGTCGCGCGATTCTCGACGAGATCCAGCTCGATGGCGTGCTCTGTGAATTTTGCGGCCCTGAAACCCCATGTATTCGCGATCTCAATCGCGTGCTGTTTTGCCTCCTCCCACTTCGACTGGTTGAGTCGCGACCCGGACTGTAACGGCCAGTCTTTCTGCCATTCCTGGAGCTCTTTGACGTTGACTCCATCGCCGATAACCTGGATGTGAGCTGCTGCCACGATCATCGGCGGCCCCGGTTTAATAGCGAGCGAAAGCACAACTTCGCTCTCGCTCTTGCGCTCTATGCGCGCACTGACATCGGGACGATAGTAGCCAAATGGCCGCAGTGCTTCGCGCGCCCGTCTGGAGGTATTGGCAATAACTTCCGCGTAGTCTTTCTCGGCCAGCCGGGCCTGACGGCCCAGCTGCAACGTCTCTATGTGGCCGAGGACGTTCTGCCGGAGGGCATCATCAACGCCGGAAACCGTATAGCGCAGCTCGTCGCCGACCGCCGCCGCGGACCAGGCAAGCAACAAGATGAGAAAGCAATGTCTACCAATGGAAGTCAAGATCAAAATCGTCGATACCGTGAGGGAGGCCGCCATCCGCAGGGCCCATAGCGCAGCCTTGCATGATAGCGTAATGCGACTCTCCAGGAGGTTCGACATGCGAATACCGTTACTGGTTCGCCTGATTGCAGGACCAAGGCAATACACTCAACAACGTGCGGAAAAGCAGCATCAATGTCGGTCCGGTGCGGTGAAGAAACCATGGAACGCCGCGGCGAGATTGTGACGTTCTGTCAAAGGAGCCGGCTACATCTGCTCCTCAATGGGCAGGAGGCTCATGAGCTTCGTGAGGAAGCGCCGTAAGAGGCTCGTCTGCGGTTCGGTGGTTATAACCTCCTCGACCCCCGCAGTCTGCAACAGCCATTGCAGCTTGTTCTTGCGTGACAGCCGCAGCTTGTAGGCAAAATCTGGAAGTGAATCGAGAATGCTTGTCGCCATATTGGTCGACAGCTCCGGCGAGTTAGCCGCCACTCCCATTTCCGTATTCAGGTACAGCGACCGCGGGTCAAGATTGAAGGAGCCAACAAACAGGCGTTGCCGGTCGACCGTCGCGACCTTGGAGTGCAGCGTCAGCTTCGTCTTGGTTTCCATAGCCTCGAATCGCGGCCGCAACTCGTAGAGCTCCACACCCTGGCGCAGAAGCGGCTTGCGATATCTCGCATAGACGGCATGCACACTCGAGTGATTCGTGGACGCGAGCGAGTTGCTGATAATGACGACGCGCACGCCCTTCTTCACCAGGGCGCCGAAAAAGTCTACGCCCTGCTTCTGCGGCACGAAGTAGGGCGAAATAACAATGAGCTCCTCGTTCGCCGCCGACACCATTTTTTGAAGGTAGTCACTCGTAACGCTGATACGCCGGCGCACGAAGTTCTGTACCTTGTCGGGTCGATCCTGAACAACCTCTACTTCACCTCCGACCAGAGCCAGACGGCCGGCAATGAAATCCTCGATCAGGCGACCGTCCACCCCCTTGAGGAATGGCGTGTCGGTATGCTCGTCGACATAGCGGCGCGCCTCTTCTATTGATTCGGCGACACCGCTATGTGCGACCATCCTGTCGAACGCCATCATCGGTATCGCTTCAGGTGAATTCCAGTATTCGTCAAAACCGTCCGATACATCATCAACAGGCCGCCCGATCACGAGCAGATCCTCGTCGATAAACTCGGTTTCACCACCGCTCCGATAGTACTCATCGGCAAGATTGCGACCGCCGACAATTGTCACCTGGTTGTCTGCAGTGAACGTCTTGTTGTGCATGCGGCGATTCAGGATATTGAAGTTCGCCAGGAGACTGATGAACCGGGAACGACGCCGCGGGAACGGGTTAAAGACCCGTACTTCGATGTTCTCATGCTTGTCGAGCGACAACAGCCCGGAATCGATCGCTTCCGTCAGAGCGTCGTCCATGAGCAGGCGAACGCGCACACCGCGATCAGCCGCGGCGGCGAGATGCAAGGCAATCAGGTTGCCGCTAATGTCATCCTTGATCAGGTAGCTCTGGATGTCGATGGTCTGCTCGGCACGTTCGATCAGGCCAACACGGGCGCCCAGGGCATCCTGCCCCGAATCAAGCCGATACAGGCCCGCACTTGCCCGCTGTCCCTCAAACCAGCGTTGCCCCGCCAGTCCGAGAACAGTGCCACCGGTATCTTCGGCCTTCCACGACTGATGACGCTCCGGCAGCTTGAAAAAACGCTGATACCTGGGCGGCAGACGACTGCCCACCAATGTCGAAAACATCCCCATGCGATTGCGGAATCAAATCCTTTTATTATTCGGGAACGGGAACCAAGCCCAAGTCTAAATGCAATAAGTGCCCGGGGCTAAAAAAAAGCCCGGTGATAACCGGGCTTTTTCGTTTTGCGAGGAAAGTGATAACTATATTGGCGGCATCGGATAGCCATTCATGAATGGCAAATAGCGCCGCTGCGATTCCAGCCCCCCACTAGGTTGCCGGTTTCATTTCCTGATTCCCTACTGTTGATGTACTGAGTCCAGGCCGTCGACCAGGCGCACCGCCCAGCGACGTGCCCAGCGACGGACTTCGGTCCAGGTTGTGACGGTGTTTGCCTCGATGGCACTACCAGGCCTCTCTATTCTGCGACGATCGACCGCACGATAGATTGTCTCGCCGCTCAATGAGTCACGCAATTCAAGGACGAGCGTAGCTTCACCGACTGATGCGAGGTAAATCTCACCAGAACCGGCCAGTTTCGGTGGTACACGTGACACGATATCCATCAGGCCGCCTACGAGTATCAACGCGTCGGGTCCTCGCTCCTCGGTGATTGTGAAGTGCTTGCTCTTAGCCAGTTCCTCGTTAAATACTCCGGTCACGGTATCAATAAGCTTTTCGCGATTTTTCTCGGAGATCCAGAATTCCGAGGTGTTGCCCATAGGCCGTATTGAACTGATCTCGGGCGTCTTCTTTGCGGAACGGAACTCAAATTCCGCTTTGCCTGGAATTATCTTGCTGTATTGCGTGAGGTCGACATCCGGGTCGATCCACGCATTACTAAACCTGGCATTCTTAATGGGCGTCAGTCCGTCAAAGGTCAACTGGACATCCGGGCCCTGCTCCAGGGTCGGTTCAACGGCGCAACCAAATAACAAGGACGCTGCAACCAGCGTGGTAGCTACTCTCATGTTTATTCCTCTGTTGTCGAGATCTTTACTTTTCAGGCAAGACATCCCGAGACTATTGTTGTTGGTTGGATCGACTCCAACTCATCATGATAGTTCCGACTGTCCGTGCTTTTAATCAGATTATCTCACATGAGGTTCCTGGCAAGTGTTTCATTTTGTCACCAACTGCATGATCCGAATTGCGTGGCCCGCATTCACGCGGGTACGCGGTATCCGGCCCGCCAGCGCGCATTGACCAGATAAGCCTGTCGCTGGGTTACGAACGGCTTCCATGCGCTCATCCCCTCAAGCACGAGCTTTCTTCGGTACGCCGCGACCACATATGTCGTTGCTATTTGACAGAATCCGCGCCGCGGAACCAGTTCGTTGCGCAACGTCTGGCGATGTGCAAGGATCGATGTTCGTTTGACAAAGGCACACCTGTCGAAAGACAGCGTCGCAAAGCTTCCGGTCTAAGGGTCATTCCTACGATAGCGGGGTTACCAACGCGAACCCTCATCGCCACCGCGATGCGGCCTGTGTGTCTTTGGCAATGGACTGATTGTGCTGGAGACATGGATGGCTTCCCCAAGATTCCGCGATACCGGCCGCTTCGTGCGGCGCAAGACACCCACGAAAACATACACGCCCGCCAGCCTCGCAGACCTCATGCGTTGCCTCGACCCCGCGAGCAAGTCCGCGACGCCGATACGCATCCGCGGTGCGGGCACCGCATCCACTGACTGCAATAGCTGCTCGACCGGCACAATCATCGACACAACCGGGCTTACTCGCATTGTCGGAATAGACGCCTATAACCACACGGTGACAACGGAAGCCGGCGTGCGCCTTGGTGCGCTCGTCACTGCGCTCGCTGAACAGGGCCTCGAACTCATTGGCAACCACGACCAAATGGAGCGCACCGTTGGTGGCGCCGTTGCCTCGCCCTGCATGGGCGCGGGCATTGGCGACCAGGCCGCCTACCTGTCCACACAGGTTGTCAGCATGAAAGTCGTCACCGCGGTCGGCAAGCTCATGAAAGTGTCACACGAGCAGCAACACCTTCTTAATGCGTTCCGGTTGAGTTACGGGCTGCTGGGTGCTATCTACGAAGTAACACTGCGCGTTCGTCCAATCGCGACGTTTTCAGCGAAGCATCGCGGACTGACGATCGATACTTTTGCCGATGTTGCGAATCGCCTCGCCACTCGCGACATCGGTTTCAAATTCTATGTCCTGCCGCATACGGATCGCGTATATCTCGACCTGCGCCGATACGAATCGGCGCCCGGCAACACTTATGGCACGCCATGGAAACTGAAAGACTGGGGCGAAAGCACGGTGCTCCCACATGTGTTCAAGTCGTTGAACCGAGTCCTGCCGATACCGTCCGTAAAATACCGACTCATGGACAGTATCAGTGCCGCAACGCACGGCCTTGTCAATTCGCGCCTGGTGGGCACCGGCAACAACGCGACAGCCACCGGCAAACGCCGGCGCCGCAAGCCCCGCAATCTTCTGCAATCGACCTGGTGTTTCCCGGCCTCGGACTTCTCAGTCGTCGTCAAGGCTTACAGGGAGTTTTGTCGCGATACGCTTGCCGGATCAGGCTACCGCACCGACCTCCCCGCCGTTGGTTTTCGCGTCGGCAGGGACACGTCGGCACTGCTGTCACCTTCATTCGATGAACCGCTCATCGTCCTGCAAACCACATCAACGCAAGAGAAAGGCTGGGAGGACTTCGTCATTGATCTGGCTCAGTTCGCCGAAAACTGGGGCGGCACGCCTTTGTTCAGCCAGTCCCGTTCGATGCGCGCTGAGTACGGTAAGCAGATGTACTCGAACCGCCTGGAGTTCTTCCGCAAGATTCGGCGACAGCTCGACTCCCAGGGACGCCTCCTGAACCCGTTCCTCGCCCAGTATTTCAGCTAGGTCCGAATCGTACGCGCAGGGTATCGATGTGGCGGCGCATGCCGGGCAACGGAAATATCCCGTTACACAAAAGGTCTGGACATGATATATCGAACTGATATTATACATCGTTCCGATATATGGGCAGCCTCTGCTGCCGGGTGTCACCACCATGGATGTCAAAACTGTTTGCCTTGGAATGCTGACTGACGGGCCGGCTTCTGGCTATGACCTCAAGAAGCACTTCGAATCGTCCTTCGGCCATTTTTTTGCCGCCGGCTACGGCTCGATCTACCCGGCCCTGTCGTCGCTGTCGAAGCAGGGTCTTGTCAGCTGCGAGGAGATACCGCAGGAAGGCAAACCTGACCGCAAGGTCTACCAGATCACACAGGAAGGCACGGAGTTCCTGCTCGGTGCCCTGAAGAACCCCAGCCCCTGTCACAAGATTCGCTCGGAGTTCCTCGCAACGATGTGCTTTGCGCACCTGATGCAGCAAGACGACATCGAGACGGTGCTCGACAACCGCCTCGCGGAAATCGCTCAATACCAACAGATGTTCCGGCAATTTGAAGAAGACAGCATGTCGGATTGGCCAGAGGGTATGAAATTCGTGCTCGGCTTCGGCAAAGCTCTCGCTAGTGCGATGGAAACCTACATTAACGAGAACCGTCATTTGCTGGCGGAAGAACCAGCCCCAAAAACTGCAACCGCATAAGGGTATTCACGAGATGGAATCGGGCAGCAACATACGTCACAAATCCTGGCTGGTTTCGGCCGGCATTATTGTCGCCGTTGGACTGTGGCTGGCATCAGGCCAGTTTGGCGCCAACGGCGAGGACACAAACTTGAGCGAAGCGGCCTCCGTGTCAGCAGCGGCGAAGACTGGTGTTCGTGTGCGTACTCAATCAGCTGAGCAAATCATGCGCATGATCGTGGTCAACGGCAAGACGGCGCCGGCTCGCATTGCACAGCTTTCCGCCGAGACTGACGGCCGCGTCGAGTACGTTGGAGCCGCTCGCGGCGCGAGCCTTGAACGCGGCAAAATCATCGTAAGACTTGACGAACGTGATCGGTCAGCCCGACTTGCCCAGGCCGAAGCAACAGTAAAACAACGCGAAGTCGAATATGCCGCACGCGAGAGCCTGAAGTCGGAAAGCTATGTCTCAGAGGCCCAGCTCCAGGAATCCGTGGCGTTACTTGAAACAGCTAAAGCCGAGTTAACGCGTGCAAAACTCGATCTTGAATACATGACTGTGCGCGCACCGTTTGCCGGGGCCCTGCAGGCGCGCGCCGTAGAAATTGGTGACTTCGTCAAGCGTGGCGATCCAATCGCTACCTACGTCGATAATCGCACCATCATCGTCAACGCCAACCTGTCCGAGTTCGACGCACGATTCGTCGATGTGGGCGACATGGCTGAAGCTACGCTCGCGACAGGTGAGACGGTACGCGGACATATTCGGTATGTCGCACCCGTAGCCGACGAGGGCACACGAACATTCGGCGTTGAACTCGAAGTCGACAATACGGATGGCGCATTGCGCGCCGGTGGCACCGCTGAACTACGCATTCCGGCAGAATCCGTTCTTGCACACCGCGTTTCGCCCTCACTTCTGACGCTTGACGATGCCGGCAACGTCGGCGTCAAGATTATCAACGATAGAGGCGAGGTCGAGTTCATCGTTGCTGACATCGCGCTGTCATCCAATGACGGCGTATGGCTCGCTGGTCTGCCGGCAACCGCAACAATTATCACGGTAGGCCAGGGCTACGTAGAGTCTGGCGCCGTCGTCAACGCGGTGCCGGAGAGTGACGTCGAGACTGCTGTCGCCAGTATTGGCGGTGAGGACGTCACAGGGGGCGAGGGCGTCGACTGATGGGCGTGATTGAACTGGCAATGCTGCGGTCACGGACCGTCATCTTGTCGTTGCTGGTTGTACTGGTCGGCGGCATTGTCGCCTATGCCACCATTCCCAAAGAAGCTGAACCTGACATAGAGATCCCCATCATCTATATCAGCATCGAGCATGACGGTATTTCTCCTGAAGATTCGGAGCGCCTGCTCGTGCGTCCCATGGAGCAGGAATTGCGCTCCATTGAAGGCGTGAAAGAGATGACGGCAAACGCCTATGAGGGCGGCGCCAACGTGCGACTGGAGTTCGATGCTGGCATCGACACCAAGCGGGCAATACAGGACGTTCGCGAAAAAGTCGACCTGGCGCAGGCGAAGCTGCCGGGCGATACAGAAGAGCCAACCGTTAACGAAGTAAAGATGTCACGCTTCGATCCGATGCTCGTCCTGAATCTGGCGGGCAATGTGCCGGAACGCACGCTGACCACTATCGCCAAGGACCTCAAGGAAAAACTCGAGGCCCTGCCCGGCGTTCTCGAAGTAAACCTGATCGGGACGCGCGAAGAACTCATGGAGGTCGTTGTCGATCCATTGGCGATGGAAAGTTACGGCCTCGACCAGGCACAGATAATCAACTTCGTAACCCGTAACAATCGACTCGTTGCCGCCGGCGCCCTGCACGCCAGCGAGGGACGCTTCCCGGTCAAGGTGCCCGGCGTATTTGAGAGTCCCGACGATGTGCTTAATTTGCCGATCAAGGCTGTCGGTGAACGCATTGTGCACTTCAAGGACATCGCCGAGGTGCGGCGGACCTACAAGGACGCCGAGAGCGTTGCGCGATTAAACGGAAAACCGGCACTGGCCATCGAGGTCATCCAGCGCTCGCGAGCAAACGTCATCGATACGATCGATGCGGTTAACGCCATCATCGACGAAGAACGGGCCTACTGGCCGCCCGATATCCAGATCATTGCTTCGCGTGACAAGCGTGACGACGTCAACAACATGCTATCCGAGCTACAGAACAACGTAATTGCCGCAGTGTTGCTCGTCTTCATTGTCATCATCGGTATCCTCGGCATCCGGTCGGCATTGCTCGTCGGCGTGGCGATTCCAGGCAGCTTTCTCATGGGGATCCTGATAATCGGTTCACTCGGTATCACGATCAACATGATGGTGCTCTTCGCCCTGATCATGGCTGTTGGCATGCTCGTCGATGGGGCGATCGTGGTGACTGAAATGGCCGATCGTCGCATGGCCGAAGGCGATTCACGCCACGACTCTTATTCGCGCGCCGCCAAACGCATGGCCTGGCCTATCATCGCATCGACCTGCACGACGCTGGCCGCGTTCGTGCCCCTCGCACTGTGGCCCGGTACTTCCGGTGAGTTCATGAAGTACCTGCCGATCACGCTGATCGCAGTGCTCTCCGCATCGCTGGTGATGGCCCTGATTTTCGTGCCGACATTGGGCGCAATGTTCGGACGCACTGGTGCCAATACCGAGGAAGCGCGCCGCAACCTTGCCGCAGCGGAGACCGGCAATCTGGACGACGTCACCGGACCTACAGGCCGTTACATCCAGTTCCTGAAGCGCACGCTGAAGCGCCCATGGATTAACGTCGCCGGCGTATCTGGGCTGTTAGTCGCCATCTACGCCGCGTTCTTCATGTTTGGCAAAGGCATCGAGTACTTTCCCGATGTTGAGCAACCGTTCGGGATGGTGGACATCCGCGCGCGTGGCGACCTGTCCACTACTGAGCGCGATTACCTGGTGCGCCAGGTCGAAGAACGAATCCTCGGCATGCCCGAGATCAAGTACCTGTATGCGAAGAC
>Ga0316201_10004319_pt1 | contig 10698 bp, 6 predicted proteins | sample CS6wburrow_MG_FD_204516 | JGI IMG/M metagenome (GOLD analysis project Ga0316201, IMG submission 204516) | Coastal sediment microbial communities from Delaware Bay, Delaware, United States - CS-6 worm burrow | ecosystem: Environmental > Aquatic > Marine > Coastal > Sediment | place: USA: Delaware... | reverse complement strand
GAAACAACCGCCGGTGATACTGGTTCTGAAAGGCCAGCAGTAGCAGCGCCGCGAGCAGAACCAGGGCGTGTACCCACCAGAGGCCCACTGACGGGTCAACCTCGCCTTTCTCGACCCAGGCTTTCGCCGCACTCAACAGGTTGAAGTAAATGATGAACACCAGCAGCCCGATCGCGAGCCTGCCGTAACGTCCCGAGCGCGGCTGGCTGCGCGACAGCGGCACCGCGAAGATCGCGAGAATAATCGTCGACAGCGGCACGCCGATGCGCCACTGCAGTTCCGCACGGTGCAGCGGGTCCGCCGAGCGCATGAGCGTGGCAACCTTCATTTCGCGCGGCTCCGGTTCCGGCGGCTCGAGGCTCGGCAGACGGTAGGGAATGCCGTGTTCCACGAATTCGACGACGCGGAACTGCGGTGTGCCCGGCACGCCTTCGTAGCGCCTGCCGTTGTGCAGGACGAGAAAACGAATGTCCGGGTCGTCGGATTCGACCTGCTCGCCGCGTTCCGCCACCACGACTTCGACGATGTTCGCCTCGCCGGTGTCATCCTCGACGAACCGCTGCAGGAAGACCTTTTCCATGAAGCCGTCGGCGGTGATGCGTTCTCCGTAGACAACCGCACGACCGGGACCGAAAACCGTAAACCGGCCGGGCTCGATACTCGCGAGATCCGCCTCGCGCCGCGCCTCGGCGCCGATGCGTTCCACCGTCTGCAACGCACGCGGCCCGAGGTCGATGGCGAGCCAGGCGACACCGAGCACCAGCGGCAACATAAGCCAGAACAGCGGGCGGTAGACACCGGAAGGTCCCACCCGGCACGCCATCATCGCCGGCATCTCGCTGTCGCGATACAGCCGACCGAGGGCCAGCATGATGGATAGAAACAGGCCGATCGGCACGAGTACGGTGAGATACTGCACGGCGGACAGCCCGATGACGTCCATCGCGGCGCCCTTTGGCAACTTCCCTTTCGCGACCTCGCCGAGGACCCGGGCGAACTGGTTGGTCAGCAGGATCATCAACAGCACGACCGTAACCGCGAGCCAGGTGCTTGCGATTTCGCGAAATATGTATCGATCGAGGATGCGAAGCATCGATGTCAATGATTTTCTTAACGGTTTTCGGCCGAATCGGGTAGACTACCGCTTTTGTTTTGCCCGGGACAGCCCTGAATTCCATGGATTATTTCACAACCACAAGCAATGCCGCCAAGCGCGCAACGGACTGTGTAATTGTCGGCGTGTACGAACGCGGCAAACTGAGTGCAGGCGCTACCGATATCGACGTGGCCAGCAATGGCGAACTGCGTCGACTGGTGAAGAGCGGCGACGTATCCTCGAAACCCGGCCGTTGCGTTCTGCTAACTAACGTGACCGGCGTGAAGGCAACGCGAGTCGCCGTCGTCGGGCTCGGCAAACCGACAGAACTCAACACGCGCACATTCTGCCGTGCCGTCGCCGCGGCGATCGCATCCGTATCAGAAAGCAAGTGCAACGACGTCCTCAACACGCTGACGCTCGAGAGCGTCGGCGACGCAAGCGCCTACTACCTCGCCCGGCAGACCGTCCAGACGATCGGCGACGTCCTGTATCGCTTCACGCAGATGAAGAGTGAACGCAAGAACGCGACCATGCCGCTCAGGAAGGTCGGGCTGTCGGTTGCGAGCCGCGGCGATGCCGCTAAGGCAACGCTGGGCGCAAAACACGGCGACGCGATTGTCGAAGGCATGTCGCTTGCGAAAGACCTCGGCAACCTGCCGCCGAATGTCTGCACGCCCACCTATCTTGCGCGTGCCGCCCAGAAGCTCGCGAAGGGCAACGGCAAGCTGACGACACGAGTCATCAACGAGTCCGACATGAAACGGCTCGGCATGCACTCGTTGCTGTCGGTGACCGCCGGCACCAACGAACCCGCCAGGCTCATCGTCATGCAGTACAAGAATGGCGGCAAGTCGAAACCCCTCGTGCTGGTCGGTAAAGGCGTAACGTTCGATTCGGGTGGTATTTCCCTGAAGCCCGGCCCGGCCATGGACGAAATGAAATACGACATGTGCGGGGCTGCCGGGGTTATCGGCACCATGGCGACGGTTGCGGCGCTGAAGCTGCCCGTTAATCTCAACGTTGTCGTCCCGGCCGTGGAGAACCTGCCGGGCAGCAAGGCCACCGTGCCCGGTGACATCGTCAAGAGCATGTCCGGCCAGACCATCGAGATCCTCAACACGGATGCCGAAGGCCGCCTGATTCTGTGCGACGCCCTGACGTACTCGCGGCGCTTCAAGCCCGACACGATCATCGACGTGGCAACCCTGACCGGCGCCTGCGTCATTGCACTCGGCCATCATCACACCGGCGTCATGAGTCACGACGATTCACTCGCCGACGAGATCGTAACGTCCGGCGTAAACGCGTTCGACCGTGCCTGGCGCCTGCCGCTCTCCGACGAGTATGCCGAACAGTTGAAGAGCAATTTCGCCGATTTCGCCAACGTCGGCGGCCGCGACGGCGGCGCCATCACGGCAGGCTGCTTTCTCGGCAAGTTCACGGATGGTCTGAAATGGGCGCATCTCGACATTGCCGGCACCGCCTGGAAATCCGGCCAGAAAAAAGGCGCGACGGGTCGCCCCGTCCCCCTGTTGGCGGAGTTCGTCCTGTCCCGATGCAACGCCCTGCCCTGACAATGCCATGGCGCGAATCGACTTTTATGTCCTGAGTCAATCGGGGGAGCAGGCGCGTCAGCTCTTTGCTTGCCGCCTGGCGGAGAAAGCCTACAAGCTCGAGCACACCGTGCACATCCACACCGGCGATAAAGCCACCGCGAATCGCATCGACGAACTGCTCTGGACGTTCCGTGACGGCAGTTTCGTGCCGCACGATATCGTAAGCGCTGGCAGCGATGCGTCCCGCGCCCCGGTCAGCGTCGGATGCGATCCGGACTACAAGGGTTCGCGCGACCTGCTTATCAATCTCGACGACGTCATCCCGCCCTGTGCGGGCGCTTTCCCACGGGTCGCGGAGCTTGTAACCTCCGACGACGACAACAAACAAAAAAGCCGCAGGCGCTTCATCGCCTACCGTGACGAGGGGCACGAACTCGAAACGCATAACGTCTGATTATTCGCGACCGAGCGCCGACACCGAATGGACAAGTCCTACCAACCGAATGAAATAGAAGAACGCATTTATGCCCGTTGGGAAGATGCGGGCTATTTCGCGCCTCGCGGAAACGGCGAGCCCTACTGCATCATGATTCCGCCGCCGAACGTGACCGGCACGCTGCACATGGGGCACGCTTTTCAGGACACCATCATGGATGCCCTGACCCGCTACAAGCGCATGCAGGGATTCAAGTCGCTCTGGCAACCGGGCATGGACCACGCGGGCATCGCCACGCAGATGGTCGTCGAGCGGCTCCTGAATTCCGAGGGTACCTCAAGGCGCGAACTCGGCCGCGAGAAGTTCGTCGAGCGCGTCTGGCAGTGGAAAGAACAGTCGGGCGGCCAGATCGCGAACCAGCTGCGGCGGCTGGGCGGCTCCGTCGACTGGAGCCGGGACCGGTTTACGATGGACGAGGGCCTGTCGGAAGCCGTGACCGAAGTGTTTGTCACGCTGTACGACGAAGGCCTGATCTACCGCGGCAAGCGGCTCGTCAACTGGGATCCGGTCCTGCACACGGCACTGTCCGACCTCGAGGTCCTGTCGGCCGACGAGGACGGTCAACTGTGGCATTTCCGTTACCCCCTCGCCTCCGGCGACGGACACCTGGTCGTGGCCACCACGCGGCCCGAGACGATGCTCGGCGACAGCGCCGTCGCCGTGCATCCCGACGACGACCGCTACCGCGACCTGGTCGGGCAGGAAGTCATACTGCCGATCGTCGGCCGCCGTATCCCGATCATCGCCGACGACTATGTCGATCCCGAGTTCGGCACAGGCTGCGTGAAGATCACGCCGGCTCACGATTTCAACGACTACGATATCGGCAAGCGTCATGACCTGCCGATGTACAACGTCCTGACCGACGACGCGGCGATGAACGACGAGGTGCCCGAGACCTATCGTGGCCTGGACCGATTCGACGCCCGCAAGGCGATCGTTGCGGAGTTCGAGTCGCTCGGACTGCTCGAAAAGATCGAGCCTTATACGGTGAAGATTCCTCGCGGCGATCGTTCGCACGCTGTCGTCGAGCCCTATCTCACCGACCAGTGGTACGTCAGCATCAAACCGCTGGCGGAACCGGCCATCGCCGCCGTCGAAAACGGCGATATCCGCTTCGTTCCTGAAAACTGGTCCAAGACCTACTTCGAGTGGATGTACAACATCCAGGACTGGTGTATCAGTCGCCAGCTGTGGTGGGGTCACCGGATTCCCGCCTGGTACGACGACGAAGGCAACATCTACGTCGGCCGCTCCGAAGACGCGGTTCGCGGCAAGCACGGCCTCGGCAGCGACGTGCGATTGCGCCAGGATGACGACGTGCTCGACACCTGGTTCTCGTCGGCACTGTGGCCGTTCAGCACGCTCGGCTGGCCGGAGAAGACCGAAGCGCTCGACGATTTCTATCCCGGCAGCGTGCTCGTCACCGGTTTCGACATCATCTTCTTCTGGGTCGCCCGCATGATCATGATGGGCATCAAGTTCATGGGCGACGTGCCGTTCCGCGAGGTCTACATCCACGGGCTGATACGCGACCAGGACGGCCAGAAAATGTCGAAGTCCAAGGGCAACGTTCTCGATCCGCTCGACCTCATCGACGGTGTCGAGCTGGACACGTTACTCGAGAAGCGCACTACCGGCCTCATGCAGGAGCACCTCAAGCCGCAGATCGAGAAAGCCACGCGCAAGCAGTTTCCCGACGGTATCGACCAGTACGGGGCGGATGCGCTGCGATTCACGTTTGCCTCACTGGCAACGACCGGGCGCGATATCCGCTTCGACCTGGGCCGCATCGAAGGTTACAAGAACTTCTGCAACAAGCTGTGGAACGCCGCCCGTTACGTGCTGATGAACACGGAGCAACTCGATGACGGCGATGTCGAACTGAGTGCGCCGGACCGCTGGATCCAGGCACGCTTCGACGCGACCGTGGCCTCGGTCCACAGGAACTTCGATGCCTACCGGCTCGACCTCGTGGCGCAGGCTATCTACGAATTCACCTGGCACGAGTTCTGTGACTGGTACCTCGAACTGTCGAAACCGGTCCTGCAGTCGGAATCGTCGTCGGCCGCCGCACGGCGCGGCACGCGCCGGACATTGATCGGCATTCTCGAAGGCCTGCTGCGCCTGCTGCACCCGATCATGCCCTTTGTCACCGAGGAAATCTGGCAGCAGGTAGCGCCGCGCGCCGGTATCGACGCGCCCACGATCATGCTGCAGCCCTACCCGCAGCCCGCCACTGCAGAAGCGGACGAGCACGCCGTTGCCGATATCGAGTGGCTGAGGAAGTTCATCCTTGGTGTGCGACAGATTCGCGGCGAAATGGATATCCCGCCGGGCAAGCCGCTGCCCGTCATACTGGAAAACGCGTCGGCAGCGGACCAGCGCCGCGCCGCAGAGCACGTGTCGCTGCTGGAGCGCGTCGGCCGCGTCGAGTCGGTGACCCTGCTCGCCGATGGCGAGGAACCGCCTGCGGCAGCCACCGCGCTCCTCGATGAAACGAGGCTGCTCGTGCCGATGAAGGGCATGATCGACGTCGAGGCAGAGCGCAAGCGCCTCGGCAAGCAAATGGACAAGCTCCAGGCCGACCTGGGCCGCGCCCGTTCCAAGCTCGACAATCCCAATTTCGTGAACAATGCGCCGGCGGATGTGGTCACACAGGAGAAGCAGCGCGCTGCGGACTTCGAGCGCCAGGTCGCTCAGTTGAGCGAGCAGCTCGAGAAACTCGACGAACTGGTCTGACAGCCCGGGTTTCTGAGGACTGCATCACACTCTGGACGGCCGGTAAGTGAAAAAGGTCGGCGGTTTGGCGACCATACTGATGACATAATCGGCCGATCACCCCGGTTCGCCCCACGCAGGGAGCAGGATATGAACGGCGGAAGCCCGCTGGAAAAGACGCCGCTCGGCAAAGACGCTGGCCGCCAGGCGCTTGAGCGTGCGCGGGCCTCGCTGGGCAAGATAATCCTGGACAAGGACCAGCAGATCGCGCTTGCGCTGGCCTGCCTCCTGGCCCGCGGCCACCTGCTGATCGAGGACCTTCCGGGTCTTGGCAAGACGACGCTCGCGCAGGCGCTGGCGAAAGTGCTCGGTCTGAGCTACCGGCGCATACAGTTCACGAGTGACCTGCTGCCTGCCGACATCGTGGGCGTTTCCGTGTTCAGGCGGGACAGCGGCAAGTTCGAATTCCAGCCCGGCCCGATTTTTGCGCAGCTGATTCTCGCAGACGAGGTCAATCGCGCCACGCCCAAGGCGCAAAGCGCCCTGCTCGAAGCCATGGAAGAGCACCAGGTATCGGTAGACGGCGATACGCGCCCGCTGCCGTCACCCTTCTTCGTGGTCGCCACGCAGAACCCGGCCGACCAGATCGGCACGTTCCCCCTGCCCGAGTCGCAGCTGGACCGGTTCCTCATGCGACTCGCTCTCGGCTACCCGAACGCCGAAAACGAGCGCGAACTGATCACCGGTGAGGACAGGCGCAGCATGCTCGAGAGCGTTACTCCCGAGATGACGCCTGATGGCCTCCTGGCACTGCAACTCGAGGTGGCAAACGTGCACCTGAGCGAACACCTCGTCGATTACATCCAGGCGCTGGTTCGCCAGACCCGTGAATCGCCGGATATCGAGATCGGCCTGTCGCCGCGCGGCGCGCAGTCGCTGGCCGCGGCAGCCAGGGCGCACGCCTTCGTCGAGCGCCACTCCGGCGTCTTCCCGGACGACGTGCAGGCCGTGTTCACGTCCGTCGCCGGGCATCGGCTGAAGCCCGCAGGCAATACCACTTTCCGCAGCCCCGCCGAGATGTGCCAGCATGTCCTCGATTCGGTGGCTATACCCTAACCGCCTGCTGCCCGGCATCAACAGGGCTGCTACCAGGCGTGTTCGCCTCTGGGCGCGCAGGCGCCAGGGCGCAGACGGCCCGGTAACGCGGCTGCAGCCGCGGCGTATCTATATCCTGCCGACCGGCGTAGGCCTCATCTTCGCGTTGATGACCTTCGCCATGCTGCTCGGCTCGATGAACTACAACAACAACCTGTCCTTCGTGCTCACGTTCATCCTGGTCGGCGTCGGTTTCGTTGCCATGCACCAGTGCCAGCGCAACCTCGTCGGGCTCGAGGTGAGCTTCGCCGGGACAGAGCCCGTGTTTGCCGGGCAGTCCGCGCAATTCCGAATCGCCGTCGCGAATCGCTCCAAGAGTCCGCGGCATCGAATCCGCTTGTACATCGACGACGTGCAGAGTGACATCAAGGACCTGGAGCCCGGTGAGAGCAAGATCTTCGTGCTCCCGGTAACAACGGAGCAGCGTGGCTGGATTACGCTCGAGCGCTTTGGAATCCGCACGCTGTTCCCGTTCGAACTGTTCCGCTCGTGGGCGTGGCTGCACATGTACCCCAGGGGCATCGTGTATCCACATCCGGCCGAGCATACACCGCCGCCCCCGTCGTCCCAGACCGCCCTCGGACACCGCCAGCACGACGCCCGGGGCGAGGAGGACTTTGCGGGACTGCGCAAATTTCACACCGGAGATTCGCCGCGCAATGTCGCGTGGAAAGCCTATGCGCGCAGCGACCAGCTGCTCTCCAAGCAGTTTGCCGGCGCCGATATGAGCAGCCAGTGGTTCGACTTCGACGCGATCACTGCGGATGACCTCGAGCAGCGGCTCGCCATTCTTACGCGCTGGGTGATCGATGCGGACAGGACGCAGGAGGATTACGGCCTGCGGCTTCCGGGCCAGTCGTTCGCACCGGCGCACGGCGAAACTCATCGCCGCCAGTGCCTGGAGGCGCTGGCGCTGTTCGGCCTCGAGAATGCCGATGGCTAAGGCGCGCGGCACGGACGGATCGCTGCTCGCCAGCCTGCCCTGGACGCTGCTTGCGCTGGCGTTCGCCTTGCTGCCGCACGTGCCTTACCTGCCGGTCTGGATAACCACGGCGCTCCTGGCGTGTGCGATCTGGCGTTATTCGATCGAGGTGCGCCGCAAACCGGTGCCGCCCGCCATATTGCGCGCTTCGCTCGCACTGGCCTGCTTCATGGGCGTGCTCTACACCTACAACACGATCAGTGGAGTCGGGCCGGGTTCGGCGCTGCTCGCAATCATGGCGGCCCTGAAACTCCTCGAAACGAGGCAGCGTCGCGACCAGTTCGTGCTGCTCTTCATCGCCATCTTCCTGGTCATGTCGTCACTGTTGCGAGAGCAGTACCTGTGGTCTCTGCCCTACCTCCTGATCGGCGTCATCCTCATCATGACCGCCTGGCTCCGGACAGCGGCCGACCCTGCGGAACCGGTGCGGCGCAGCCTGCGTACGAGCAGCCGCCTGATCATGTACGCGGCGCCGCTCGCGCTTGCGATGTGGATATTCTTTCCCCGTATCGCCACCCCGTTCTGGGCGGTACCCATCGACACGGGCACCGCTGTCACGGGGATCAGTGACACGATCAGCCCGGGCGACATCAGCGCGCTGTCTAAATCGGACGCCGTCGCGTTCCGTGTAAATTTCGAAGGCGCGGTTCCCGAACCGAAGGACCGCTACTGGCGCGGCCTGGTGCTGCATCGTTTCGACGGTCGCGCCTGGTCCGGGATATCGGAGCCCAGGATTTCGAGCGGCGCACTCAAGAGTATCGAGACCCAGGGCGAGGCCGTGAGCTACAGGGTGACGATGGAACCCACACGGCAACACTGGGTATTTGCGCTCGACATTCCCTACCAGTGGAACCTGGAGGACACCTTCCTCGGCCCGCAGCACCAGCTCACCCGCGTGCAGCCGATCGACCAGCGAATCGCGTACAAAGCGGTTTCCCACCCCGAGTACCGAATCGACGCCGACCTGCACCCGTACCGTCGCAGCTGGTACCTCGAGTTTCCGGAGAGCCGCAACCCGCGTACGGCCGAGTTCGCGCGTACCCTGCGCGCGGCAGCTCGTTCCGACGAGGCATTCATACGGTCGGTGCTGACGAAGTTCAACGAGGAGGAGTACCACTACACGCTGGAACCGCCGCCACTCGGCAGTAATCCCGTCGATCGCTTCCTGTTTGAAACGCGGCGCGGCTTCTGCGAGCACTACGCCTCGGCGTTTGCGCTCATCATGCGCGCAGCCGGGATACCCGCTCGTATCGTCGTGGGTTACCAGGGCGGCGAGCTCAATCCGGTGGGCGACTACATGATCGTCCGCCAGGCCGACGCCCACGCATGGACGGAGGTATGGCTGCCGGGCGCCGGCTGGCGGCGAGTCGACCCGACCGCTGCCGTCGCGCCGGAACGCGTCGACGCCGGGCGCACGGGCGCTATGTTCGACGGGTCCGGCGCGGCATGGGGCCTCGGCGCCCCGTCGATGTTGCTGCACAACCTCGTGCTCGCGTGGGATGCCGCGAACGCAAAATGGAACGAGTGGATTCTGGGCTACGGCCCGGACAACCAGGAGCGTTTCATGAACTGGCTCGGCATGGACGACCCGGACTGGCGGCAAATGCTGCTCACCCTCGTCGCGATTGTTACCGGACTCACGATGCTGATCAGCCTCGCGCTGATGCTGCGTTACCGGCCACCGCCGAAGGACCGGGCCGCCATTCTGTACGACCGGTTTGTTCGCAAGTCGGGACTGACGCCCGCAACCGGCGAAACGCCGAGGGTCTTTGCGGGCCGCGTCCGGCGCGAGAGCACCTTGCCAGCCGCCGCGGTGCAAGACATAACGGATACTTATCTCGACGTTCGTTACGGCCCGCCGGACCCGGCGCTGCTGCAGCGTCTCGAAGCTGACGTCGCTGCGTTGTAGCAGCGCTACCCGAAGCGCGACCGCGCCTACGACACGCGCTTTGCCTGTTTCTCGCGCACAACGCCGAGCAGCATGCCGCCGCCGATGAACAACGGCAGCAACGTGAGCAACACCCACTTGGGATCATCGGAGAGGGTTGCCGCGATGCCGACGAGCATCGGGCCCAGGACGTGGGCAAACTTCGTCAGCATGTTGTAAAAGCCGAAAAACTCGCCGGGCGCATCCGGCGGAATCAGCGCCGCGTAAAGGGACCGGCTCAGACCCTGCACCCCGCCCTGCACGCAACCGATGATGATCGCCATGATGTAAAACTGCCGGACCTCGACCATGAAGATCGCCCAGGTCGACATCACGGCGTAAACGATCAGCGCAAAATAGATTCCGCGTTTCGGACCCCAGCGGTGGCCGGCAATACCGTAGAGCAAGGTCGCCGGGAAGCCCGCGAAATTCGTTATCAGCAACGCCGTTACGAGATCCTGCTGGCTGAACCCGAGGCGCTGGCCGTAGTTCACGGCCATGAAGATCACCGTGAACACGCCGCCGATGTACAGCCAGTACGCGATCAGGAAAATCACCACGTTACGGTACTGCCCGACCTTAAGGATCGTCGTCTTGAGTTCCCTGTAGGCAGCGCGGACCACGCCCCCGGCCACCTCGACATGGCTGTGGCGTTCCGGCACGAAGATCATCATCGGCAGCATGAATATGGCCCACCACAACCCCACGGTCACGAACGCGAAGCGGATAACTTCATCCGTCGTACTGAATCCGAAATTCTCC
>Ga0316201_10004317_pt1 | contig 10700 bp, 7 predicted proteins | sample CS6wburrow_MG_FD_204516 | JGI IMG/M metagenome (GOLD analysis project Ga0316201, IMG submission 204516) | Coastal sediment microbial communities from Delaware Bay, Delaware, United States - CS-6 worm burrow | ecosystem: Environmental > Aquatic > Marine > Coastal > Sediment | place: USA: Delaware... | reverse complement strand
ATCCTTACCTCATGGAACGCGTTGATGATCAAGGGAATGGCCAAGGCAGGGCGGCTCCTCAAGCGGGAGGATTGCATTGAGTCTGCCGAACAGGCATTGAACTTCATCCACCGGGAGTTGTGGGTAGAGGGCAGATTACTGGCCACGCACAAGGACGGCAGGTCGCACCTAACCGCCTATCTGGATGACTATGCCTTTCTGATAGATGCCATCCTGGAGCTGTTGCAAACCCGCTGGAGCCGCACCAACCTGGAATTTGCGATTATGCTGGCCGAAGTGCTGATGACACAGTTTCACGACCGCAAAACAGGTGGGTTCTTTTTTACCGCCAATGACCACGAAAAGCTGATTCATCGTCCCAAACCGTTCAGCGACAATTCAACCCCTGCAGGCAACGGCGTCGCGGCGCATGCACTGATCCGTCTCGGGCACCTGCTGGGGGAAGAGCGCTATATCAGCGCCGCGGAAGGCACGCTGAAAATCGCCTGGACACAGCTGCGCCAGATACCTCACGCCCACTGCACTTTGCTGGATGCACTGGAAGAGCTGATAACTCCCACCGAGATCATTGTGATCCGGGCCGGGGACGCTGAGTTGAACCAATGGCGCCGGCGCGCATTCGAACACTATGCACCGCACCGTTATACGCTCGCAATTCCCGCCACCGAGTCTAGATTACCGGGACTACTCTATACACGCCATGCGGGTGACCGCACGAGGGCGTATATCTGTAGCGGTACCCAGTGCGAGTCACCGCTCAAAGATTTTTCAGCGTTCGATAAACGCCTCTCAGCCACAGAGTGCCGGCGCGGATCCTAGTACTCGATCAAGGTAATAAATTAGGATGCAGCCAGCCGGGAAGCTGCTAGGCGCGCGAGCGAAGGACTAGCCATAGCTAATTCGAGTGAGTGCAACAACGCAGATGGCCGCTTCCCGGCTGGCCCTATGGGAGCGCCCCAAACTGTCCAATGCTGCATTGCAGCCCTTGAAAAGGGCCTGCCATTCTCTGCGGGATGCGCCTTGCACCCCAAGGGCACTTCCGTTGGGCGCCTTGGCCAGTTTGGGAAGCTCTGCATCCTAAATTATTACCTTGATCGAGTACTAATCACCCCATCGCTTTTCTGCATCAGAATCGCTGTGTCGGGCGCTGACCCAGCGATCGCCGTCGCCGGTGCGCTCTTTCTTCCAGAAGGGGGCACGGGTTTTAAGGAAGTCGATAACGAATTCGCAGGCGCGAAAAGCTTCACCCCGGTGAGCGCTTGCCACTGCCACCAGCACGATGGCATCCGTGGGCCTCAATTCACCCACCCGGTGCACTACCCGAATTCCCATCAAATCCCAACGCCGGCCTGCCTCGTCCAGGATCTCGCGCAACGCTTTTTCTGTCATTCCCGGATAGTGCTCCAAAAACATGCTTGAGACCTGGTCGCCTTCATTCATGTCCCGCATCAACCCAAGAAAAGTAACCACAGCGCCGACTGACGGGTTATTCAACCTCAACTCGTCCTGTATGGCAGCCACATCAAATGGCTCAGTTTGGATTAAGATTTCATTCATGGCGGGCACCGTTCGGTCTATGTGAGTACTTACTTCGGTAACAATCTAACTTCCCACTTGATTACGCCTGAAACTCGGCGCAATTCCGAGCCTGGCCTAATTCAAAAACAGCTGCACATTCCATGTAGATATCTGCACCGGTCAGGTAAGACCGTCTGCGGCAGGGACGCCGCAGCCGCGCCTACAGGGATGTATTCATGGCGTGTCTTACCTGACCGGTGCAGATATCGCCGCCTCGGTTGTTCCATGGTCCACAACAACAGCTGAGTTTCAGGCCTTATCAGGTATCCCTATAGGTCGCTTTTCAGGCGCTTTTTCACTGGCCTGGTGCGTGAACACTTCCCTGTGGGGCCGATCCGGCCCGACATCCCTGTCGGGCGTTCGTTCATTAGCTAGCCTCGCGCGTATACACCTTCCTGTGGACCAGATCCGGCCCGACATCCCTGTCGGGCGTTCGCCCAAATAATTGCTCCACTGGGGCAATTATTTGGGCTCACCCACCCGTGACAGGGGGGAAAAAGGCGACTTCATCGCCGTCGGCCAGCGCCGTATCCAGGTCTGCCATTTCCTGATTAACCGACATCATTATCAGTTGATCCTCGCCAAAAATATCCGCCCACTCCCCGCCGCGCGCGCGCAGAATTTTTACCAGCGAACGCAAGTCCGGGACGGCATCAATCGATTCCGAGCCGATATTCAGATCTTCCCTTAAACGGGCGAAGTAGAGTAGCTTGATCATCTCAATAGCTCGCTGAAAGGCAGGAATTTTACCGAATCACCTTTGGTCAAACGCTTTTTTTCCGGCAGCACAGCCAGTCCGTTGGCCCACGCCAGAGAGCTGAGTACACCGGAGGAGCGACTGCGATGCAGCGATACCCTGGCTTCTCCCTGCTCATCCAACTCCATCCGCGCCCGGGCAAACTCCCGCCGCTTATCCGGCTGTGGCCAGTCGAAATCGATTTTTGCGGTTACCGCACGCGGGGCCAGTGACCCCGTCACGCCCTGAGCCTTGAGGATAAATGGGCGGGCGAACAGGCAATAGGTAACGAACAGGGAGACGGGATTCCCCGGCGTCCCGATAAAGGGCACATCTCCAATGTGTCCGAATGCCAGCGGCTTTCCCGGCCGGATGGCGATCTTCCAAAGATCGAGAGAGCCGAGCTTCTCCACCGCAGGTTTAATATGGTCCTCTTCGCCGACCGAGACACCGCCGGAGGTCATAACCAGATCGGCCTGTTCCGCAGCATTCAGCAGCGCGCTGCAGGTGGCTTCGAATGTATCTTCGACAATGCCAAGCTTGACCACTTCGCAACCGATAGTTTTCAGCAAACCATCGAGAGTGAACTCGTTCGAATTATAGATCTGGCCCGGCCCGAGCGGGCGCCCCGGCATGACCAGTTCGTCTCCGGACGAGAACAGTGCAACTTTCAGACGACGGTATACGCTGATCTGCGCAACGCCGACCGAGGCCAGCAACCCCAGATGCTGAGGTTCAATGCGGATGCCCGATGGCAGAATTTCCTCACCCTCGCGGGTATCCTCGCCCGCGCGCCTGATATTGGCACCTGCGACCGGTAACTGGTTGATAATCACACTGTCTTCAAGCTGCTCGCACACCTCCTGAATGACGACTGCATCGGCATTCTGCGGAACCGGCGCGCCGGTGAAAATCCGCGCGGCGGTTCCTGAAACAAGGGGCGCCCCTGATATACCGGCCGGAATACGCTGAGAGACCGGCAAGCTAATCCCGGCTACGCTCAGGTCAGCGGTGTTGACCGCATATCCGTCCATGGCGCTGTTATCCCAGGGCGGCATCGTAATGCGGCTTGTCACAGTCTCTGCCAATACCCGGCCCAGGGCTTCCTCTATCGGAACCAATTCGGTTCTTTCCACTCTGCTGGCATGAGAGAGAAGCAGATCAAGCGCCTCCTCCAGCGGCTTCAGATCAGCCGGTCCGCTATGGGAGGAACAGTCACAGTCGCTCATTAAAGTTATCTCTTGCCAAATCTTTTATACACCGGCTGTGCCGGGCAGAGTGTCCCGTCAGGCCCTGAACATCTGGGCGAAATTACAGGGTCGTGTGCGGTGGTCAAGCTGCGGCTGCAGTATCTTGCTCCAGCCGGTGCGGCAGGCACCGGTCGACCCCGGCAGGCAGAAAATCAAGGTTTTATTGGTAAGACCGGCGATCGCCCGCGACTGGATGGCCGAAGCGCCTATCTCCTCCATGGAGACCGCCCGGAACAGCTCGCCGAAACCCTCAATAGGCTTATCCAGCAGTGGCATAACCGCCTCCGGCGTACTGTCGCGACCAGCAATACCGGTTCCCCCGGTACTGAGGATCGCGTGTACATTAGGATCGGCGATCCAGCGTGAAAAAACCGCCCGCATCTGATAAATATCATCTTTAACGATGACTTTCTCCAGTACTTTATGGCCGGCCTCCGCCGCACCCTCCTGCAGTATCTTTCCGGATTTATCACTCTCCTCGGTACGCGTATCGGAAACGGTCAATACAACGATATTGAGTGGAACAAAACCGGCCTGGTCGAAATGTCCTGTCATGATTGCCTCTGTGGCTCAGTAAGACGATGGGTAATAGCGGAATTTTGCAAACAAGTTGCTATTTTTCAGGCGAAAGTAAAACCGAAGGCGTCCCTAAATCGAGCATGAAACTGGTCCATGTCAAAACGATGATTCTGGGTTCCGGCCTGTTCAATTTTGATCGCCCCCATCAACGCAGCGATACGCCCGGTCACATCCCAGTCCATCTCATTCATCACTCCATACAACAACCCCGCACGATAGGCATCACCGCATCCGGTCGGATCCACCAGGCATCCGGTGGGGGCCGCGGGTATCTGATACTCCCGCTTCGGTGTATAGATGACGGATCCCTCTCCACCGCGGGTGATTATCACCGCCGCTACCATCTCGGTCATATCTTTGGGGGAACGGCCGGTTCGCTCTTCCATCAATTTGGCTTCATAATCATTGAAGGCGAGCCAGTTGGCCTGCTCGGCAAACGCCAGCAGATCCCCTCCATCGAACATAGGCATTCCCTGTCCGGGATCGAAAATGAAAGGTATTCCAGCCTCGGCAAACTGACGGGCATGGTCGATCATACCCTGACGTCCGTCCGGTGAGACAAGCCCAAGCTTGCAGCCCGAGGCGTCGCTTACGCTGTTCTGATGGGAGTGGTTCATGGCGCCGGGGTGAAACGCGGTAATCTGATTGTCGTCCCGGTCGGTCGTAATATACGCCTGCGCGGTGTATTCACCTTCAATCACCCGCAGATAATCCCGGCTGACACCACATTCATCCATCCACCGGGCGTAGGGCTCGAAGTCCGTCCCCACCGTTCCCATAGGTTTACCCTCACCACCGAGAAGTTTCAGATTATAAGCGATGTTGCCCGCGCAGCCCCCGAACTCACGGCGCAGCTCAGGCACCAGAAAAGCGACATTGAGGATATGCACCTGTTCGGGCAGGATATGATTCTTGAATTGATCGTGAAATACCATGATGGTGTCGTAAGCAAACGACCCGCAGATCAGCGCTGACATGTAATCTCCGCAGCAGATTGACGAAAGGCGTAAATCTTACACCAAATCAGTGCAGTCTGTCGGCCTCGACATCGGCCCTACGGGCTATTTCGCAGCAGCTCTCTTGTCTCATCCGAAGGTGCCGGACGGCCGAGATAGAAACCTTGCGCTTTACTGCATTCCAGGCGGCGAAGGTAGTCGACCTGAGCCTTTCGCTCAACGCCTTCCACGACAACTTCGAGATTGAGTTCCCGTGCCATCGCAAGCACCGCAGTGACTATTGAGCTGCGATCCCTGGAGGCCTGGACACCCGAAATAAAAGAACGATCGATTTTCAGCGTATTCAAGGGCAGAGAGTGTAGATAGCTCAGGGAGGAGTAACCGATACCGAAATCGTCAACCGCAACCTTCACGCCATTGGCGGCAAGCTGCTGAAACTTACTGACCGCTTGATCCATATCCTGCATCAGGATGTTTTCCGTTATCTCCAGTTCAAGTTGATTGCCCGTGACATCATGTTTGCTCAATGTGTCCAGCACAGTGCGTTCAAATTCCGGCTGCATCAGCTGCGCTGCGGAAATATTGACCGCCATCTTAATATCATCGCAAACCCCTTGCAGCCGCCAGGCTTTCAATTCGCGGCAGGCGCTGTCCAGCACCCAGTTGCCTATCTCGACGATAAGCCCGGTCTCCTCCGACAAAGGTATGAACTGATCCGGTAACAGCAGCCCTCGTTCCGGGTGATTCCAGCGAATCAGCGCCTCCATGCCGCATATCCGGTCCTCTAAAACGTCGACCTGGGGCTGATAAAAAAGCTCGAACTCCCGCTTCTCCAGCGCCTTTCGAATTCCGTTTTCCAGGGAGAGCTGGCGATGGAACGCCGCTTTCATGTTATCCGCAAAAAATTCGTAGCCGTTTTTACCATGACTTTTGATGTGGTACATCGCCATATCGGAATTTTTCACCAGCACATCAATGGTTTGACCATCCTCAGGAAAAATAGCGATGCCGATGCTGAAGCTGACGAATACCTCATAACCGTCCAGAATGACCGGCTCCTTCAGCCTCTCTATGATTTTCCGGGCAACCATCGCCGCGTCTTCACGCCCATTGATACCAGGCACAAGCAGGTTAAACTCATCGCCGCCGACCCGGGCCAGCGTGTCACCGTCGCGCAGGCAGGAGTTAAGTCGCAGTGCGATGGTTTGCAGCAATTGGTCTCCGGCAAGATGCCCGAGCGAATCGTTTATCACCTTGAATCTGTCCATATCGAGAAACATGACAGCCAACTTGGTCTTGCTTCGTTTGGCTTGCGATATGGCCAGATTCAAGCGGTCGCGGAACAGCGCGCGATTCGGGAGTTTAGTCAAAAGATCGTGGTATAATTGAAAGTTGATAACCTCCTCAGCTCGCTTACGTTCGCTGATATCTCTCGCTACACCATAGGTTCCGACAAACGCCTCTTTTTGGTCCGCCGGCTGTTCCGCGTATACCCCCATCGCACTCAACTCTATCGTGACCGAACGCGATTCAAAATAGCGGTAGGGAAGCGAACTGCCCTTACACAGCAGGCGGAACTCTATATTGTGACTGGCCCGGTTTCCTGTACGCCGCTCATCGAACGCGAACTTCGATTTTTCGAGATCATCCTTGTGTACAAATTCGGAGTAGTGCTTTCCCAGCAGATCATCTGTTTCGTATCCCAGAATTGTTTCGGCACGGTCATTTACAAACACAAAATGACCGCTTTCATCCAGCATATAGATGATGTCGGGAGAGTTGTTGACTATGAACCGGTAACGATGTTCCGAAGCCTCGAGACAGCGGTTCACATCCCGGATGCTGCGCTCCAGGTCGCGCTTTTGCAGCGTATTGCTGACGATGCGTATCAACTCTTCCGGCGCATAGGGCTTACGCAGAAAATCCTGCGCGCCGCAACGCAACGCCTCTGTCGCGCTCTCGAAAGTCGTCTCTCCACTGACTACGATCACATCGGTGTCGGGGTAGCGCTCCTTCACCTCCCGCATGACTTGATAGCCGTCGATGTCGGGCATATTCAAATCAAGCAGCATCAAGTCTATGCTGCCGGTCGATAACAGCCCCAGCGCCTCCTCTCCGCCGGCGGCAAGTTCGCACTCATGCCCGTATGCCTGCAGAAGATCCCCAACACTCGCCCGCATACGGACCTCATCGTCAACCACCAGAACCTTGGATCCGGGAATTTCCGATGTGTCTGTCAACTCTCCATGGCGTCCGTCTATTGGGGGGCTGAACCTGGCACCCAACCATGACACAGAGGTTCTCATCTACTCACCTATTCTAATAATGGATGACTCCCGAAAAAAACAATCCCTGTGCGTATGCGTCAATGCAAACTAATCTTTTTCTAAACTCCTGGGCAAATGAATGGTAAATTCTGCCCCACCTTCCCCGCGGTTTCTACAACTAATTGAACCATTTATATCGGAAATCAGGTTTTTAACTATCGTCAGACCCAGGCCAGAATGGGCGCCCCCCTTGCCACTCTTGACCGGTCTGAAAACATTATCCAGCATTTCCGCCGGGATACCCGTTCCTGAGTCGCCCAATACCACCTCCACATACTGGGTACCGTCGATATTCACGCGATCCCGGCTGGTAACGGTCAGTAATCCGCCCCCGGACATCGCCTCAACCGCGTTCTTAATCAAATTGGTCAATACCTGCTTCAGACTGTTTCTATTCGTTAAGACCGGCGGCATTGAACTGTCTAAGTGAACTTCCGCCTTAATCTCCCTGGTGGTGAAGTGGGATACGCGAAAAATGCCCAACAGATCCTGCAGCAGCGCGTTAATATCAACCGCACCCTGATCTATCTCTGCCGGAGGAGAGATATCCCGCATGCGCAGGATGATATCCGCGACTCGCTCTATCTCTTCGCTTAAAATCGAGAGCTGATCCTGAACCCCGCTCTCGTTCCCAAGCCGAATCGAGAGAACCTGGAGATAGTTTTTGATAATGGCGAGCGGATTGTTGGCTTCATGCGCCAGCTTGCGGATCTGGCCCTGTTTCAGCTCCCGTTCCTGAGTCAGCGCCTCCTCGCGTCCCCAGGTAAGCCGCTGCCTGTGGTGGACCGTCCGTGCGACCGCTTCAGAAAAGCAGAGCAGCAGATCAGATTGCTGCTGAATACGCTGCAGTTCACCAGCAGCGAGTCCGCTAACCAGAACACCCACATTCTCTGGCCCGGCACAAAGAGGAATGCAGAGCATACCCTCTGAATCCAACTGTTTTATCAGCTGCTTGTCGACAACCGAAAGACGTTCGGCTGTATTCAGATCGAAGGATGACTTCAGTTTACGGCCGATGAATGCATCGGCCACTAAACTCCTGCCTGGTTTCAGCTGCAGTTGAAACTCCAAAACCTGATCGGGTCGAGAGCAGTTGTTTGCTGCCGGCTGCAACACACCGACCGCGGGATTGGTGAGAAAACAGATGCCATGGGAAATCCCAAATAGAATTTTCAAATCCTGCAGGCTCGCCAGCAGCGCGTCATCCAACTCCGCTGAACCCGACAGATGCTGCTCGACGCCGTCCAGCAGGGCGAATTCCCTTACTTTGCGCGCCAACGCCAGACGCACCTCCTCTCCATCCGCACAGAAATCCTGACCCGATTCCGCTTCCGGATCGAGCTTTATGCCCAGGCTCTCTGCTGCCTTTGCAACGCCGGATTGAACTTCCACCTTGAGGTCTTCGATGACCGGTTGCGACAGGCCGAAAAGCAGCGCTGCCTCCTGCATTAGCTCCTCACTCAGACTGGAATGGGCGCTTAACTTGTGGGCGAAATTAATCAACCGAACCAGGCGCGGAGCATCCAATACTGCCTCTGCCGGTTCCCGCTGATAGAGTACCGAATCGCCAAGCATCGAATCCGGGGCCCAATCCTGTACCAGCTGAGCACCCACCTCATTTCCGCTGAACCCGAACAGCGCTACCTCTAAACGGGTAAGTTCTTGATCCGTCTCTGCGTTGAGTAACAGCTCCGGGTATTGATCCGGCGCCTTCTTCAGAAAAACCAGTTGCCCCACCTGATGCAGCAAACCGGCAAGGTAGGCTTCGTCCACCGGCTCATAGCCCGTCAAACGGGCAAGCAGCTTGGCAGCATAGGCACAACTGAGCGAATGTCGCCAGAATCCACCTACCCAACGCCCTCTGTCTGCACTGAACTGAGAAAAAAACTGATGCACCGCCGTTGTGATAGCGATGGTTTTGATGGTGTTCAGTCCGAGAACGACCAGTAGCCTGTTAAAATCCTTGATGTCATTCCACTGCGCATAGGCAGGGGAGTTGGCCACCGCGATTATCTTCGCGCAGAGCCCAACATCTTTCTGGATAATATCGGACAACTCTTCGAAGCTGACATCCACCTTATGACATGCATCTATCAGTTTCAGCAGGACATGGGGAATCGAAGGTATCTGGTCCACATCATATTTTTGTATTTTATTGTTAGAAAGCCCTACCATAGCAGGGTCACTTTAGCAGATATTGTTACCATATCAACGAAAACAAAATTAGTTTCTGTGCCTATTTGGTCTAATGAATAACACCATGATGAGAAGGGATATTAACGCCTCAAGTCCGCCGGAGGGCGCCCCCAGACTGGTGGCAATGTCCAGTACCGGCGTAAACAATCACGCCATCGCCGCCAATCTTAGCATTGCTCTGGGCAAGCGGGGAAAGCATGTCTGCCTGATCACAACCGACTGCCCATCCGGCAATAATCCTTCCCTGCCCGGCCAAAACCTCGAATCACCTCTGGAGGATCTGCTCTCCGGACGAAAAGACCTTGCGGAGACGCTGCTTGAAGGATCCCCGGGCACCCAGATACTGCCTGTCGGAAGCACATTTACAAATTTTCCTCGCATGAATGGAACCCAACAGCGGGGATTGGTGGAGTTGCTGATTCAACTTGAAACGGCGTTCGACTACCTCATCGTCGAGACAGCAGCAGAAGCGGATGGCGGATTGCTTGAACTCTACCAGGCAGCGCACTTTCTCCTGCTAATCGTCACGCCCGAAGCCGATTCACTGACCAGTGCATTCTCTCTGCTGCGGGCGTTTAAACGCGAGCATGAAGATCAACCGGTCCACATCATCGTGGACATGGCGGCGAACCTGCCAAATGCTCATGATATTTATAAGAAATTATCGCGTGCGGCAGCCAAATACCTGCAAATGGAAGCCCATTATCTGGGCTATTTCCGCTCACGACAGCCACTACAAGGCTCGGTCGAATCAAGGCTCGCTGCCGCCAATCTCTACCCTGATTCACTATCTGTTCATCAGTTTGAGGCCATTGCCGATCGATTTTGCGCCATAGCCGAAACGATCGTCCCGTCAACCAGTCTCAGCCGTCATTTCAGCGCACTCTGTTCAGCACAGATAACCGCAGGGGAGCGGATTGAATCGGCCTCGCCAGCAGAGACTGAAACAGCGGAGACAACCGAGACATTAACGCTGAAAACAGCGCATGACCCGGGGGCATGGCAGGCTGGTTCAAGCGACAGAATCGCGCTCTACGATGCTGTCCATTATGCCGGCATGCTGGCGAAGAGAGAGGCG
>Ga0316201_10004316_pt1 | contig 10700 bp, 4 predicted proteins | sample CS6wburrow_MG_FD_204516 | JGI IMG/M metagenome (GOLD analysis project Ga0316201, IMG submission 204516) | Coastal sediment microbial communities from Delaware Bay, Delaware, United States - CS-6 worm burrow | ecosystem: Environmental > Aquatic > Marine > Coastal > Sediment | place: USA: Delaware... | reverse complement strand
CCCTATGCAAACGGGTTATCGAGGCTGGCATTGAACATTTGAAAATATCAGCAGAGAAACTTGCGGGAAAGGTTATCACGCATGATATTGCCCTGCCTGATGCTGATCAGCCATTGGTGCTTCACAACACAGAGATCACGGAATCACTTCTTGAAACACTGGTGGAAGCCAAGGTCAATGAATTCAAGGTGCTGGCAATTGATGGTGTTCACTATTCAGATTCATTTAGAAAAACACTGGCCTTAGACAAGGTGAGTACCACCGAAGAGGCCCTGCTCGAGATATATCGCCGCCTGAGACCATCAAGTCCTCCTACGCTCGAAGTAGCCGAGAGCTTTTTTAACAATTTGTTTTTTAATCCGGACCTCTATGATCTCTCCGAGGTGGGGAGATATAAGATCAATGCAAAACTGAAGCTTGATATAGACATAGATCAACGGGCGCTCACTCGTGAAGATATCGTTGAGTCAGTTAAATATCTGGTACGTCTTAAAGACAGCCAGGGTACCGTGGATGATATTGACCATCTCGGTAATCGACGTGTACGTACCGTCGGTGAATTGGTGGAAAATCAGTATCGCATGGGCCTTGTGCGCATGGAGCGAGCTATTAAGGAACGCATGACCCTGCAGGACGTTGAGACCCTGATGCCCCACGATCTGGTCAATCCCAAACCAATATCAGCAGCGATAAAGGAATTTTTCGGCACCAGCCAGCTTTCCCAGTTTATGGATCAGACCAATCCTCTGTCGGAGGTAACGCATAAGAGGCGCTTGAGCGCCCTCGGCCCTGGCGGTTTGTCTCGTGAACGGGCCGGGTTTGAGGTTCGAGACGTTCATCCGACTCATTACGGCAGGATATGTCCGGTTGAAACACCAGAGGGACCTAATATTGGTTTGATTGTCTCGCTGGCTACGTATGCCAGGGTAAACCCGTATGGTTTTATCGAAACTCCTTACCGCAAAGTAAATGATCGAATTGTCTATGATAAAGAAGTTGTCTATCTCAGCGCGCTTCAGGAACAGAACAATTTTATTGCACCGGCGCTCACCCCGGTGGATAAAGAAAATAAAATTATCCCCGATTCCTTGATTGTTCGTGAAGATGGAGAGGTTATCACGACACATGCTGAGAGCGTTACCTTTGTCGATATCGCACCGAACCAGTTAGTAAGCGTGGCAGCTTCGCTCATACCATTTCTGGAAAACGATGATGCCAACCGTGCCCTCATGGGATCGAATATGCAACGCCAGGCAGTGCCACTCATGAGGACCGCAGCGCCGCTCGTCGGTACGGGGATGGAGCGCTATGTCGCACGAGATTCTGGTGCCTGCCTGCTCGCGGGAGGTGTCGGAGTAGTAGAAGAGGTCGATGCCAATCGCATTGTCGTGCGCTATGACCAGCCTGGCATCGATGGTTATGAAACCGGAGTCGCTGTATATCGTCTTGAAAAATATAAAAAATCAAACCAGAATACCTGCTTCAACCAAAAGCCACTCGTTAAACCAGGTATGCTGGTCGAAGAAGGAACGGTGCTTGCCGATGGCTCATCCTGCGACAAGGGTGAGCTGGCTCTTGGTAAAAATGTCACCATTGCTTTCATGCCCTGGCGCGGTTTTAACTACGAGGATTCAATCCTGGTCAATGAAAGGTTGCTCAAGCAGGATACCTTTACTTCTCTGCACATCGAGGTTTTTGAAACGATGGCTCGAGATACCAAACTTGGTAAGGAAGAAATAACCAGGGACATTCCAAACGTCAGTGAAGAGACACTGCGCAACCTTGACGAGTCTGGTATCGTCTGCGTTGGAGCAGAGGTTAGCGCTGGTGACACCCTTGTCGGTAAAGTGACCCCAAAAGGAGAGACGGTTTTGTCGCCGGAAGAAAAATTGCTCAGGGCAATTTTTGGTGAAAAGGCCCAGGATGTAAAAGATTCGTCTTTGCGTGTGCCGCCCGGTGTTCAGGGTGTTGTCATAGATGCCAAGGTTTTTTCTCGAAAGGGTGTTGATAAGGATGAACGATCCCTGATGATTGAAGACTTGGACATTGAAAAACTTAATCAAGACAAACTTGACGAATTGGCCAGTTTGAAGCGGGGTGTTTGCCGTGAAGTTGGCAAGGTTATCGACGGCAGAACGGTCAAGGAAGATGTGGTAGCCCGTGACGGCAGTGTGCTTGTAAAGCTTGGCAAGAAATTTGCGGCTGCATTTGCTGACGATATTGGTTTCCATATATTGCGCAAACTTGATTTTTCCGAACGCGCCAAATATCTCGAACAGATAGAAGATATTTATTCACGCTATGAGAATCAGGCACGATTGATCAGTGAACGTTATGACGGGATCATCGAGCGCTTGAAAAAAGGTGATGATCTGCCACCAGGCGTGGTGAAAATGGTTAAGGTATATGTGGCGACCAAGAGAAAATTGTCTGTTGGCGATAAAATGGCCGGCCGACATGGTAACAAGGGCGTTGTCTCCTGTATCATGCCGGAAGAGGACATGCCTTATTTTGCCGATGGTCAAACGGTTGATATTGTCTTGAACCCTCTTGGTGTGCCGTCTCGTATGAATGTTGGGCAGGTCCTTGAAGTGCATCTTGGCTATGCCGCAAAAAAACTTGGCGAGCAGCTTGAGGCAATGGCACAGGAACAGGCGGTCAAGATTATCAAGCAGAAGCTGGCAAAGATATATTCAAAGGCTGAATGTAAACAGATTGTCGATGGCTGTACAGATGAGGAGCTGATCTCCTGGGCCAGAGAACACAAGGACGGTTTGCACATGGCAACACCGGTGTTTGACGGTGCTGAAGAGTCTGAGATACGCAATCTGCTTGTCGAGGCAAATGTCGATGAAGTTGGGCAGGTGCAATTGTACGACGGACTTTCTGGAGAACCCTTTGCCAACAAGGTTACTGTCGGGGTCATGTACATGCTCAAGCTGCACCACCTGGTTGACAATAAAATTCATGCCCGCTCAACCGGTCCATATTCACTCGTCACCCAACAGCCTCTTGGCGGTAAGGCGCAATTCGGTGGGCAGAGACTTGGCGAGATGGAGGTCTGGGCGATGGAAGCCTATGGTGCGGCATATACACTCAAAGAATTTCTTACTGCCAAATCGGATGATGTCGAAGGAAGGACATCCATGTATGAGCGCATTGTCAAGGGAGATAACTTCCTGACGACAGGTTTGCCTGAATCTTTTCATGTTCTAGTAAAAGAGCTTCAGGGACTTTGTCTTAACATGGAACTGATAGAAGAATAGAAATGGAGCAGGTGCTGCACAAAATGCAAAGTGGCCCGGCGTTATTTTCAATACTATATCTCTTCAATGCCAGGAAACTGATGTTTTCGGGTTACCAATAACTTGAAGGAGAGGTGATTTCGTGGAAGAATTATTCAATTTTTTTCAAAAACCCAAGGCTCCTATAAAATTCAAAGCAGTGAAGATTTCACTCGCTTCACCTGAAAAAATCATGGACTGGTCCCATGGTGAGGTAAAGAAGCCGGAAACAATTAACTACAGAACGTTTAAGCCTGAACGAGACGGCCTCTTCTGTGCCAAAATCTTTGGCCCTGTCAAAGATTTCGAGTGTAACTGCGGAAAGTACAAGCGCATGAAGCATCGCGGTGTTGTCTGCGAAAAGTGCGGTGTTGAAGTGATTCAATCAAAGGTGCGCCGGGAGCGTCTCGGTCACATAAAACTTGCTGCTCCCGTTGCCCATATCTGGTTTTTGAAAAGTCTGCCAAGTAAAATTGGAGCTGTACTGGATATGACTTTGAAACAGCTTGAAAAAATACTTTATTTTGAACAGTACGCCGTGGTGAGCTCTGAGGTCGATGCGATTCCTGCAGCCACACTGCTTACCGAAGAAAAATATCGACAGGCGCGAGAGGAATATCCGGGGCAGTTTAGCGTCGGCATTGGAGCCGAAGCAATTCGCGAGCTCCTTGCAAGTCAGGACTTAGAGGCGTTGTCCAAGGAACTTCGAGCTGAAATGTTAGCCACCGGATCGCAGACCAAGCGGCAGAAGCTCGGAAAAAGACTCCACGTTATTGAGGCTTTTCTCGATTCAGGCAACAAACCGGAATGGATGATACTTGAGGTTATTCCTGTTCTTCCCCCTGATCTCAGACCACTGGTACCCCTCGAGGGTGGACGGTTTGCAACTTCCGATCTCAATGACCTGTATCGTCGGGTTATTAATCGCAATAACCGTCTCAAGCGTTTACTGGAGCTCGACGCACCTGACATTATCATCCGTAATGAGAAAAGGATGCTCCAGGAGGCCGTTGACGTATTGTTTGACAATGGCCGCCGTGGAAGAGTTATTACGGGAGCCAACAAAAGACCGTTGAAATCTCTTGCAGATATGCTCAAAGGGAAACAGGGCAGGTTCCGCCAGAATCTTCTGGGAAAACGTGTCGATTACTCGGGGCGATCAGTTATCGTGGTTGGTCCCACCCTGCGTCTGCATCAATGCGGGTTGCCTAAGAAGATGGCCCTGGAGCTGTTTAAACCTTTTATTTACAATAAACTTGAGCGACGCGGGTTTGTCACCACCATTAAGAGCGCACGAAAAATGGTGGAGAAAGGCGTTAAGGAAGTCTGGGATGTTTTGGAAGAAGTTGTCACTGAATATCCGGTAATTCTCAATAGGGCACCAACACTTCATAGGCTTGGCATGCAGGCTTTTGAAGCGGTGTTGATAGAAGGTAAGGCAATCCAACTCCACCCGCTGGTCTGTGCCGCTTTTAATGCCGACTTTGACGGCGATCAGATGGCCGTCCATGTCCCACTTTCGGTTGAAGCCCAGGTTGAGGCGCGTGTCTTGATGATGTCTACCAACAATATCCTCTCCCCGGCCAATGGCGAACCGATTATCATTCCCTCACAGGATATTGTCCTCGGACTATACTACATGACGCGCGAACGAGTTAATGTCAAAGGTGAAGGGAAAACATTTTCAGACGTCAATGAGGCTCGAATTGCCTACGATCACGGGGCCGTTGATCTCCAGGCTATGATTAAGGTTCGTATGGATGGCAAGCTTATTGACACGACCATGGGCAGGGTTGTCCTTGGCGAGTTGTTACCTAAAAACGTGCCATTCTCGGAAGTAAACAAAGTGCTCAGCAAAAAAGCACTGGCCAAATTGATCGACTACGTCTACCGTCATTCCGGAACAAAAGATACCGTTATTCTCGCCGACCGACTGAAGGATATCGGTTATGAATATGCTACCAGGGCAGGTATCTCTATTTGTATCAATGATATGAAAATTCCTCTTTCAAAAGAGGATCTTGTCGAGAAAGCTGAGAAAGAGGTGCTTGATGTTGAGCATCAGTATGCCGACGGTTTGATTACCTCGGGAGAAAAATATAACAAGGTTGTTGACATATGGTCGAAGGTTACCGAAGACATTGCCAACGGCATGATGGAAGAGATCAAGGTCGATTACGTCAGGGATCGCGACAACAAACTTGTAGAATCACCAAGCTTTAATTCGATATTCATCATGGCTGACTCCGGAGCAAGAGGCTCTCGAGACCAGATCAGACAGCTCGCCGGTATGCGCGGTCTGATGGCCAAACCCTCAGGAGAAATTATTGAAACGCCAATTAAGGCTAACTTTCGGGAAGGCCTTGGAGTCCTGGAATATTTTATCTCAACTCACGGTGCGCGAAAAGGTCTCGCAGATACCGCTTTAAAAACTGCAAACTCGGGGTATCTCACCAGACGGCTTGTTGATGTCGCTCAGGAATCAACCATTGTCGAAACTGATTGTCAAACCCTTGATGGTATTATTGCTGAACCACTGATAGACGGTGGTGAAATTATCGTCCCGATTGGTGAAAGGATACTCGGCAGAGTTGTTCTTGAAGATATCAGGGAGCCATTTACTGACGATATCATTGCCCCATCAGGAACAGAGATTACCGAGACCATAGTTGAGAAAGTCGAGGCGGCCGGTATTGACCGGGTGATGATCCGTTCGGTACTTACCTGCCGTTCACGGCGTGGGGTTTGTGCCTCCTGCTACGGACGCGATCTCGGCCGCGGTCATATGGTTAACATCGGTGAGGCGGTTGGCGTTATTGCCGCTCAGTCTATCGGTGAGCCTGGAACGCAGCTGACCATGCGTACCTTCCACATCGGGGGTACGGCAAGCAGAGCAGTTGAGCAGGCAGAGTTGAGTACACAGCGTGGCGGAACCGTTGGTTTTAAAAACCTGCATTGTGTAGAAAATGCAGAGGGCGTCAAAATAGTTATGAACCGCAATGCTGAAATTGCCATTCTCGACGAGCTTGGCAGAGAACGTGAACGTTTTAAGGTGAACTATGGCGCCCAAATCCTGGTAAAGGAGGGCGATGAAGTAGACCCTGGAACGATCCTTGCGGATTGGGACGCCTATACAATTCCGATTGTGGCCGAGGTTGGCGGAACCATCAAGTATGGTGACGTGCTTGAAGGCGTGACCATGCAGGAAAAGGTTGATATCGTTACCGGTAAATCATCAAAGGTTGTTATCCACTCCGCAGGGGGAGCCCAGCTGAATCCTCGTGTGTCGGTCAAGGGTGAGCGTGGAAAAACACTTAAGCTGCCCAATTCGGAAATCTTTGCCAGATACAGCTTGCCAGTAGGTTCGATTATCTCTGTTGAAGAGGGCGAAACTATCAAACCGGGCACCATCGTTGGCAAGATTCCACGAGAAACTTCCAAAACAAAGGATATCACGGGGGGCCTGCCGAGAGTTGCGGAGCTTTTTGAGGTTCGAAAACCAAAAGAGCCGGCAATTATCTCCGAGATTGACGGCCGTGTAAGTTTTGGCAAAGAACTAAAAGGAAAGCGCAGGGTAGTCGTTACTCCAGAATATGGAGATCCACAGGAATACCTCGTACCAAAATCCAAACACATCATCGTTCACGAGGGTGATTATGTCCAGGCGGGTGAACGCTTGATGGAGGGTACCATTGTACCCAACGACATCCTCAGGGTTCTTGGCGTCAAGGAGTTGGCAAAATTTTTAGTAAATGAGATTCAGGAAGTCTATCGGTTGCAGGGTGTCAAAATCAACGACAAGCATATCGAAGTCATTGTGCGCCAGATGATGCGCCGGGTCATGATCACGGCTTCTGGCGATTCCAAATTCATGATTGGTGAACAGGTAGAATGGTGGGCTTTTGAGGATGAGCGGGATCGGCTGTTCAGGGAAAGCAAGCAGCCTCCGGTGGCAGAACCTCTTCTGCTCGGGGTGACAAAAGCGTCTCTATCCACTGAAAGTTTCATCTCAGCGGCATCATTCCAGGAGACTACCAAGGTGCTGACCAATGCGGCGATGGCTGGCAAGGTAGATGAACTTGCCGGGCTCAAGGAGAATGTCATCATGGGCCGCTTGATCTCAGCAGGCACGGGAAAGTATGGGGATAGGATTTAATGATAAAAACAAAAGCAACGATAGTTTTTAATCTTGACACTATTTCGTCTGTAGGGTAAATATCCCTTTTTGCGCCGCAGGCAAATCGTGTGAACTCACGGCTCTAGCGTGGAAACACAAAGATAAATCGAACAGGAGCAGTATACGTAATGCCAACTATTAACCAACTGGTTCGCCAGGGCAGGAAAAAAATAGTCAAGAAAACGAATACGCCTGCCTTGAAAGGTTCACCACAGAAAAGGGGTGTTTGCGTCAGGGTTTATACGACTACCCCGAAAAAACCAAACTCTGCATTGAGGAAAGTGGCGAGAGTCAGATTGACTAATGGTATTGAAGTTACATCATACATACCTGGTATTGGGCATAATTTGCAGGAACATTCAGTGGTAATGATCCGTGGCGGCAGGGTAAAAGACCTTCCTGGTGTACGGTATCACGTTATTCGTGGTACGCTGGACACTCTTGGAGTGTCGGATCGGCGCCAGGGACGTTCAAAGTACGGAGCGAAAAGGCCGTCCTGATAATGGCTCGTACAGGAGAATAAAACTATGTCTCGCAGAAAAGTTGCAGAAAAACGTCCGATTGAGCCAGATATGCGCTACAACAGCGTACTTGTTTCAAAATTTACCAATGGCCTCATGGAGCGCGGCAAGAAGAGCCTTGCAAGACGGATATTTTATGATGCCATGGATCTCATCGCAACCCGGCAGCCAGATGAAGAACCCCTCGTCATTTTTGAAGAAGCAATGGAAAAGGTGCGGCCTCGCGTTGAGGTTAAATCAAGACGAGTAGGTGGCGCGACCTATCAGGTGCCGATGGAGGTTCGCCAGTCACGCAGAAATGCGCTGGCGATCAGATGGATAATTGGCTTTGCCAAGGCGCGCTCCGGCAGGTCAATGTCTGAAAAGCTGGCGGCAGAATTGCTTGATGCCTATAACGAGCGCGGTGCAGCCGTCAAGAAGCGCGATGATACGCATCGTATGGCTGAGGCTAATAAGGCGTTTGCCCATTATCGCTGGTAAGAAGAAGGGAGTCCATTAGAGATCGGGAGCTGGGGTCAGCACAAAAATTTGATCGAGGTTTGTTGATGTCAGCCCAAAGTGAGTTATCGAGTGTGCGCAATATCGGCATAATGGCCCATATTGATGCTGGAAAAACAACGACAACTGAACGAATTCTCTATTATACCGGACGATCCCATAAAATGGGCGAAGTCCATGACGGCAATGCTGTCATGGACTGGATGGAGCAGGAGCAGGAGCGTGGCATTACGATTACCTCTGCGGCTACAACCTGTACCTGGAAAGATTATAAGATAAATATAATCGACACCCCGGGACACGTCGATTTTACCATTGAGGTCGAGCGGTGTCTCAGGGTTCTGGATGGAGTTGTAGCAGTTTTTTGTGCAGTTGGTGGAGTTGAGCCACAGTCTGAAACTGTCTGGAGGCAAGCCAACAAGTACTCCATCCCACGATTGGCCTTTGTAAACAAGATGGATCGAGTTGGGGCCAATTTTGAACGATGTTTGCAAATGATGTCAGGAAGGCTTGGAGCGAATCCACTGCCCCTGCAGCTGCCGGTCGGCAGAGAAGCTGAGTTTTCCGGGGTCATAGACCTCGTAGAAGAGAAATTGCTAACATTCAGTGAGCAGTCTCTTGGTCAGGAAGTAGCTGAAGAACCAATTCCTGACTCATACATAGAAGAGTTCACGGCCGCACGAATGGCACTCCTCGAGAAGTTGGCCGACTTCGATGAGGGGGTCATGGAAAATTATCTGGAAGATAAACCGGTTTCGGTTGACGAGATCTACCGTGCTCTGAGAAAGGCCACCCTGGCACTTGAGATAGTACCAGTGCTCTGTGGCAGCGCTTTCAAGAATAAAGGTGTACAGCCTTTGCTTGACAGTGTCATACGGTACTTGCCGTCGCCTGTTGATATCCCGGTCGTTGAAGGGATAAATAAGGCAGGTGACACAGTGGAACGAAAGACCGGTGTCCAAGAGAAGTTTTGCGGCCTGGTGTTTAAGTTGATGAGCGATTCGTTTGTTGAAAACCTGGCGTTTGTCAGGGTTTATTCAGGAGCGCTCAAGCTCGGTGGAAGAGTCTTCAACCCCGTAAAGAGGAAAAAAGAAAAAATTTCCAAACTTCTCAAGCTTCATGCCAATAAACGAGCAGAAGTCAAGGAGATACAGGCGGGGGACATCGGCGCAATTGTCGGTCTCAAGTTCACAACGACAGGCGACACGCTGTGTGAAAGTGGAGACTTTATTGTCCTGGAAAGTATGGAATTTCCGGACCCGGTCATTGGCGTTGCCATCGAGCCGAGAAGCAAGGCCGAAGAGAAAAAGTTGAGTGAAACGCTTGATAAGATTGCCGTTGAAGATCCGTCTTTTACGGTAAGCACCAATGAGGAAACCGGCCAGACGATCATTTCAGGAATGGGCGAGCTTCACCTTGAGATTATCGTACACAGGCTTTTAAACGAATTTAAAGTTTCTGCAAAAGTCGGTAAGCCTCAGGTTGCTTATAAGGAGTCGATTACCGCTCAAGCGCAGAGTGAAGGGCGCTTTGAGCAGCAAACTGGCACACGGCAGTATGGTCATGTCGTCATCCAGATCGAGCCCCTTGCCAGGGGTGCTGGTTTTGAGTTCAGCAATGAGGTCGAGGAGGAAACCATCCCTTCGGTCTTTTTGGCTGCAATTGAGAAAGGAGTCAGAGACACTCTTGACTCAGGTCCCCTTGTGGGATACCCGCTGACAGATTTAAGAGTCAGGCTGGTAGGCGGATCGTATGATGATGAGGACTCGACAGAAATGGCCTTTGGCGTGTCTGCTTCGATGGCTCTGCGAAGAGCAGCTTCGAAGGCACAACCAGTGCTGCTTGAGCCGATTATGGAGCTCGAGGTTGTCACCCCCGAGGAATATGTCGGAGAGGCAATATCAGACCTGAACAGTAAACGGGCTAAGATAAACGGAGTCGAAGCAGAGAATGACATCCAGATAATCCGAGCGCATGTTCCTTTGGCCGGAATGTTCGGGTACTCGACCTCTCTTCGGTCAGCAACCCAGGGACGAGCTCATTTTACGATGCAGTTTTCTGAATATGATGTGGTTCCTGCAACGCAAGCAGAGACTATAATAAGAAAAATAAGAGGGATATAGATCCAACCATATTGAGGAAAGACGATGTCAAAGGAGAAATTTGAAAGGACAAAGCCGCATGTCAATGTCGGCACGATAGGACATATTGATCATGGTA
>Ga0316201_10004315_pt1 | contig 10700 bp, 10 predicted proteins | sample CS6wburrow_MG_FD_204516 | JGI IMG/M metagenome (GOLD analysis project Ga0316201, IMG submission 204516) | Coastal sediment microbial communities from Delaware Bay, Delaware, United States - CS-6 worm burrow | ecosystem: Environmental > Aquatic > Marine > Coastal > Sediment | place: USA... | reverse complement strand
CGCTCCGTGCGGTTTCACGGCATCGCAAATATCGCCGACCGGATCGAACGCGCCCGTGTTGAGGTTGCCCGCTTGCGTGCACACAATGGTCGGGCCAGCGATCGCCGGCAATTGCGAGGCGTCCATACGGCCCTGCCCGTCGACTGGTACCCGGATAGCAGTGTCGCGCCCAAAGCCAAGCATTCCGAGCGACTTGAAAACAGTCGGATGGGTCTCCTCACCGACGAGGATCGTCAGCGGAGGCGCGCCGACGAGCCCGTTCGCCTCCACGTCCCAGTCTACATCCGCGTAGACTCGGTTTCGCGCAGCAGCAAGTGCAGTGAAGTTTGCGACCGTTGCGCCAGTTACGAAGGATGCGGCCGAATCCCCCGGTAGGCCGAACAGGTCGATCATCCAGTTCATCGCTACCCGCTCCAGGGTCGCCGTCGCCGCCGTGACTTCATGCATACCCGTATTCTGGTCCCATGCGGTCGTGAGCCAGTTGCTCGCAACGGTAACCGGCAACGAACCACCAATAACGAAGCCGAAAAAGCGAGGGCCCGTCATGGTCATCGCGGCAGATGAGCCGACTTCATCCAGCAATGCGAGTACTTCGCTGTCCGCCGAGCGTGTTCGCGGCATAGGCTCGATCAGCCGTTCGACATTAGCCAACGCTTCGGCTGATGGCGTGACTGCTCGATCAACACTCTGTTCCCGATAGCGAATACCGCACTCGGCCGCGGCCTCAAGCAGGTTGCGTGACTGGTCTTTGTCATTCATAAGGCGTCACTCCTGATGTGCTATGACGGCACGATTTAATAACGGGTCCTTGCGTACCATGACCAACGCGACACAGATTGCCAGTAGTATCGGAATAGGTACCAGCATCAGTGTACTCCAGCCGAAGAAATGCATTACCGTCCCCGCGAGCAACGACGCCGTCGCCGACGTTCCAAAAACCAGGAATTCGTTTACTGCCTGGGCATGAAATCTTTCCGCCATGGAATACGTGTAAGTGAGTAATGTAGTGCCGCCGACGTAGAGGAAATTCCAGCCAATTCCCAACACGACGAGCGCCCACCAATAATGCAAGAATGAGTGTCCCTGCAAGCCAATTATCGATGTTGCCAGCAAGCCGAATGCACCGACAAACATCAGGCGCGTTACACCAACCTTCTCGATGATGAATCCTGCAGCTAGAGACGGAACGTACATCCCGAGAACATGCGCTTGAATTACAGCGCTCACTTCCTCGATCGAGTAGCCATCGTTGATGTGCATGCTTAGCGGCGTCGCCGTCATGATCAGCGTCATGAGACCATAGCCAACGGTACCACCCAGCACGGCCACTACGAACAACGGCTGCCTGACTATCGCCCCGAGTGGACGCTCGGAATGCAAATCGGCGTGCTCAGCTTGTTCTTTCGCTGCGCTGAGCGTCAGAAAGAGAGCCGACTGCAGAATAAACAGTGCGCAGAGCGCGAACATTGTCCCGGCGTGTGGAATCGACTCGACCCAGTGCTGACCTCGCGTCGCTAATTCTCTTCCGACAAAAGCAGCGCCAACCGACCCGAGCAAGACGAACGATACTGCGCGCGGCACGAACTTGGGCGCCACGCTTTCTGCGGCTGCATAACGATACTGTTGCGTAAATGCCATGTTGATACCGAACATCATTGTCGACACGACAAATAGCGCAAAACTCGATTGCCGGAGTGCCATGACCGCAACCAAAACCGCCAACGCCGCACATGCCGAAGCCATCGAAAAGCTGCGGCGTCGACCTATTTTTCTCATCAGCATCGTGGCGGGAACGGTGGTCGCAGCGATTGAAACAACCAACATCGACAAGGGAAGCGTTGCGAATGCTTTGTTCGTTGCCAGGCTCGAACCAATAATTCCACCCAGCGTAACCATTACGATCGAACCGGTCGTCGAAATCAGCTGGCACACCACGAGAATACTAAGGTTCCGAACTTGCATTGGTCACGTCGATGAGGATGATGGTGGGCGCATTCTCACATATTCCCGGCGTACGCGCCGACAGGGTGACGCGACTGGAAAAGGAGCCGCCATGGACGTTTTAAAGATCTCCGATCGTCTCAGCATTCCCATGTCCGAGATCGACCTGGCCGCCGTACGTTCTCAGGGCGCCGGTGGTCAAAACGTCAACAAGGTTGCGACTGCAATTCATCTGCGCTTTGACATCCGCCACAGTGCGGCACTTAGCGAGAATCAAAAGACGCGGCTGTTATCAGCGAATGACAAACGCATCAACTCCGAAGGCGTGCTGGTCATCAAATCGCAACAATTTCGTAGCCAGGACCGAAACCGGCAGGCGGCGTTGCAGCGTTTAATCGGGCTACTGCGAGAAGCGATGCACGAACCGAAGAAACGCATACCGACACGACCCGGGAAAAAGGCGAAACAGAGGCGACTGGATGACAAAAGCCGCCGCAGTGCGATCAAGAAGACGCGCAGCAGGCTGGGCGACGACTAGTCTGTCGCGCAGTTCGCTCGTTGCCCGTCGAATATGCAGCCGGCTTCTTGCCAGTAGTCGACAACGCCTAGCCGCTCGAGCAGCGGCATGAATTCCGGATGATCACGCAAAGGTTGCATCTCCGGTGCGAACAGCAAATCCATCTGAAACCACTCGCCGGGCTCCTCCAGCCTGCGCGCCTCTGCCATGGCACCGTCGATGTCGCCCAGCATCGTCCTGGCGGTTACCACGACTTCCGGCTCGAGACCGGCCTGGTCAAGCGCCTGCAGTGCCGACGCCGCAAGTGACCGGTCACTGAATGCGTCAAATACCGGCGAGATCCAGTCTGGGCTCGCACCGGCCATTCTCGCGCTGTTGACTGCCATTTCCTCGGCTTCTTGAATACGACCGTCTCGGATAAGTAGCAGCGCGTAAGCCAACAGGTGAATGGTGTTTTCGCCGCCCAGTTTGTTCGCGCGGCGAAAGAACTCGTAAGCTTTCTCAGAATCGCCCAGCCAGGTATACGCAATGGCCACTCGGCTGTTGACTACCCCATTGACAGGATCGATCGCCTCCGCTGCAAGCGCCTGAACAAGCGCCTCGTCCAGACGGCCGACGCTCGACAGCATGCGTGAGTACCAGTTAAACGCCGTCGAATCGACAAGATTGGCGGAGATTGCGCGGCGATAAGCCGCTTCCGACGCGGCCCATTTCTTTTGCTGATGAAGAGCAATACCGTAAATCGCCGCAGCTGCATCTTCGATACTGCTATCGACCTCGATGCCTTTCTCGACTGTCTGAATTGCGGCCCTGTCGATCTCAAGGACCGGCAAATTTCGGTAGTATGGCAACAGGGCGTACGCCGTTGCCAGAGAAAGATACGCGGGGCCAAAATTCTCATCAAGCCCTATGGATTCCTGAAAAAGTTCAATCGCGGTCTCCAGGTTATCCGGCTCACCTCGATGATCGAGCGCGTAAATACCCCGCATATAGCGGTTGTAGGAATCGAGATTCGGCGTGTAAACCGTTTCTTCGTCGGGGATCGGTACCCCGGTCAGTTCTCTGCGCACTTCAGTGGCCAGTCGTTCTTGCAGCGAGAAGATGCCGGCAAGCTCCCCATTGACCTCTCCTGACCCGATAGTGACGTTGTCGACGCCCCGCGACACCAGGTAGGTCACTTTCAATGTCGAATCTTGCAGCTGCACTGCGCCTGACAAAACGCTATCGACGCCGAGAAGCTCTGCTATTCGTGATGGCTCTTCGTCATACTGGACTCGCGTGTTCTTGATGACGAGCCCGGGAGTTTCTGACAGCCTTCGCGCGAGTACGTTTTTTATCCCATCGACGATGTACTGATTGGCCGGGTCGCCGCTCAGATTCTCGATACGCAGTATTGCGACCGAGTGAACACCGGGGTCCGGGCCCGGCGGACGCAGCGTCAAAGCGATGGTTACAAGAAAACCCAGCGCCATCGCCGCGGCCACTATTCTCCAGAGCCGCAAACTTGATCGCGGCGTCACCGCCGCATCTGTTTGCTCTGGTTCAAGCTGCTTATGGAGTCTGATCGGCTTCATCAGCCGATAGCCGCGTCGCTGCAACGTCTCTACATACTGGTGCGGCCTGGCCCGGTCGTCGAGGTGCCCGCGAAGTTGCGAGAGACAACGATTGATGGGTTCATCGGTCGTGGGACGGCCACCCCAGACATCGTTCACGAGGTCATCTCGCGTTACCAGGTTTCCATCGTGGCTGGCAAGCGAGAGCAGTACTTCAAATACTTTCGGCTCCGGGCGCTCCTCCTGATCGCCACGGCGCAAAACGCCGTGTCCCGGGAGAACCTCCCATTCCCCAATGGTGAATCCTTCGAAGAGATCTTCTTTTGTTGGCATCGACGTTCACTTTATTCCAAATAAGCGCCTTGCATAAGGAATGCTACATTGTTACCGTGGTAATCTGGTAGCTGCTTAACAGGAGGTTGTATGCCTCAGCGAACCGTCAAACGCACCCAGACTGGCGTGCGGATCGAGTCCTCATTGCTCAAGGTCCTGAAAGGTCTTGCGGAATACACGGACCTCACTCTCGGCGACCTTCTTGAAGGCATCGTGCTGCACGCATTCGAGGGCAAGGCGCCCTTCTCCAGTGAAACTCAGGGTGTCATCGAGCGACTGAAGCAGGTCTACGGCTGTGAACTCACCGCGACTGACAGCCATAAACTGGTCGAGGGCGACTCATGACCACCGCGCTCGCACAGGAACTGACTATCGAACGATTTGAGTCGGGGCAGATCGACGCGGACCGGTTTGATCACGAGGCGCACGTCTATGTCGCCTGGCTTTTCGTTACAAGGTTGGAATTGGCGGATGCCATCGCGCGGTTCGACAGCGCACTGCGGCGGCTTACTGCGAAACTTGGCGTACCCGAAAAGTATCACGCCACGATAACGTGGTTTTTCCTGCTACTGGTTGCAGAGCGGTCCCGCTACAACGAAGGCTGGCAGGCCTTCAAAACACGCAATCCGGAGCTGATCAGGGACAACAAAGTCACGTTGAACCGCTATTACAGCGAAGCGCGTCTCTTCTCCGACCTCGCGCGAAGACAATTCGTACTCCCGGATCGCCTGCGAACCTAGGGTCCTGTCCGATGTGTCGCAGATTCAAGAGCCAACAGGACGTTAGAACAAACCTTCGATCCGGCCGTCTTCATTGACTCGAATGGCGTTCGCAGCGGGAACGCGCGGCAACCCGGGCATCGTCATAATGGCTCCACAGACGACAACAACAAATTCGGCGCCGGCTGCAAGCCGGATTTCCCGAATCTGCACGTGGTGTCCCGACGGCGCACCCAGCAGGTTCGGGTCCGTCGAAAAACTGTACTGCGTCTTTGCCATGCAAATGGGGTATTTGCCACGCCCTTCACGCTCGAGCTTCGCGAACTCTTCACGAACTTTTTTGTCCGCGATAATGTCTTCGGCGCCGTACATTTCCTTGGCGATCGTGGTGGCCTTCTGCCACAACGAAAGATCATCATCGTACAAAGTACGAAACTGCGCCGCACCGCTGTCGCAAAGTTCGACGACGTGCTCCGCAAGCTCGGTTGTACCCGCACCGCCATCGGCCCAATGCGTGCAGTTGATGGCTCGAACCCCGTACTTTTTGCAGAATTCGCTGACCACCTGAACTTCCGCGTCCGTATCAGCCGTGTAGCGATTGATAGCAACGGTTACAGGAACCCCGAACTTGCCGAGATTTCGGATATGACGCTCAAGGTTCTTGCAGCCAACCTGCAGTGCCTCGACATTTTCTTCCCCGAGATCCGTTTTTGCGACACCGCCCTGCATCTTGAGCGCCTTGATCGTTGCGACCAGCACGACAGCGTCAGGACTGAGTCCGGCTTTGCGACATTTGATGTTGAAGAATTTCTCTGCTCCAAGGTCGGCACCGAAGCCGGCCTCTGTTACGACGTAGTCGGCGAGTTTCAATCCGGTCTTCGTTGCGATAACGGAGTTGCAACCATGCGCGATGTTCGCGAAAGGCCCGCCGTGCATCAACGCCGGGTTATTCTCCATGGTCTGTACGAGATTTGGCTGGAAGGCATCGCGCAGCAGTGCCGTCATTGCGCCGTCAGCGCTCAATTCCCTGACGGTCACAGGCTCGTTCTGACGCGTATAGCCCAACACGATATTGCCGAGCCTCGTCTCCAGGTCCTTGAGGTCTGTCGCCAGGCAAAAGATCGCCATGATTTCCGACGCGACGGTAATATCGAATCCGGCTTCGCGGACGACACCGTTGTGGAATCCGCCGAGACCTGACGTCACGGTTCTTAGAGCACGATCATTCATATCAACGACGCGTCGCCACGTCACGCGGCGCGGGTCGATGTTTAGCTGATTCTCCCAATGCATGTGATTGTCAATCAGTGCGGCCAACAGGTTGTTCGCGGCACCGATCGCGTGGAAATCGCCCGTGAAATGCAGGTTGATATCGGCCATCGGAACGACCTGCGCGTAGCCACCACCGGCGGCACCGCCCTTCATGCCAAAGCATGGCCCCAAGCTGGGCTCTCGCAGGCAGATAAGCGCGTTCTTGCCAATCTTGCTCAGCGCGTCGCCCAAACCGACCGTTGTCGTGGTCTTGCCTTCGCCCGCTGGTGTGGGTGATACGGCGGTGACCAGAATCAGCTTGCCGTCTTCGGATTGACTCGTCGACTTGATGAAGTCAGCGTTGATTTTTGCTTTGTCATGTCCATACGGGATCAGCGCATCCGTCGGTATTCCGAGCTTCTCGGCAATTTCCTGAATCGGCCGGATTTCGGCGGCTTGAGCAATCTCGATGTCACTTTTTACGGCCACGGTGCGTCCTTTGGAGTCTGATTTGGAACAGCCACAAATTCTATCGTAATCGCCCTGTCCGAGCGCGCCAGGCGCCTCGTGGATTGTGCGTACATCATCTTCCCGAAGAGGATATTCATAGCCCTGCCGATGGGCCCTTGCACCATCATCCCAGCCGTTCTCTTCGCAAACCTCGGTGACATCGCTAGTCGCTGCGGCAGAGTGCTACGCAGTTCACGAACCTGTCGCCAGCATCGACCTATACTCAAGGATATGTCGAAAAACTACCGAAATTTCGACATTTCCGCCGAATAGGTCGATACAATCGACATCGGCACGATTTATGTCGATAGAACTTGTTTTTTTCGACACGTTAAACACTCATGTCGATGACGTCGACAATGGCCCAAGTGCAAAAGGTATCCTCTAAGTGACTGATTTTGATCCATCTTTACCGTTTAACGCGCTGCCGGACCTGCCACCGGCGGCCTCGCAGATCGAAACGACCGAAATCCTGAAGCACTGTATCAATGCTCGCGTGGCGCTCGCCGAGCTGAAGCAGGCCGCGGAACTGATACCCAATTCGGCGGTACTGGTAAACGCCTTGCCGTTGCTTGAAGCGCGCGCCAGCTCCGAGATCGAGAATATTGTCACCACGACCGACAAGCTCTTTGAGTTTGCGGACATCGCCGAGGATCGTGCAGACGCCGCCACCAAGGAGGCCCTGCGCTACAGGACCGCGCTGTACGAGGGCACCAAGATGGTCCAACGCGGCATGTTGACCACGGATATGGCGATACAAATATGCAGTACAGTCAAAGGAGTCGAACTGGATATTCGATCTGACCCGGGAACCACACTGAACAGCCGACTATCGGGTGAGGTGATCTATACGCCGCCGGTTGGCCAGAAGCTCCTGATCGATAAGCTCGATAACTGGGCAGAATTCATGCACAGCAACACCGAGTTCGATCCGCTCGTTCGCATGGCCGTTCAGCACTACCAGTTCGAGGCGATACACCCGTTTTCTGACGGCAACGGCCGAACCGGACGAATTCTCAATATTCTTTTCCTGGTGCAACACGGTTTACTCGACTCACCGATCCTCTACCTGAGCCGATACATCATCCAGAATAAAGCTGCGTACTATCGCCTTCTGCAGAACACGACGCGAGACCAGAACTGGGCGCCCTGGATCCTGTTCATGCTGGACGGTGTCGAGGAAACCTGCACCTGGACAACCGACAAGATCAAATCGATTCGCGAACTCATGCAGCACACGGGTGAATTTGTTCAGTCGCGCGTGCCCAAGGTGTATTCGTGGGAGTTCGTCGAGCTGCTGTTCAAGCAACCGTACTGTCGAATCGGCAACCTCGTGGACGCCGGCATCGCCAAACGTCAGACCGCCTCGGTTTATCTGAAGCAGCTGTGTGAACTCGGGGTGCTCAAAGAAGTAAAGTCCGGTCGAGAGAACATCTTCGTCCACCCAAAATACATTGAACTGTTGACCGGTGAAGAGAATGTCTGGGTGTATTACGCCGGTGTCGAGACGGACACGATGGCCACCGAATGAACACTGTCGAGCCTTTGACTGGCTTCTTCATTGAATTGCCAACGGCGTTTCAGGAAACTATAGAATCGTCCGACGCACCTTCGGGATACGCTCTTGACGATAAATAGCAGCGCACTTTTCCAGTTCTTCAAGTACGTGGTTTACGTGCTGCTGGGGATGAACATTTACTGGTTCTTCGACGAGGAATCGACGGCGGCCGTTCTGCAGTTTTCGAACGGTGTCGGTGCCGCCGACCTTATCGAGGCTTTCTCCGCCACTATCGACACGGCGGCCTGGGTAGTGTTGCTCTTGATGTTCGAGCTCGAAACCTACGTGCTCGAGGACCGACAGTTCACCAGGCCAGTCACATGGAGCCTGCACGGCCTGCGCGCATTGTGCTACCTGTTTATCGTCTATGCGTTCTACGGCTACATCCAGAACATGACATTTCTCTATGAGACCACGGCGCTGGCAGGAGTCACCGACCTCTGCGCGCTGCTGCCGGATCAGTGGTCCTGGGCTGTAACGCTCGACGAATACGCGGAGATTACTGCCGCCAACTGTGCGACGTTCTCGGACACATCCGCCTTCTACCAGTTCAAGGATATGGCGGCTGTCGTTGATGCTGAGGGACTGAGGGATATTCGATATCTCGCCTGGGTAGACGTAATCAACGCTGCAGTTTGGCTACTCGTCGTCCTGGTTCTCGAGATCGACGTTCGCCTGCAGGAGCACAATCGATACGAAGGACTTGCACTGATATCAAGCAATGCGATCAAGGTTTTGCTGTATTCCCTGCTGTTCCTTGCCGCAATTTATTGGGGCTTTAAGGGCGACTTTGTCGACTTCTGGGACGCTTTCCTTTGGCTCGTGGCATTTGTCTTTATCGAGCTGAATGTTTTTGAGTGGCGCCAGGAAGAGCAGGCAGCACAGACCGTGAACAGGTAAGCGTCAGGAAACGATCATAGCAACCTCATGTGGCCGGCGGGACGTTCGGCGACGATGCAAGCTCACACAACATGTTACGGAACTGAGATCATGACTTACGACCACGAAAGACCGGAACTCGACGCCGAGATGATAATCCTCGGACTCGGCTACGCGACTGGCCTGCTGGTGATTGTCGGGTGGATAGCGACGCACCTGGTGTAGAGTCTCGGCCGACGGCCGTCCTCACACCTAGGGGCGGATCTCCAGCGCCGGATTCGTGACGGCCTGCCCGGCCAACTCGGCATCCTGCACCTTGAGACGTACCAGTTCCAGGTCCTTGGTCAGGGTCATGAGGTAGGGGTGCCAGCGATCTGCTTCGTCGCGGCGGTAATAGCCTGAAACCGCCCAGCCAGGACCTTCCGCATAGACATAGACTTTGCCTACTTTGCGATTGGGCGCGAGCGGATCCACGATTTCCAGTTCATCGGACGCAACAACCGGCGCGAGCAACGAGCGGGCAACCTGCACAACCCTCTCTTCCCGGGCCCGTTCCACGCGCGGCTCCGGATTGGTGATCCACCGATACGACACCGCCGCAATGGCCAGACCAACCGCCAACGAAAACACGAGGCGTCCTATACGGTGATTCATGCCTGGTGTCCTGTTTGCTTAGTTCGCTTACTTTCAAAAAGCATCCAATAGGACACTAGTCGATACCGATGATCTTGTGTGTTTGCACGCTGAGTTTCCAACGTGGATTCCTCAGGCAATACTCGATCGCTACTCGTGTATTTGCATCGAGGTCCGGACTATCCAAAGGCTGCAGGAAAAAGTGATCGAATCGCATGTGACTGAATCTGCCGGGCTGAGCCTCGTCTTCGATTTGCGGATACACGAGTTTCAACTCGTCGCCCATCGTCTGCACCACGGGCGCACGGCCTTTCGGGCTGATACATAACCAGTCGACACCTTCAGGCGCCTGCAATGTGCCGTTGCTCTCAACACCGATTTCGAAGCCGGCATCGTGCAAGGCGCTAATCGCAGCCGGGTCGAGCTGCAATAAAGGTTCTCCCCCGGTGCAAACGACGTAAGGCGTGACGTGATCTCTTCCCTTGGGCCACGCCCTGTGGACCGACGCTGCCAGTTCACCGGCGGTCTCGAACTTGCCGCCACCGGGGCCATCAGTGCCAACAAAATCTGTGTCGCAGAATCGACAAATCGACTCAGAGCGGTGGCCTTCGCGCCCCGACCAAAGATTGCAGCCCGTGAATCGAAGGAAGACAGCCGGCCGGCCGGTCTGCGCGCCCTCGCCTTGCAATGTGTAATAGATTTCTTTAACTGAATAAGTCATTTCGTACCAGCGGATCTTCAATTCCTGCCTCTGCAAAGCCCCTGGCACGCAGCTCGCAGGCAGGACAATTTCCGCAGGGCGGGCG
>Ga0316201_10004314_pt1 | contig 10704 bp, 8 predicted proteins | sample CS6wburrow_MG_FD_204516 | JGI IMG/M metagenome (GOLD analysis project Ga0316201, IMG submission 204516) | Coastal sediment microbial communities from Delaware Bay, Delaware, United States - CS-6 worm burrow | ecosystem: Environmental > Aquatic > Marine > Coastal > Sediment | place: USA: Delaware... | reverse complement strand
CATGCACAATAAGTGCATCAGACAATTCCTGCTGCCTGCAGGACTTTACTCTTTACATGAAGAGGTTCTGTAGCATCCTTTTGATGCTATCAAAAACGGGAAAGAAAAAGAATAGGTATAAACACCAATTTTTAGATAGGTATTTATACCTAAAAATTATTAGGTCAACAAAATGAAACATAGACCCTACTACTATAAGCTCTTAAAAATGAGGCCTCAGGTAATTCCTCCACTTCCAAACACATGCACTACTTAGGTTATGACTATGTAGGTTGGGGGGATATTGATTTTTATTTCAGTAAATAGACAACCTGTTTTTGAGAACATCCCTGTAATCTTTGCGCAACATTTCCCGCTCGCTCACATGCAGCCCTATACTCCCCAGGGTTCGCTTTGAAGCGAAGAAGATATTTTTCAATATCGGCAGCTCCAGCTACCTGAAAACCGCAAAGTGAAGACTCAAGCAAATCAACAGCATCATGAAAATCATCCATATACGGCCCATAAAATGGAGCTTTATGCCACAAAGCTGCTTCCATAATATTGTGACCACCCTTACGCACCAGACTGCCCCCGCAGAAAACATAGGTGGCAATACTATAGAGCTGGGCCAGTTCTCCCATGGTATCAATTATAATAAGAGCCTGGTGGCGTTTTTCGCTGCCGTTTTGAATGTTACTGAATAATTGATACTCAATCCCCTCTTTTTTCAGCAATGATTCTATCTCAGCTGTTCGTTCTATGTGCCTTGGAGCGAGCAGGAACAGCCTTCCAAAGTTGTGATATTTACTGACATACAATCTGAGCAGCATCTTCTCTTCGCCGGTATGAGTTGAACCGGCGACGAAGACTTCGGATTTTCCAATGTTCAGGAGTTCGCGCAGCTTTTGTTGTATCGCCTCACGGTCTTGTGGCGGAGTAAGGTCATATTTAACGTTTCCAAGAGCAGATATGGTCGTTTTTTCTGCACCTAAAGTAATATATTTCTGACGATAATTCTCTGATATAACAGCCATCTTATCAAACTGTTTCATAGTGTGTTGAAACAGCACTTTGAACTTCAGGTATTTTTCATATGCTCTGTCAGAAATTCTGCCATTGGCCATACCTACTTTAACCTCTTTCCGTGACAAACAGTCGATTAGAATCGGCCACAATTCAGTTTCTATGCATATATAGGAAGTAGGTTCTATTTTCTTTACAGCCCGCTCAACTATCAATGGTATATCCAGCGGAGCAAGAAAACAGCGGATAGAGCTTTTCAACTGCTTTCTCGCTATATTTCTACCGTGAAGAGTCATTGTGGTAACTATTATCTCAGCATTGCTATCCATTTTTTCTAATGCTGCGATTATCGCCCGGGCAGCCTGCACTTCGCCTACTGAAGCAGCGTGCAGCCAATATGTGTTGCCACCCTTTATTGTTCTTCCAGGCAGCGAATAGAAAGCGAAGCGCTCCAGCAGCCCTTCTCTGTGCCTTCCTGTAAGCCAGACAAAAAGGAGGAGAAAAGGTAAAGCTGTGTAGAAAAAAATAGCTATAAGTAAACGATAACAATAAAACAATGGGAATCTCTTTACGGAAAAGTAATATCAGGATCATCGTTATATGAGTAAAGTACATCTTTTATACTGTCTTTCTCGATCTTGTTCATCTCTCCCCTGATGCTATCATGTATAATTGCGGAAGCCCTGTAAGCCTTGTCGGGTATCCAATATCCAGTAGGCAGATGTAAAAAAGGGGTCACGCGTTGAAACAGTAATAAAAAACCTACATTTACCATTACAGTTGAAAATACGATCATATTTCCTTATTATTTGCATCCCTTTAAGGCTGCCTGAACAGAGAGACACAGTAAACCCATTATGTATCTCATCGTCAATGTTAAAGAGGCCGAATAGAAATAATGCGCTGTGAAATTTTACTACACTGATCTGGTAAACATTGACTATATGGTTACAATGCAGAAAGTAAACTTTCAGGATTTTCACACTTCTCTTTCTTATATCTTTGCAAACGGAGGAATCATGCATAAAGTAACAGCTTTATTGTCCCTAAGCTTATCGATGTTAATTTTACTTGGAGATCTGGTAATGGCAGATACACAATTGAAGGACGGCTTATATGCCAAATTTGACACATCAAAAGGGGAAATTGTCTGTCTCCTTGAGTTCGAGAAAACACCACTCACAGTAGCTAATTTTGTAGGTCTTGCCGAAGGAACAAAAGAACTTGCCGGTGGTGCAGGCACCACTGGAACGAAGTTTTATGATGGACTTACCTTTCATCGGGTAATCCCCGACTTCATGATTCAGGGCGGTTGCCCTCTTGGAACAGGAACCGGTGGTCCAGGCTACACCTTTCCCGACGAAATTGATCCGACCCTCAAACATTCGGCACCTGGTATGCTCTCCATGGCAAACGCCGGCCCCGGAACCAATGGCAGTCAATTCTTCATCACCCATGTTGCCACACCCTGGTTGGACGGCAAGCATACCGTTTTCGGCCATGTGGTAGATGGTCAGGATGTGGTTAATAAAATTGCAGGCGGAGATACAATCAAAAGTGTCACAATTGTCCGCATCGGTGATAAGGCTAAGAGCTTTAAAAGCGACCAGGCAGCCTTCGATGCACTTCTCGATTCCATGGATAAGCGCGCCAGGGAAAAAGAAATGGCCGCACTGGAAGAAGCCAACGCAAAAATTGAAAAGCAGTATCCAAATGCTATTTCGACACCCTCTGGTCTGCGGTATGTGGTCGTTGCAGAAGGTACTGGTGATGCAACTCCTGACAAGGGCAGCAGCGTGAAGGCACATTACACTGGAAAACTGCTCGACGGCACAAAATTTGATTCATCCTATGACCGTGGTCAACCCATCGAATTTCCTGTAGGAACAGGGCGAGTCATCAAGGGTTGGGACGAAGCATTTCTGTCAATGAAAAAAGGGGAAAAACGGGTTCTTATTATACCTTCAGATCTTGGATATGGGCCCTCAGGCCGTGGCCCCATACCACCAAACGCAACCATGATATTTGATGTGGAGCTGGTGGACTTCTAAATAGAGTTATTCACACAATACCAAGTAAAAGCCAGAGGGGTTGAATCTCTTCTGGCTTTTGCTTTTAGCGTTACATTACAATCCCACTTCCTTTTCGATTCCCTGCATTGCCTCAAGACTTAAAGCACAAAACTCAGCAAGCGGAATTCCTGCCTGCTCACACTCTTTTATTGTCTCTCGATCAGCCCCTCGGGCAAACGCCTTTTCCTTTATTCTTTTGCGAACAGATTTGGGTTTTACCGAAGAAATCTTCTTGTCAGGATACACCAGTGTCGTCGCTATTATAAGGCCCGTAATGGTCTCGCCTGCAGCAAGGGCGTGATGAAAAGGGGTGCTGCGAACCTCACCTGGATGTGCCGATGGGTTATGGAGGCGGATTGCTTCAATTATTTCATTATCAACAGCTGCCTCGCGGAGAATATCAACTGCCTCCCTGGTGTGAACCCTTAGATCGGGCTGACTTTCTGCATCGAGGTCATGGAGAAGTCCAGCTAGCCCCCATTTGTCAGGATCTTCTCCCAACCGGACAGCCATGGCTCTTAGAACAGCCTCAGAAGCAAGACAGTGTTTAAACAAATTTTCATTATGTATTTTACTGTGCAGCAGCTCCAAAGCATCTTTTCTGGAAATTCCAAATTGTTCGTATGTCATAGGTTTTCAGTTCTGCAATTATTGAGTAACTCTTTAATATTTTAAGCCAACTCTGTCTCGAACCAAATCTAAAGTAACAATGGCTTTCTCTCGTGCTTTTGCAGCACCGCCAGCAAGTATCTGACGAAGTGATTCCGGATCCTCCATGAACTCCTTCTTCTTCTTCCGTGCCTCTCCATAAAAATCATTGAGCAAATCGAGAAGTTCAAGCTTAATATAGCCGTAGGCAGCACCACCATTAACATAGAGGTCATGGACTTCTTTAACTCTTTGAGATGTTGCGAAAAGTTTAAAAATACTGAAGAGATTGCACGTATCAGGATCTTTTGGGTCTTCCACCGGCGTTGCATCGGTTTCTATTGCCATCACCCTTTTTTTCAGTGCCTTTCCTTCCAGAAATATGGGAATGGTATTGCCATAGGATTTTGACATTTTCTGACCATCCACACCTGGAACTACGGCAGTATCTTCAGCTATTGCCGGTTCAGGAACAACAAAGGTTTCGCCAAATTCATTGTTAAATTTCTGGGCAAGATCTCTTGCTACCTCCAGATGCTGCTTCTGGTCTTTACCAACCGGCACTTTATCTGCCTGGTAGAGAAGAATGTCCGCAGCCATCAAAATCGGATAGGAAAAAAGACCGTGGCTTGCAGCAATACCTTTTGCCACTTTATCCTTATAGGAGTGACATCTTTCGAGTAAACCCATTGGTGCAATGGTGGACAGAACCCATGTGAGTTCACAAACCTCAGGAACATCAGATTGAACCCAAAAAGTACACTTAGCAGGATCAAGCCCCAAAGCAAGGAAATCAGCAGCTGCCTCAAGCGTACCCTGAGAGAGTCTTTGACGATCGTGAACAGAGGTCATTGCATGCAGGTCAACAATAAAAACATAAAGGTCAGAATTTTCCATTTGGGAAATCATTGGCTTCATCATGCCAAAATAATTTCCGATATGGAGCTGACCAGACGGCTGAATACCAGACAAAACTTTCATAATTACAATATCTTGAGAAAATGTGAATAATTGTACTGCGGAATTTTGGGGGTAACCATAACGTATATAGAAAAAAAAAGGGAGTGTGAAATTAATATTTCACACTCCCTTTCCGTTTAATGGCAGTATTTGCTTACTTTACTTCTTCAAAGTCTGCATCGACAACATCGTCATCGTCTTTTTTACCGCCAGCTGCACCACCTGCATCGCCTCCTGATTCTCCACCTCCTGGATTGTCTTTGGAGGCTTGAGCGTACATAAGCTCTGCCAGTTTATGCGAAGCGCTGGTCAAGGCATCCATTGCTGTCTTAATTTTATCAACGTCGTCAGTTTTTAACGCTTCTTTAACGTTGGCAATTTCTTTTTCAACATTGGATTTTGTTTCAGCATCAACCTTGTCCCCAAGATCCTTCAAACTTTTCTCTGTAGCATGAACAAGTGCATCAGCCTGGTTTCTGGTCTCTACCAGCTCTTTTTTCTTCTTATCTTCTTCGGCATGAATTTCAGCATCACGAGTCATTTTTTCAATCTCTTCTTCCGTCAAACCCGAAGATGCTGTTATCTTGATAGACTGTTCCTTGCCTGTTCCAAGATCTTTTGCGGATACATTCAGGATTCCGTTGGCATCCAGATCAAATGTGACTTCAATCTGAGGCACTCCGCGAGGAGCCGGTGGAATATCCGCAAGCTCAAAGCGGCCAATGGTTTTATTATCCTGTGCCATTTCTCTTTCGCCCTGGAGGACATGAATGGACACGGCAGGCTGATTATCAGCAGCCGTTGAAAACACCTGACTCTTTTTGGTGGGTACAGTGGTGTTTTTCTCAATAAGTTTAGTGGTAACACCTCCCAGAGTTTCAATACCCAAGGACAGTGGAGTAACATCGAGCAGAAGTACATCTTTGACATCTCCCTGCAGAACTCCGCCCTGGATTGCAGCACCAACGGCTACAACTTCGTCTGGGTTGACACCTCTATTAGGCTCTTTACCGAATATTTCAGCAACTTTTGCCTGCACCATGGGCATTCTGGTCATACCACCAACCAAAATCACCTCATCAATATCCGATGCAGAAAGGCCGGCATCTTTCAAGGCCGTTTTACACGGCTGAACCGTTCTCTGTACCAGATCTTCAACCAGATTCTCCAGTTTTGCACGGCTCAGTTTAATGTTCAAATGTTTTGGACCTGAGGCATCCGCAGTAATAAACGGAAGATTAATGTCCGTTTCTTTGGTTGTGGACAGTTCCATCTTGGCCTTCTCGGCCTCTTCTTTCAGGCGCTGCAGAGCCATTTTGTCACTACGCAGATCTATGCCTTGCTCTCTTTTAAACTCATCTGCAAGCCAGTTGACTATACGCAGATCAAAGTCTTCACCACCGAGAAATGTATCGCCATTAGTTGACTTTACTTCAAAAACACCATCACCGATCTCAAGGACCGAAACATCGAATGTTCCTCCCCCCAGATCAAAAACAGCGATTTTCTCTTCACCTTTTTTGTCAAGACCGTAGGCAAGAGATGCCGCTGTAGGCTCATTAATAATTCTCTGGACGTTCAGCCCGGCTATCTTTCCTGCATCTTTTGTTGCCTGACGTTGAGAATCGTTGAAATATGCAGGAACAGTCACTACCGCTTCAGTGACCTCTTCACCAAGGTACTCTTCTGCTGTCTGCTTCATTTTAGCTAGTACCATGGCAGAAATTTCAGCAGGCCTATATACCTTGCCCTCAACCTCAACCGATACACTTCCATTGGTTCCTTCTACAATCTTGAAAGGGCTGACTTCAATGGATTTCTTAACCTCTGCATCAGCAAATTTTCGACCGATTAGGCGCTTGATAGCATACAGTGTTCGCTCTGGATTAGTAACTGCCTGCCGTTTGGCGACCTGACCAACCAGACGCTCACCGCTGTTTGTGAATGCTACAATAGAGGGCGTTGTTCTATTTCCCTCTACATTTGCGATCACTTTGGGCTCACCGCCTTCCATGATTGCCACACATGAATTTGTGGTCCCTAGATCAATACCAATAATTTTGCCCATGTCTATCTCTCCTTGTATATCTAATAATCGGATTTGTTCCGAATTCCATCCATTTCAGTAGCTAATATTCAATTATGCGGCAACTGTGTTTAAAGTTGTCATTTTAACCAAATTGTCAAGCCTGCTATATGCTTTTGGTCAGGTAATTTTACAGCCCTGTTCTATGGCTTTCCTGATGATACTATGACCTTTGCAGCACGCAGTAAACGATCCTTATAGAAGTATCCTTTTTCAAACTCTGTGAGAACATGGTCCGCAGGTACTGTCTCACTGGACTCCATAGTGAGTGCCTCCTGCTTGTTAGGATCAAATGGTTCTCCAACAGATGTTACTGGTGTTACTTCAAATTTCTCCAGACTGGCTGTAAGGCTTTTCAAGGTTAGCTCTACACCTTCCAGCAAGCCGGCAAGATTCTGTTCTGCAGTTGCCCCCTCTACCACACCCTGGCTCACAGCCCTTTCGAGGTTATCTACAACCGGCAGGAACTCACGAAAAATGTGCTCACCAGCATATTTCATTGCAGTAGCACGTTCCCGATCACTGCGTTTTTTGTAATTCTCATAGTCAGCCGCCAGACGCAGCATCTTGTCTTTTAAGTCTGCGGCCTCATCAAGGGCTTCTTTTAACTGCAGTTCAAGACCGCCATCCCCTACAGAGGATTCATCTGTGTTTTTATCAGCAGCCCCTGTAAGCTCTTCTGTAGTTTCCACACGTATATCAGCATCAGAAGCTTCTTCAGTGTGATTGTTATTGTTTTTTGTATTACTCACATACTCCTCCAATTCTCACTCTGGAACGTAAGAGAACCAAGAAATGGTTAACATCCAAGGATATTTCTCTCCCATTTACAAACTTGTGCGAACAATAAGTAGCCAGTTTTTCATTGTCAAGACAGCACATACCAAAAAAAAATGGCGCAAACACTCATTAAAATTAATATTCCCCCGTAGGATGTTCTTTACCCTGATTCAATATTCTGCATACAGTTTGTTACCCTCCAGTTAATACATAATTTCTGTATATTAGTTCTTTCACAATGTCACCTCTCATTTGCACCCTCTTTTGCTTATTAAGATATTTGTTTTTTCATTCTAATGACTCAAGAAATCGAGTAGAGTTATCTTCTCAGACGGAAACAACAGACGCACCAGCGAAAATACTCATAACAGGACCACAATGAAAACTCTTGATTTACGAAGCGACACAGTGACCCGCCCCACCCCTGATATGCTTGCATGTATTTCTTCGGCAGTTGTCGGCGATGATGTCTACGGGGAAGATCCGACAACCAATGCTCTTGAAAAATTGGGTGCCGAAATTCTTCAAAAAGAATCTTCTCTTTTTTGTCCATCCGGTACTCAGTCAAACCTCATTGCACTGTTAACCCATTGTGCAAGAGGCGACGAATACATAGTCGGCCAGCATGCTCATACATATAAATATGAGGGCGGCGGCGGTGCAATTTTCGGCAGTATCCAACCTCAGCCGCTCAATTTTCTTGAAGACGGCACCCTTGATCTCAATGAGGTACGGGATAATATAAAGAAAGATGATTTTCATTTTGCCAGAACCAGGCTTCTCTGCATAGAGAATACTCATGCGGGGCTGGCACTGCCTCTCGATTATCTAGACAGCTGCAAACTTTTTGCCGAAGATACAGGGTTGTCGCTTCACCTTGATGGGGCACGCCTTTTTAACGGTGCACTGAAGTGGGATGTGCCTGCCAGCCGGATTGCCCAAAACTTTGATTCCATCTCTATCTGTTTGTCAAAGGGTCTTGGTGCCCCAGCCGGATCTCTTTTATGCGGCGACAAATCCTTTATAAAAGAAGCTCGCAGATGGAGAAAAGTGCTGGGAGGCGGCATGAGGCAAACCGGAATACTTGCAGCAGCAGGGATATATGCCCTGGAAAATAATATAACACGGCTGAAAGAGGACCAGCACAATGCTGAAGCACTGGCCCGGGGGCTGAGAAGCATAGAGGATATCAAAGTCCGCTATGAAGATAACCAGACAAACATGGTTTTCCTGACTTTGCCAGAAGCGAAACTTCCGAGCCTCCATGTTTTCCTGCGGCAAAAGGGCATTATTATGACCCAGGGCACGGAACCGAGGCTGGTAATCCATCTTGAGATTGATCGATCAGATATTGACTATATTGTGACCGCATTCATGGAATTCTTCAACCAGAAAAGGTAGAAATAACAATCCCATCTACTGTTAATGATACATATCGTATCAGCTGGTAGTATATTGTCGTATTGCCTCGGCAACGGTTGAAAATATTTTCACAAATTCCTCTTCATTACGCTCCAGAAGGGTAATGCGAAAGCCTTTCAGGTCTGAGGCAAACGAGGTCAGCGGCACGACACATACACCGGTAGCTCCTAGAAGATAATAGACAAATCGTTTATCACATGGTGTATCCGGTGCACTGACGAGAGACTCGATAAGTGTTTTGATCTCTGGGTTTTCAATAGGGAGCGTCTGTTGTGAAGTAAGGGTGCCATCCTCAAAACAGACGCTCATATAAAATGCCCCATTTGGCTTATTCACCAAAACGCCCTTAACATCCTTGAGACAATCATAGGCAATGTTGGAAAATCTTTCGTACCGCGCCAGTCTTTCCTGGAGGTAGCTGGCATAGAGGGGGTGCTGTAAAACTTTTGGGAATACTATCTGCGGCAGGGTGGTGGAGCAGACTTCCACCATCTTTGAATTAAGGATCGATTTCACATACTGTGCAAACATCTCATCCTTATCGCTATTATATATTTCTATCCATCCGCAGCGTGAGCCTGGCCAGGGCATTTCCTTGGAAATCCCTTTCATTGCTATGCCTGGTACATCGCCAATCACATCGGAAAGAGGAGCGGTCACTTTACCGTTATAAACGATATGCTGATAGATCTCGTCGCAAATGAGGAAGAGATCATATCTCTTTGCTATTTCAACAATCGCCTCCATAATTTCAGGCGGATATACTGCTCCTGTGGGATTATCGGGGTTGATAATAAGAATACCGGCAACCGCAGGATTATATTTAACATGTTTTTCTATGTCATCGATATCCGGATACCAGTGATTATTGGGATCAAGAATATACGTCAATGGTGAATGGCCTGCATGGGCAGCTTCCGCCGATGAATGAGTGGAGTAGCTGGGTGTGGGAACAATAACTCGTGCAGTTCTTTTTAAAAAGCCAAAGATTTTTGAAATAGCATCTCCCAGGCCGTTAAAAAAGATAATGTCTTCAGGATCTATCTGGACATGGCCCCGGCGATTGGTTTCTTTGGCTAGAAATTCTCTCGTTGAGATGACCCCTTTCGTTGGACAATAGCCATAGGTAGCGTCTTCCATCACGGCCTCAGCAACTATTTCCTTCATCCATTCCGGGATTTTCTCCCCCTTGGCCACCGGGTCCCCAATGTTTTCCCAATTGGTTTTCAGACCCATTTTTTCAAGCTTCATACCAACACTGACAATATTACGTATTTCGTAAGTAAGCTCACCAGCACCAATATGAACAATATTTGTCCTCATATTTACCCTTTGCTTTGACCTTCCTATGATTTATAAAGAGTCAATCGGAGAACAAACGATTTTCACAAGATCCAGGCGTTTCAGGAAATCAAATTCAAACATATAACTCATATTGTCAAAATATTTTTCCTGGAAACAGTTCTAAGATGGGGAAAATGGTATCTTCCAACCGGCTCATAGACTCCAATTACTACAGAGATAGAGGCTGTCACAGATACCACAGGAGGAGAATCAAGTCAACACAGGGGAAATAGATGTCATCACATTGTCATAATTCCTCATATTTCTGGAGTTTATTCTGCAGGGTTTTGCGAGTAATACCGAGCCTCCTGGCAGCTTCACTCTTGTTGCCCTCAGTTTCCTCCAAGGTCTGCAGAATTATCATCCTCTCAGCTTCAAACAGGGTGG
>Ga0316201_10004313_pt1 | contig 10704 bp, 9 predicted proteins | sample CS6wburrow_MG_FD_204516 | JGI IMG/M metagenome (GOLD analysis project Ga0316201, IMG submission 204516) | Coastal sediment microbial communities from Delaware Bay, Delaware, United States - CS-6 worm burrow | ecosystem: Environmental > Aquatic > Marine > Coastal > Sediment | place: USA: Delaware... | reverse complement strand
CTATGGCAGCGGCCTCTTGACCATCGTTGACCTGCTCGATTCCCAGGTGGCGCTTCAGCGGGCCCACTCCCGACATTTCAAATCTCTGCACGATTACAAGGTGGCCCGGATTGAACTGGCTCTGGCCGCCGGTACGATCGACGGGGATTTTAAATAGTGCCGATAGGCCCTGGCGGCATCCAAACTGCCGCCAATGCAGCATTCGCGGCTGAGTGCCGCCGGCGGAGACAGGCAGGCTAACCACTGGATAACTCAATTGATGGAGTTCATGATGAAACCCAAAATGATGTTGCTGGGCTTGACGCTGGTGCTTTTTATCGTTGTGACCGGCTGTGGCGAAAAGATCGGACCCGGTACCACCGCACCGGCTGAACCCGCCGTTATCAAGGCGCCTCTGGGGGTTGCTGCGGTGACGCAACAGCCATTTCTCTACGAGGCGGTAGGGACCATCACCGCCCGGACCACCAGTACCATTTCCAGCAAGCTCATGGGAGTGGTGCGTGATGTGCACGTCCGCGAAGGCGACCGTGTAAAAAAAGGCGACCTGCTGGTCATCATTGATCAGCGCCAGGTCAAGGCCCAGCTGGAAAATGCGTTGGCCAATGCCGCGGTCGCCGAAAAGGAGTATTCGCGCTATCGGCAACTGCTCAAGGAGCAATCCGCCTCCCAACAGGAGTTCGACCGAGCCGAGGCTCAGCATCGCCAAGCCCAGGCGGCTGTGGCCGCAGCCCAGGTCGGTCGGAAAGACGCCCGGGTCCGGGCGCCCTTCGACGGTCGAGTGGTCGCCAAAATGATCAACAGGGGAGACCTGGCCTCGCCGGGGACGCCTTTTCTGACCATCGAGCAGGAGGGGCTCTTCAATACCGATCTGGTGCTGCCCGAGCGTCACATCCAGGCGGTGATCGAGGGATTGCCGGTCAAGGTGGTGGTGCCGGCACTTGACAATGCGACATTTACCGGCAGCGTTGGGCGTATCGTGCCCTCCGCCGATGCCCGCAGCCGCTCTTTTCAGGTAAAGGTTTATATGCCGGCCGGTCCCGATCTCAAGTCGGGCATGTTTGCGCGGGTCTCCATTCCCCTGGGGGGCACCGGTATGCTGCTCATCCCACGGGCCGCAATTTCCCGGCAGGGGCAACTGGATGGCGTCTACGTGGTGGATGATGGCCAGATCGCCCATTTGCGCCTGGTTCGCACCGGCAAGATCGTCGGAGAGCAAATTGAAATCGTATCCGGATTGAAACAAGGCCAGCGCTACATCACCCTCATTCCTCCCCAAATGCGGGATGGCGTGAAAGTCGAGGACAACAGTTGAACCGACCGACAGCGCAACTGAAATCAGTGAACTGCTTTTTTTGGAGTAGACAATGAACAATCCAATCGGTGCCGCGGGAAAGATCGCCCATTTTTTCATTGACTCGAAGCTGACCCCGCTGATCGTCATCGCTTCCATTCTCTTAGGAATTGCAGCCGTCATCGCCTTGCCCAGGGAAGAAGAACCCCAGATCATCGTTCCCATGATCGACATCTTCGTTCAGATGCACGGTGCAAACGCCAAGGAGGTGGAACAGCGCATCACCAGCCCCATGGAAAAACTGCTCTGGGAGATTCCCGGCGTGGAATACGTCTACACCACCTCCAGTCCCGGCATGAGCATGGCCGTTGTGCGGTTTTACGTGGGGCAGGATGAAGAAGAGTCCATCGTGCGGCTGCAGTCCAAGCTGATGGCCAACTACGACCGCATCCCCTGGGCCGCCAGCCCGCCGCTGATCAAACCGCGCTATATTGATGATGTGCCCATCCTTGCACTGACTTTCTGGTCCGATGAAAGCGACCATTACATGTTGCGTCGGGTGGCCGCCGAGATTGAGACCGTCATCAAGCGCGGGCCCAATGTTTCGATTACCTCCATTATCGGAGGGGGGCAACGCGAAGTCCAGGTGCTCTTCGACCCGGTCCGGCTGGCTTCGGTGGGAATCGACCTGGAGCAGGCCGCCATGATGCTGCAGGCCTCCAACCAGGAGATTGACGCGGGGGCCTATCCATCCGTAGAAGGGCGCACGACGGTGCATGTGGGTGGATTTCTCGAGACGGTGGAGGATGTGCAGCGCGTGGTGTTGGGGATCCACAGCGGCCGTCCGGTCTATGTCCAGGATGTGGCCACCGTCGTCGATGGACCTGCGGATCCTGAACAGTATGCCTTTTTCGGCACCGGGCCGGCAGCGGAAGTCAAGGGCATTACCAAGAAAGGTCGCTTTGCGGGCATTACCCTCACCGTGGCCAAGCGCAAAGGAACCAATGCCATTGCCATTGCCGAGGAAGTCCTGCGCCGCGTCGACGATGTCCGCGGTTCCATCCTGCCCGACAACGTCCAGATGACCGTCACCCGACACTACGGTGAAACCGCTAAAGAGAAATCCAACGAACTGCTCTACCACATGGCAATTGCCGTGGTGTCGGTCACCTTTTTGATATGGCTGACCCTGGGACGAAGAGAATCCGGCGTGGTGGCATTGGCCATTCCAGTGACCTTGGCCTTGACCATGGCCACCTTTTACTTCTACGGTTACACCCTCAATCGCATTACCTTGTTCGCTTTGATCTTTTCCATCGGCATCCTGGTGGACGACGCAATCGTTGTGGTGGAGAATATGGTGCGCCACAACCACCTGCCGGAAAACGAGGGGCGCAGTCGATTCAAAGTGGCCATCGAAGCGGTAGACGAGGTGGGCAATCCCACCATTCTGGCCACGCTGGCCGTGATTGCCGCCATTTTGCCCATGGCCTTCGTCGGCGGGCTCATGGGGCCTTACATGCGGCCGATTCCGGTGGGCGCCTCCGCCGCCATGGTCTTCTCATTGCTGGTCGCCTTTATCGTCACCCCTTGGGCGGCCGTGCGCATGCTCAAATCCGACGGCAGCGGTGCCCACGCCGGCGGCCACGACCATGCCAAGGAAGACTGGAGCACGCGGTTGTACCGCAAGGTCATGGACCCGCTCATCCACAACCGCTTCTGGCGCTGGTCTTTCCTGGGCGGCGTGATTGTCCTGTTGCTGCTGGCATGCGCCATGGTGGGCGTCGGTATGGTGCGGGTTAAAATGCTGCCCTTTGACAATAAGAGCGAGTTCCAGGTCATCATCGATATGCCCGAAGACGCCACCCTGGAGACCACCACGGCCGCAGCCCAGCAGATGGGCGATTACCTGGCCACCGTCAATGAGGTGACCGATTACCAGATCCATGTCGGCACCAGCGGGCCGTTTAATTTCAACGGGCTGGTACGCCACTACGACCTTCGCCGGGAGGCGTTTCATGCCGATATCCAGGTCAACCTGGTGGAGAAAGGACATCGCAAAGACCAGAGCCACGCCATCGCCAAACGGGTGCGGCCGGCGCTGTTGAAGATTGCCGAAATCTATGGCGCCCGCATAAAGGTGGCGGAAGTGCCCCCCGGTCCCCCCGTGCTCTCCACCCTGGTGGCCGAAATCTACGGGCCCGATTATGACCGCCAGCGGGAGATCGCCGCCCAAATCATGACCGTCTTTGAAGAGACCCCCGGCGTGGTGGACGTGGACTGGTTCATGGAAGATGAACACCCACGCTACCGTCTTGAGGTGGACCGCGAAAAAGCCGCCCTGCATGGCATCACCCCGCACCAGATCAGCAACACCCTCAAACTGGCCTTGAGTGGTCGCCAGGTGGGGCTGCTGCATCAGCCCAGGGAGCGGGAAGACGTTCCGGTGATCCTGACGCTGCCATTGGCCGATCGAGCCGGCGTCAAGCGCCTGGAGGGGATCAAGATGCGGGCCGGCGACGGCGGCCTGATCCCCCTTTCATCCCTTGTCAGTGCCAAGATGACGGCACCCGATAAAAGCATCTACCACAAAAATCTCATGCCGGTGGTATACGTGATCGGCGATGTGGCCGGTGTCAAGGAGAGTCCCGTCTATGCAATTCTTGAAATGCGCAATAAGATCGACGCCATCGTACTGCCCGAGGGATACGGCATCGAACAGCACACCGCCTCGCTTCCCGACAGCGATCGTCAATTCTCCATGAAGTGGGACGGGGAGTGGCACATCACCTATGAGGTATTCCGCGACATGGGCATTGCCTTTGCCGTCGTGCTGGTGCTGATTTTCGTTTTGGTGGTGGGCTGGTTCCAGTCGTTTACCACCCCCATGGTGATCATGGTGGCCATCCCCTTTTCCCTCATCGGGATTCTGCCGGCCCATTGGGCCATGGGGGCCTTTTTTACGGCCACCTCGATGATCGGCTTCATCGCCGGCGCCGGTATCGTGGTGCGCAATTCCATTATCCTGGTGGACTTTATCGAGCTGCGGGTTAAAGAGGGACACCCCTTGGACCAGGCCGTCGTGGATGCCGGGGCGGTGCGCTTCCGGCCCATGATGCTGACAGCCGCAGCCGTCGTGGTGGGGGCATCGGTAATTCTCTTCGACCCCATCTTTCAGGGGCTGGCAATTTCGTTGATGGCCGGTGAAATTGCTTCACTGCTGTTTTCACGGATGACCGTTCCCATCTTGTACTACATGGACAAACGCTGGGAGTCGGCGCACGGCCATGATATCGGTGCACCGGCGACCCAATCGGAGAAATAGATTCAATGCAAAGGAGCGGCGCAATGATCGTCAGACAACTACAAGTCGGCTTCATGGACAACTTCAGTTACCTGGTGGGTTGCGAGACGTCACGCCAGGCCATGGTGATCGATCCCGCCGGAGATGCACAAGAGATTGTTGCACTGGCCAAATCGCTCGGGCTTACCATTGTCTTGATCGTCAATACTCACGGCCACGGTGACCATACCGCCGGCAATGCTGCGTTGAAGGCCTTGACCGGCGCCCAAGTCGTGATTCACGCGCTGGATGCAGACGGTTATCCAGGAGCCGATCGTTTTCTATCAGAAGAGAACAGCCTGCAGCTTGGAAACATTCCTTTCGATGTGCTACACACCCCCGGCCACACTCCCGGCGGCATCTGTTTGCACGCCGAGGGCCATCTGTTTACCGGCGACACCCTCTTTGTCGGCGACAGCGGCCGCACGGACCTGGAGGGCGGCCACCGGCCGACTTTAGGGGCCTCGATTCGCCAATTGATGACGCTGCCCGAAGAGACGATCGTATGGCCGGGGCATGACTACGGCCCCACCCCATCTTCCACTCTCGGTTGGGAAAAGCGCCATAATGTGAATGCCAGAGAGTACGGCTACCATATGCCGTCATAGAGTTATGTCCCGGAAATAAGGTAAAAAGAGATGTAGGAGAGGCTTTCAGCCGCGATTTGTGCTGACGGCGGTTACCGGATTTTCGCGGCTACAGCCGCTCCTACAGTACGTGAGGTGTTTCTGGGACATAACACTAGCCTGCGGTGTAACAAAACAAACGAGGGGCGTTGAGCCACTTCGCCCACAACGGGAATCCCAGCCGGTATGGCGTTTATGCCGTCGGAAGAGGAAAAGGAGGGCTTCGGTGCGGATCAAGACACCCTTGGAAACGCGCCGTCTGATCCTCAAGCAGCCATCTTTGGAAGACTTCGACCGGTATTTCGGCATGAGCAAGGATTCTGCGGTCATGCGCTATATCGGTGACGGGAGTATCTTTCACTGGACGCGCGAGGCGGCCCTGGAGCGATTCAAGACCCAGATCGGCACACAGGCGCAATCTGACGTCGGCCCCCTGGCTGTCTATGCGCGAGACCCTCACCGCTATTTGGGGTGGTGTGCCGTGACGTCCTCACGATTTCTCGAGGCCACCGAATTGGGGTACCGGTATTGCAGAGACGCATGGGGATACGGGTATGCCACCGAGGCTGCAGCGGCACTCCTGTCAGAGATCCATCGGGTCACCGGCAGTGCCCCCATACTGGCATGTGTCCACCCCCGCAATGGATCCAGCATAAGGGTTTTGCAGAAACTCGGGTTTATTTTCGATCACGCCCGGCGCAGCAATGCGGCCGGATGCCACCTGTCTGTGTATCGTATCGATTGGCGGCGTTTCGGCAACAGCCGGCCAGGGGTTTAATCTGTCCGAATGAGTGCTTACTCTCTTTTATCCGTCAATCCAGCAGGCAGGAGGTGAATAATGGAAGAAAAAATGAAGCGACACGGCGCGGTGAGTTGGAGTGAACTGGTCACCAGTGATGTGGAGGCGGCCAAATCGTTCTACGGCAAACTATTCAATTGGACATTCGAAGATGCCCCCATGGAGGGTATGGCCTATGCGATGGTCAAGGTCAATGGCGAAGAGATCGGTGGTATGATGCCAATCCCCGAAGAGGCCAAGGGAACGCATCCGGCCTGGGGGCTTTACATTACCGTGGATGATGTGGATGCCGTTGCCGAACAGGCCACCGGTTTGGGAGCCAAGATTCACATGCCCCCCAGCGATATACCCGAGGTGGGCCGTTTTTGTGTTCTTCAGGATCCCCAGGGGGCCTATATCTCGATTATCAGCTATGCCAATTAAGGGGTAAGTGTTGCGACGATCGCTCAGCTCCCGCTCCTTGGCCGGCGGGGGCTGTTACATCGCCATCATGGCACCGCGTATCAAAATCAGGAAACAACCCAGCATCAGTGCCATAAACGATATCCACCACACTTTTCTAACCATTTCCCGCCCCATTCATTCCCGCTCGGTTTTCAGCAAAGCCTCCCCGGACTGGCCGGTTTCCGGCCAACCCTAAAAGGCTGGTCCCAATTGATGTGGATCGGCTTGCCATGGATCCACCACAGGATTCAGCAAAGGGCGTACCATGGGTGCGCATAACTTCATAAAAATGTGTAAATATTGAAAAAGCGCATAATAACGTATTGTTAAGATGCGCTTTGGGGGCGTGAGGCTCTATTTCCCCGCGTGGATGCAGGACTGATTGTGAAATTTATTTCATAACCAGGGTGGTCTGGTCGAGTCGGGCCGCCAAAGTTGTGAAATTAATTTCCCAACAGCCCTTTAATTTTATCCTGGACCCCCTTGATCTCTTTCTGCGCACCTCGCTCCAAACCCCCGGTATCCAGTTTCAACCCCTTGAGCTGTTCACTGAAAGCGCTCATGACGTCGGGTGAATTGATGCGCTTGGTCAATTCATCGAATATCACTTTGAAAGCCTCGTCAGGATTGAGGCCGCCTTTCTTTTCTCCGATGTTGGTAAGATGGATCTCCGGTAAATCTGAGCTGACGGCCTTGTTCTGACCCAGCAAGGAGGCCGCCAGGTTGACCTTTCCCCCTTTGAGGAGAAAATCCCTGATGATGAGTTTCTTTCCTCCTCCGGAATCTTTCGACGACGATGCGGTCGTTGAGCTGCCGCCGCCCTGCCCCCTGCGGATATTGCTCAGAATGGACTGGAAGTTGTCGGTCTTGGCGGTTCTTTCGTAGGTCAGCTGCGGGCTGAGCACTTCGATACGGTCAATCACAATGGTATTTTCGGTTAACGATTTTTTATCGACGTCCACAAGGATGCTGGCCACTTTGATGGCGTCGGGAGCATTGAATCCCTTCGGGTTGCCCAGGTAGAAATCATTGAGCTTGGCCTGGGCGGAAAAGAGTGAGACATTGACATCGCCAAGGCGGACTTCGGTTTTGGTGATGCCGGGGCCATAGGTGTTGACGGCTGTTTTGACCAGGGGACCGATTTTTGAGAGGCCGAAAACCACAACCCCCGCTGCGACGATGAGTAAAACAGCTGCGATGATGATAAACTTCTTCATGGATGTCTCCTCCTTTACTGGGTGACGGCTGATGGTCTCAGGTGATTGAACGGACATAACAACACGCATCGATCCGGGGGCAAACTAGGGACGGGGATGAAATTATGCGTTTCTCAAAAGAAACGCATAATTTCATACCCGTCCCTAGTTTTTACCTGCGCTTAAAGCCCTGGATGACCCAGTAGATCAGCCAGGCCGCCAGCACCGGCCCCAGGCCGACATAGAGGTAGAGCATCCTATTGTCATGCCAGGGCTGCAGGACAGCGGCGACGATCAGTGGGTAGACAACCGAAAGGGCCAGTGCGGCCCGCCAGGTGCCGGAGAGATTCTTCTTACTGCGGATAAGTCTGGGCGGCGGCTTTCGCGGTGCCATGACCCGCGGGAGGAAAATGACCCCCAGAATGATGGCGGAGATAATTAATACTTCCTGATATCCAGGCACTTAGGTTTCCTTCATCCAATTAAAATGAAAACAGCCGTATGTTTATATACGGCCTGAACATTATTCTCAAGGGAATCCCACAGAATCCGCGGCGCGAGATCCATCGCCGGATGCGGCACAGGCATTTTTCGCCCACCCGGGCATCGCCGACACCTCTTTGCGTATACAGCCATAAAGGCTGGAGGAATTCCGTTTGGTGCGGAGCGGTTATCCCACCCGGCGTTCATCAAAAAGCTGACCAGGAGTTATCAACAGATGACGGTCAGGGACGATCCATGGCACCGTGTTTTTCTGTGATCCCTGTCGATTGTCCCTGGAAAAGAGAAAGCGCGATGGCCGGCCGGATGCGTGGCCGGCGGCTGGGTGCACCGGTTCACTGGCGATTTCTGAAAAATTCGATCACGAAATTAATGTGGTTTTTCATGGCGTTGAAGGCGGCGTCGGCGTCGCCGCTGCAAATGGCTTGATATATGGTCTTGTGCTGTTTTAGGATCGCGACAATGTTGGCCGGCTCTTCGTACAAGTGCAGCAGGTTTTCCCGAATGCCAACATGCAGGAAGTCCGAAACATTTTTCATGATATAGATCTGCAGGGGGTTTTTTGTTGCCGATGCGATGGCCATGTGGAAGGTCAAATCGCCTTCTGTGCCGAGACCGCCAGCGTCGGTATCGAGCGTCATTTCTCTAAGGGCGTTGCCGATGGCCTCCAGGTCTGACGCAGTGGCCCGCTGGGCGGCCAGTGATGCGGCGGTGCACTCGATCCCCATGCGCATTTCCAGCAGGTCGATGAGGCCCGCATCCTGGGTTTCCATGACCGTGGCCAGCGGGATCTTCACGGCTTCGTCCATAGACCGTACAAATGTGCCCTGACCCTGGCGTTGCTCCAGGAAACCTAAGGTCACCAGCTTGTTGATGGCCTCGCGGACCGAGTTTCGGCTCACGTTCAGGGCATCGGCGAGCTCCCGCTCGGTCATGATCTTCTGGCCAGGCTGGTAGTCGCCTCGAAAAATAAGCTCGCGCAGCTGCTCGAAGACTTGATCGGAGATACGTTTGGGGCTTATCGGCTTAAGGCGTATTTTCATTCGTTTAGGGCTTCCGCTAGCAGTTCAACCGGGTGCCGCACGGCAATGTCCGCGCCGGCCTGTGAGAGCATATCGGAAATCTGGATCATGCAGGCCGGGCATCCCGTGGCCAGCACATCCGCTCCGGTTTCCATAATCCGGGCGGCCTTTTTCATCCCGATGCCTTTGGAAATATCATAGTATTGCAGGTTGAAACTGCCACCCATACCGCAGCACCAATCGGAATCGGCCATTTCCGTTAGCGTAAACCCGGGAGCGGCGTCAATCACCGCGCGCGGTTCGGTGAACACCTTCAGGCTTTTTTTCAAATGGCACGGGTCATGGTAGGTGACGGTAAGCGGGTTCTCGTGGGCATGGGCCAGGGGCTCAAGGTTGGTTTTTTCCACCAGGAACTGATTGATGTCCATGGTTTTGCGGGCGAGTCGGGTGGCGGCTTCGATTTGGCCTTCGTCCGCCATCTTCGGCCACACTTCGCGGATGGTTGATGTGCAGGTGGCGCAGGCGGTGACCAGCACATCGAATTCACCGGCTTCAAAACGCTCCAGGTTATGGGCCAGCAGCTTATGGAAGGTGGGTAGATCACCACTGGACAGCGCCGGGATGCCGCAACACCCCTGGTTTTCCGGCAGGAAAATGCCGACCCCGAGATGGTCCAGTACCTTTACGGTGCTGTGGGCGACGGCCGGGAACATCTTGTCGATCAGACACCCGGTAAACACGGCCGTTTTGAGGCCCGCTTCGCCCGCCGGCCGATCGATGGACGGCACCTGGAGGTGAAATGGCTCCGCTGCCAGGGTCCGGAAATGGCGGTCTTGGATCAGGGGCGACATCACTCTGGCGCAGGAGGTGCCGACGATATCGTTGACCGGACGGGTCAATAGCTTCTGAAATCGAGCCCCCCATTCGGTCAATCGATCGAAGAGCGCTGGATTGGCCAGCATGCCTTTCAGAATCAATCGTTTGGCTGGCGACAGGCCCATGGCCCCGGTCAGAATGGCCCGGGCCTTGAGAAAGATCTCCTGAACACTGACCCCGCTGGGACAGTTGGCGGCACAGGATCCGCACAGCAGACACTTGTTGAGTCGCTGGTTGACCCCTTCGGGATCTTCAAACATGCGCTCCATCAATCCGCTCAACAGGGCCAGCTTGCCACGGGCCACATCGGCTTCCCGACCGGTCTGGTCAAATACCGGACAGACGGACTGGCACATGCCGCAGCGCATGCAGACGACGAGTTGATCTTCCAGTTCCCGCATGAGGCGGGCGAGTGCTTCCATAGATGCCATAGCGCTATGCCTTCGAGGCGATAATCTTGCCGGGGTTGAGGATATTGTTGGGGTCCAAAGCGCGTTTGATCCGTGAAGAGAAAAGAATCGTTCCTGCGCTGGTCTCTTTTTCAAGGTAGCGGGATTTGGCGGTGCCGGTGCCATGTTCGCCTGAAAGCGTCCCGCCCATTTTCAA
>Ga0316201_10004312_pt1 | contig 10705 bp, 9 predicted proteins | sample CS6wburrow_MG_FD_204516 | JGI IMG/M metagenome (GOLD analysis project Ga0316201, IMG submission 204516) | Coastal sediment microbial communities from Delaware Bay, Delaware, United States - CS-6 worm burrow | ecosystem: Environmental > Aquatic > Marine > Coastal > Sediment | place: USA: Delaware... | reverse complement strand
ACATTTTTCCAATATGGTACGCCGTGTTTATGCACATAGAATATCTTTTTAAACACAAAAGTCTTTTAGATCAATTCTATATCTTTGATAAAATTGCATTCATGAATAATATTTTGGTAGCCGATCGGATCACAAAAAAGTTCGGAAATCATTTTGCACTTAAAAACGTTTCGCTTGAGATACCCAGGAACAGCATTTATGGTTTATTAGGGCCAAATGGTGCCGGGAAGACTACCTTGCTGCGAATTATTAATCAGATAACCTTTCAGGATTCAGGCACTATTCTTTTTGACGGGGAACCATTGAAACAACATCACATCTCCATGATCGGATATTTGCCTGAAGAACGCGGGCTTTACAAAAGCATGAAGGTAGGAGAGCAGACTTTGTATTTGGCACAACTAAAAGGATTGGAAAAGGCCGAAGCCAAAAAGAGATTGTTATTCTGGTTCGAACGATTGGAGATAGGGGACTGGTGGAATAAAAAAATCCATGAACTCTCCAAGGGGATGGCCCAAAAAATACAATTTATTGTGACCGTTCTGCATGAGCCCAAGCTTTTGATCTTTGATGAGCCCTTCAGCGGTTTCGATCCTATCAATGCCAATATTATTAAAGAAGAGATATTGAGGCTTAAAGAAAAAGGCACATCGATCATATTTTCGACCCATCGAATGGAATCAGTGGAAGAAATATGCGAGTATATCGCCTTGCTACACAATTCGGAAAAGATCCTGGACGGAAAACTTTCCGACATCAAGAAGGCGTACAAGAATAATATTTTTAAGGTAGGTATGGCCATTAAAAATGGGGAAGAGCTCCTCAAACAACTATCGGAATCCTTTCAAATAGAATCTTCTCATTATGATTTGGAACAGGCGCAGCTGGAATTTCAAATACAACTTCCTTCAGAAGATACACGGTCGTTTTTAAACCTCCTGTCATCAAAAGGGACCATCAACAATTTTGTTGAAACCATCCCGTCAGCTAATGATATATTTATAAGAACAGTTCAAAGCAAGTCTATTCATGAATAAGTTGGGGTTGATCATCAGGAGAGAGTACCTTGCCAAGGTTCGAAACAAATCATTTGTTATCATGACCTTTCTCAGTCCCATATTAATGGTTGGGATGGTAGTTCTCATAGCCTATCTCACCAAAATAAATGATAGCGAGACAAGGATCATTGCGGTACTCAACGAAAGTTCATTTTTTACAACGGATTTTATTGCTAATGAAAACAATTCATATATCATTTTAAGAGACTTAAGCCTCGAGGAAGCCAAAGATTCTACTTCCAGTCTGGGGTATTATGGACTGCTTCATATTCCCAATGGGAATACGGTGGAAGCAGTGGCAAATAGCGCGTATTTTTATTCAAGTGAAGCACCCAGTAGTTCTGTGTTAGATAAGTTGGATGCCATCTTTCAGGACCGCCTAAGACAGCAAAAATTAATGGAGTTGGGGGTATCTGCGGAGCAATTTGCGAATATAGACAACCGGTTTCAAATTAATACCGAAACCTTTAAAGGCCAGCAAAATTTAAAAGGGATCAATGAAATAAAGGCTTTAATTGGCGGAGGTTTCGGATACCTTATAATGATGTTTATAATTATTTATGGCGGATTTGTAATGCGCAGTGTCATTGAAGAAAAAACAAGCCGAATTATTGAAGTTATTATCTCCTCTGTAAAACCTTTTCAGCTCATGATGGGTAAGATCATAGGCACTTCTCTGGCAGGACTTACGCAATTTGCCATCTGGATTGTTTCGGCCACCTTATTGCTATTTGTGGTGATGTCTTTTTTAGGTATCGATGCCACCGGACTTAATAATACTTCCGTAATGCCTCAGGGTGTCATGTCTAATATGGCTCCAATGACACCACCTACCAATGAGATGCAATTATACGCCAATGAACTTTTTCAAATTCCATGGGCCATGCTGATCTTCTTTTTTATGATCTACTTTGTTTTGGGATATCTAATTTACAGTTCCATTTATGCTGCTATCGGAGCGGCAGTGGATAATGAGACAGATACACAACAATTTATATTCCCAATCATTTTACCCCTCATGCTTGCTATATATGTCGGGTTCTTTTCAGTTTTCAGTAATCCGCACGGACCTATCGCGGTTGGTTTTTCGTTGTTTCCGCTGACCTCACCTATTGTAATGCTGATGCGGCTTCCGGGTGGATTAGGAGAAGGCGGCGTTGCCATATGGCAGTTACTGGCTTCAATAGGACTTTTGTTAGGAACCTTTATAGGAATTGTTTGGTTAGCGGCGAAGATTTACCGGGTAGGGATCTTGATGTACGGTAAAAAACCTAGCTATAAGGAATTGTTTAAATGGTTAAAATATTGATATGGATAAGGTAAATAGTATTATTTCGGCATTTAAAGATTTTATAGGATATAAAATTTATGATAGTGAGACTATACACATCACCGTCTCGACACTGCTGACCATTATTATCGCGATTATAATTGTAACCTATCTATTGAAAATAGTCCATAGACTGGTTATTAAAAAATTGCCGCAAGGAGATAAGAACAAGTTTGTCAGTATTTTCTCTTTTCTCAAATATCTTTTTTACATCCTGGTTATTATCACCATCCTTCACACTTCGGGGGTAAACCTCACTGTGCTGTTAACAGCATCTGCAGCCTTGTTTGTTGGTCTTGGCTTTGCGTTACAATATCTCTTTCAGGATATTATTTCAGGGATCTTGATCATAATGGACCAGTCTATCCATGTAGGTGATATTATTGAAGTGGAGGGTAAGGTAGGTCGCGTGTTCGAAATACGATTGCGAAGTACACGAGCTATAACCAGGGACGACAAAGTAATAATAATACCCAATCATGTCTTCCTTACAAACACCATCTACAATTATACGCAGAATCATAATATTACCAGGGAATCATTATTTGTTGGAGTTGCTTATGGCAGCAACGTACAATTGGTAACAACTATTTTGGAAGAAATTGCTAAGGATCAAAATGGAGTTCTTAAAAATCCGGTTCCCTTTGTTCAATTCGATGATTTTGGAGATTCGGCCTTGATGTTTTCGCTCAATTTCTTTATAGGAGATGGCTTTGGGGTGCCCAAAATAAGAAGTGAAATGCGTTATAAGATCGATGCTCAATTTAGGGAAAATAGGGTCACTATACCATTTCCTCAACGCGATGTTCATGTATTTCAAAATGGTCCGTTTGTTCATCAGGACGCTGCTAAGCTTCAAAACCAAGAGAGTATTGAAAAGAAAAAATAAATAACGATCTCTTCGATCAAAGTTGCGATACCGAAATTGCTTGGCATCGTTTTTGAAAAGAGATTCTAAAGGTATAATTTGGGATACTAAATTCGTTCCAAGGGTAAAATAGAAAAGAAATGCCAAAAATATTAGTTATAGAAGATGAAGCGGCAATCCGCCGGGTCTTGGTTAAGATCCTGTCAGAGGAAAATGACACCTATGAGGTGGAAGAGGCAGAAGACGGTCATAAAGGTTTGGAATTAATTAAAAAGAACGATTATGACCTGGCCTTATGCGATATAAAAATGCCAAAAATGGACGGGGTTGAGGTACTAGTAGCAGCCCGTACCGTGAAACCCGAAATTCCCTTTATAATGATATCGGGTCATGGAGATCTCGATACCGCTGTCAATACTATGCGTTTAGGGGCCTTCGATTACATTTCCAAACCGCCGGATCTAAACAGATTGCTTACCACTGTGCGCAATGCCCTCGATAAAAAAGAATTGGTGGTCGAAAATAAAATTCTGAAGAAAAAAGTCAGTAAGAATTATGAAATGATCGGTGAGAGCCCTGAAATTGCCAATATCAAGGAAATCATTGATAAGGTGGCTCCTACGGATGCAAGAGTACTTATAACCGGGTCTAATGGTACCGGGAAAGAGTTAGTGGCTCATTGGATCCATCAGAAAAGTGATCGAAGTTCAGGTCCATTTATTGAGGTGAACTGCGCCGCCATCCCATCCGAATTAATAGAAAGTGAGCTTTTTGGTCATGTAAAAGGTGCTTTTACCTCGGCTATAAAAGACCGTGCTGGAAAATTTGAAGCTGCCAATAAAGGGACTATCTTCCTCGATGAGGTAGGTGATATGAGTTTATCTGCCCAGGCAAAGGTTCTAAGGGCCTTACAGGAGAGTAAAATATCTCGTGTTGGATCCGATAAGGACATTAAAGTCGACGTTCGTGTGGTAGCTGCGACCAATAAAGATCTGGATAAAGAGATCTCCGAAGGAAGATTCCGGGAAGATCTGTACCACAGATTGGCGGTTATCCTGATCAAAGTTCCATCCCTGAATGAACGTCGCGATGACATCCCTATACTGGTAGATCATTTTGCAGGAAAGATCGCTATGGAACATGGTTCAGTTCCCAAGAAATTTACCAGTAAGGCCCTTGCTTTGCTAAAAGGGTATGACTGGACCGGAAATATTCGGGAACTGCGCAATGTTGTTGAACGCTTGATTATTCTGGGAAGCAATGAAATTACAGAGGAAGACGTTAAATTGTTTGCCAGCAAATAGCAATAAAGCGTACCTTATTTATCAGTGCAGTTAGCTCTTAATTCGTCAAGGGCTTGGGCAGTAATTTCTTTGGTTCTGAGATTATAATATTTTTTACCCTCGGTTAAATTTGGTTTTAGAAGTTCTAGCTCACAATGCTCAAATATTTTCGTAGCATAAGCTAAGGCTTCCTCGCAATCTACGGTTAGCACTACTTTTTCAAGCGATCTCTTATAACTGATCAGTGAAGAATCTATTTTGCGTTCTAATGCATTCCCTTTGATGGCCTTAAAGACTCTCTTTTGAAGGTCGGAATCTTTGGTATTCATGGAAAGTATATCATTGGCGTATTCACTGGTATGTGTTTCTTCATGTTCTTCAAGGGCCTCCAGGCTCCCAGCTGTATTCTCCAGGGCCCGTTCTAGAAAAATTTTGGCACCGGAAAGTGAACTTACGCGGGTGGCTTTTTTTAAATTATCCAGGCCTTCGTTTATACTATTTACAGCCGACTCACAACCGCATTCCTCGAATTGATTTTTAGATTTTTCAATGGCATTTAATGCTTTATAGGCAAAATAATGTGAAAGATTAAGCTTCTCGGCTTCAATGGCCTTTTTAGTCTGTGATTGAATATAGCTTATATTGGAACCTGCATAATCACAAGCCTTAGTGTTGGAGTAGAGCGAGGAAATGCAGAAAAGGGACAGAAACAGGCAGGCAATAAGACCTTTCATAACAAAAGTATTATGGACTAAGATTTAGGCAGAATAAAGATACTGGTCCATTTTCGGCATGCCATATTTTATCGGTATATGGTGGAAAAGCCCCGATTTAAGTGCCTTTTCACATAAAAAATAAATCTATTACCGTATATTTTTAAGTACCTGCTACCAAACAAGAACAAATTATTTTATATTCATCCCATGAAGCATATTAACTCAGAATCGTTTAAAGTTAAGTCGACTATTTCCTTGAATAAGGTCGCCACATACGAAGATTTGGAGGCTACTAATAAGGAATTAAGGGTTTCATTACAGCATATTCGGATAGATTTGGGTAAATTTCAAAATACCTTGTATGCGCATGACAAGTACTCTGTTCTAATTTGCCTGCAAGGAATGGACACTTCGGGGAAAGACAGCCTAATCCGGGAAGTATTTAAAGATTGCAATGCAAGCGGAGTTCAGGTACATAGCTTTAAAGTTCCTACCGATCTGGAACTCAGTCATGATTATTTATGGCGGCACTATCTGGCCTTACCGGCAAAAGGAATTTTTGGTGTTTTTAATCGTACCCATTATGAAAATGTACTGGTAACACGAGTGCATCCAGAATATATATTAAGCGAAAATATCCCCGGAATACATAGCGTTCAGGATATAGACCAAAAGTTTTGGGATAGACGTTTTGAACAGATCAATAATTTTGAGCGCCATCTGGCCCAAAATGGCACTATCATTTTCAAGTTCTTTTTACATTTATCCAAGGAAGAACAGCGATTGCGGTTGTTAAGACGATTACGACTTTCGCAAAAGAATTGGAAATTCTCTCCGGGAGATTTGAAAGAGCGGAAATTATGGGACCAATATCAACAGTGTTATGAGGAGGCCATCAACCGTACTTCGAAGCCACATGCGCCCTGGTATATAATTCCTGCTGATAATAAGAAGGCAGCAAGGGTACTGGTTGCATCTACCCTGCTCGAAGAATTGAAGAAATACAAAGACATCAAGGAACCCGAACTTGAACCCAAGATCAAAGACAATATAGAAATTTACCGAGAGCAGCTTAACAATGAGAAACCATGAGAAATATTACGCTAGTACTTTTATTTATAGCTTCAACAGTTTGGGCTCAAAAATCTGATGAACTCCAGATACAGGAAATATATAATGCTGCTTTGACAAATGGAAAAGCCCACGATTGGCTTAATTATTTATCGAACCAAATAGGAGGGCGTTTATCGGGATCCGTGCAGGCAGAACAAGCTGTTTTGTATACAAAAGCCCAATTGGATTCTTTGGGTCTGGACAAAGTGTGGCTGCAGCCGGTAATGGTCCCGAAATGGGTGCGCGGCACCCCGGAATTTGCTTATATAGAGAGTAAGCCAGGCTATACCAGCAATATCCCTATCTGTGCCTTGGGTGGGTCGGTTGCTACCCCACCGGGTGGTCTTAAGGCCAATGTAATTGAAGTTCAAGGGATTCAGGATCTGGAAAAAATAGGTCGGGATAAGATCAAAGGTAAAATTGTCTTTTACAACCGACCAATGGACGCTACCTTGCTGAACACTTTTCAAGCTTATGGAGGTTGTGTGGACCAGCGCCATGGCGGAGCTCTCGAGGCCTCGAAATTTGGAGCTGTAGGGGTCATCGTCAGATCTATGAATCTTCGATTGGACGATTATCCCCATACCGGTTCTATGAGCTATGGTGAGCTACCCGTTTCAGATCGGATACCGGCAGCAGCGATCAGTACTAATGCGGCAGAGTTGTTGAGTACCACGTTGAAGTTAGATCCAAATATCATGTTCTACTTTAAACAAAATTGTAAACAACTCGAAGATGTGCCATCTTTTAATGTGATTGGAGAAATAACAGGAAGAACTAACCCTGACGAGATCATGGTAGTGGGAGGTCATCTCGATTCGTGGGATCTCGGTGATGGATCACATGATGATGGAGCGGGATGTGTCCAAAGCATGGAGGTCCTTCGTCTGTTAAAACTAAGTGGGTATAAACCGAAGAGAACGTTGCGGGTGGTCTTGTTTATGAATGAGGAAAATGGGCTTAGGGGCGGCAGAAAATATGCGGAGGAAGCCCGGGTTAAAAATGAAGGCCACGTATTTGCTTTGGAAAGTGATGCGGGTGGATTTACTCCCAGGGGATTCTCTTTTGATTGTTCTGAAGCCGATTTTGAAAAGATTCAACAATGGAAACCCTTGTTCGAACCGTATTTAATTCATCAATTCATAAAAGGGGGTAGCGGTGCAGACATAGGGCCCTTAAAGAAGGAAGGGGTGGTTTTGTCTGGTTTACGACCTGATTCGCAGCGCTATTTTGATCACCACCATGCTCAAAACGATACCTTTGAACATGTAAATAGGCGTGAACTCGAATTGGGTGCTGCGGCGATGACCAGCCTGGTATTTCTTATTGATAAATATGGGATAGGGACTTCCAAAGGTATAAAGGGGAAATAAAATAGTCAGAGCTCATTTCATCCTAAATTCAAAGGGTAGTTCCCTTATAATTTTTATACCTTTGCCGCTCATAAAACGATGTCATGCAAAACGGTATTTACGCTAAATTTATTACAACCAAAGGAGAGATCCTGGTTAAACTAACATATGATAAGACCCCCGGCACTGTAGGAAATTTTGTGGCCCTTGCCGAAGGGAAACTTGAAAATAAAGTAAAACCTCAGGGAACACCATATTACGATGGCCTTTCTTTTCACAGGGTTATCCCCGATTTCATGATTCAGGGCGGATGTCCGCTCGGAACAGGTACTGGAGATCCTGGTTATAAATTTGATGATGAATTTCATCCGGAGTTAACCCATCAAGGCCCTGGTATCTTATCCATGGCTAACGCCGGCCCTGGAACCAATGGCAGTCAGTTCTTTATTACACATATAGCGACCCCTTGGCTGGATAATAAGCACACCGTTTTTGGGCATGTAGAGCATGGGCAGGAGGTAGTTGATACCATTGCACAGGGAGACCATCTGGATACTTTAGAAATTGTGAGGGTAGGGGAAGAAGCTGAAAAATGGAATGCCGTAGAGGCCTTTCAGACTTTTAAAGGGACCAGATCTCAGCGGATAGCCAAAGAAAAAGAAAAAGCCGAAGCTGAACTTCAAAAAATTGCAGCGGGTTTTGATAAGACAGAGAGCGGACTTCGTTTCAAAATGATCCAAAAAGGAAATGGGAAACAGGCTGGGAAAGGAAGTAATGTTTCCGTTCACTATGAAGGATCATTGATAAATGGACAGGTATTCGATTCGTCTTACCAGAGAAAGGAGCCCATATCTTTTCAGTTGGGAGTAGGGCAGGTTATCCCAGGGTGGGATGAAGGCATAGGTCTTTTAAAGGTTGGAGACAAGGCACGTTTTGTGATCCCTTCGCATTTGGCCTATGGAAGTGCAGGAGCGGGTGGTGTAATACCTCCCGATGCAACGCTAATCTTCGATGTAGAATTGATGGATGTCAAATAGCCTTTCTCTGTAGTTACAGGGAAATAAAAAATAAGCTTCTAGATTCAATTTTGTTTTGTCCCTTGGATAGAGACTAACAACAATACCAGATTGAGCACGATCAGGAAAAATAAGATGCTGAAAAATACAGGCATAGTCTTTTTTTATATATAACACCTGCAGTGCCTAATACCCTACCTGGGATATTATTTAAATATCAGGAATTCTTTTGACCCGATGATCTCAGAAAGAGAAGTACTAGATTAATGGCCAGGAGGAGGATCAAGATCCCAAAAAACGCATTCATAATGCGGGTTATTAATTGGTTACAGTGTGTTTAACTTTTAGACTATGAAACTAGCAATAGTTGCGTAAAAGATTAAACAAAATTATCAGAACTTATTAACCTTTGTATTATTTCATGAATGTAGGCCAAAAAAAAACCCTGACCAATAGGTCAGGGCTATGTTTAAAAAATGGAATTTTTACCTAATCTAATACTTTCACATTAACGGCGTTTAATCCTTTTTTTCCTTGTTGTAGTTCAAATTCTACAACATCACCTTCGCGTACTTCGTCAATTAAGCCAGAAATGTGTACAAAGTGATCTTCTTGCGAACCATCTTCAGTGATAAAGCCATAGCCTTTAGAATCATTGAAAAATTTTACTGTTCCTTTACTCATAATAATAAAAAATAAATTGTTAATTAGCTGCAAAGGTACGTTTTAATTATTGTAAAATGAAGATTTTTTAGATTTTAAATTTTCTAACCTAAAAATACCCATCTTATTTTAAGCATTTTGGAGTAAACGATAATAGCCAATAAGGTCATTTTTTATTTAAGTAGTTATTGCTAGTTTATTAAATTCGCACTATGAATTCAAGCGAATTAGAAGAATTGAAATATCCCATAGGACACTTTATAAGACCTAAGCAAATTTCGTCCTTGATTTTAAAGGATTGGATCGCACAATTAGAAGCTTTGCCGGTAAATGTATCTGATCTAGTTATACCCTTATCAGAAAAACAGCTGGATACCCCTTATCGCCCAGGAGGGTGGACAGCTAGGCAGGTAGTGCACCACCTGGCAGACAGCCATCATCACAGCTATACACGTTTTAAATGGGCGCTTACTGAAGTACGACCAGTTATCAAGCCTTATTTCGAAAAAGAATGGGCGCTGCTGTTCGATGCAACTTCAGCTCCAATAGAATTATCGCTGAATCACCTGGCGGCTGTACATGCTAAATTGGTTTATTTGCTCAGCGGACTATCCAGAGAAGAGCTACAAAAAACTTTTATACACCCGGAGGGGAATGTGGAGACAACCCTGGAGGAAAATATTGGGAGATATGCCTGGCATGGCAATCATCATCTGGCGCATATCCAATTGCTCTTAGAACGAAATAATTGGATATAGGTCTTGTTCTTTTCTATAATTCCTTTACAAGGATATACATGCCTTTTTCTTCCGGTTTCGCATTTTCGAAGGGCAATTCTTTTTCGCCTATAATCCGGAATCCATTTGTGCAATAAAATGACAATGCTGGGCCTTTTTTCATAGTGTCGAGCCACAAAAACCTTTTATGTATACTCAGGGCATATGCCTCCACCAATTTCAGAACATCTTTGCCATATCCCTGCCCAGTATGGTCTTTTAAAAGATATATTTTTTCCAGAAGCAGCGATGATTTTGCAGGATAGGCGTCTATCCCTTTGTCCTTAAGCAGTTTTAAAATTCCGATCCCTGTGGCTCCCTTTCGGATAATATAGTGAAATGCATTGGGATCGGATTTTTCGGTTTTTAAAAGTTCTGAGGTAAAACTACCTTCAATATAGGCCGATGCATCGCTATTCGGCCAGAGATGCAGATAATGTTCCTGGTAGGCCTTTATACCCAGAGAACAATATTCGTTGAAGGTTGTAGGTGTAAGTAACTCCAACGAAACCATACTTTCTGTGAATTCC
>Ga0316201_10004311_pt1 | contig 10705 bp, 7 predicted proteins | sample CS6wburrow_MG_FD_204516 | JGI IMG/M metagenome (GOLD analysis project Ga0316201, IMG submission 204516) | Coastal sediment microbial communities from Delaware Bay, Delaware, United States - CS-6 worm burrow | ecosystem: Environmental > Aquatic > Marine > Coastal > Sediment | place: USA: Delaware... | reverse complement strand
AAGGAAATGATCAGGTCGACGATGATATAGCTGGTAAAACTCGGTAGCAGATGACGGCCGATGATGTGGCTAGATGAAGCACCGCACAATTGCGCCGCGAGCACGTATTCCTGGTTACGCTCGGTCAGCAGGTGGGTTCGCACCCGCCGCGCCAGCGTCGGCCAACCGATAAAGCCGAGGATGAGCGATATGATAAAAAACCGTCCCTCGGAACTTATCTCGGGTGGAATGAAGGCCGCGATCGCCATGAATAACGGGATCGCCGGGATGGTTCGCACCGCGTCGGTGACCATCTGTAGAATCGAGTCGATCCAGCCGCCGTAGTAGCCGGAAATGCCACCGATGATCAGCGCCATCACGAAGGCGATCAGGACGCCGATCGTGCCCACCGCCAGCGAGGTATTGATCGAATGGAAGGTCCGGGAGAAGATATCCTTGCCCGTGCCGTCGGTGCCGAAAAGATGAATCTTGCCCTCGTCGACGCCGAACAGGTGCGTGTTGAAGGTCATTCCAAACAGCGTGTACTTGTCGCCTTCCGGAAAGAAAACCACGTACCGGCGCTTGTCCCTGTTGACCTTGGTCACCCAGCGGAAATTGGTCTCGATAGAGCGGGTTCGCTCGAAGGTGTAGATAAAGGGTCGGAACGAAAAGCCGTTTTCATCCCAGAACTTGGGGATATTCGGCGAACCGTTCTGGTAGTCGGGATTGCGGCCCTCGATCGTCGGATCATAAGGCGTCAGGAAGGGTGCAAACAATCCTGACAGGACCAGGGCGATCAGCACCCCGGCACCGATCATCGCGGCGCGCTGTTGTTTAAATCGAGACCAGATCAGCTGCCCCTGGCCAGCCGTAAAATAAGCCTCTTTCCGGCTCTGGTCTACGTTTGCATCGGTTTCTTCGATGGTGGCGGTATCGGTCATCTCGATTATCCCAGGATACTGCGGCGAACCCGCGGATCGGTCAGCGCCAGGATGATATCGGTAACGAAATTAATGCCGACGATACTGGCGGTCAGCATGAAGATAATCGCACCGGCCAGCTGCTGGTCGTTCGAACGCGCCAGTGCCTCGATCAACAGGGCCCCGGCTTCGGTCAGGGTGAGTATCAATGCGACGATCGGCAACTCGTTGAAAATCCGGTTCAGATCGAAGCCAAGCGAATTGATAATCGGTCCCAGCGAGTGGCGCGCGGGATAACGCCATAACAGTCGGCGCCCGGTGACCCCGCGTGCGGCCGCCGCCAGCACATACAACTTACCCACTTCGTCGGACATCAGCGCGCGTACGGTCTGGATCGCAAACGCGGTCGCCGACCAGCCGAGAATAAACACCGGTAACCAGGCGCGTGACAGGAAATCCATGACGCGATCATAGGACCAGGCCGCATCACGAAATTCCTTGGAAAACAGGCCGGTCAGGCTGTCGCCAAAAACGACCGTTGAAAACAGCATGATCATCAACGCCAGCAGGAAATTCGGCATCGCCAGACCGAGATAACTGACCAGGCGCAGGACATTGTTGGTGATCGGGCTCTTCGATGTGGCCGAAATAATGCCCACGGGGATAGCAATCAGATAGGCAAGCAGCAGCGAGGTTAAACAGATAACCAGGCTGATCCAGAACTTTTCCCCCAGCAATTGCGAAATATTGACGCGCAGGATACAGCTATCGCCGAACTCTCCCTGGAAGGCCTCGACGATCCATTTCCCCCAGCGGACGACATAGGGCTTGTCCAGGCCGAGACGCACGCGTTCGGCTTCGATATCGGCAATCGATATCTGGTTGCCCTGGGTATTCTTGAAGGCGAGGTAGCGTTCGGCGCAGTCTCCCGGCACCAGTTCCATCAGGCTGAACACGATAAACGAAACCATGATCAGCGTGATGACCGCGAGCGCGGCCCGCGTGGCGGCGAACTGTAGGAAGTGAAACATGAGTGTCTCTTGCGTCCCCCTGGTGCTCCCCTTAGGTTTCTCGACCCCGGGGCTGTTGTTATCTTGGCTGCGGGCCAGTAGGGCCCGCAGCCAAATTTACTATCAACTAAACGATCTTACTCGTCCAGCCACCACTGCGTGGGTCGGTAGGGGTAAGAACGATAGTATTCGAACGAGTGGGTCGTGTACTCGACGACGTTCTTCACCGCGTTGCGATGGTAAATCGGCGCCGGTACCTGAACCGTGCCGATAAACAGCAGGTTCTCTACCAGGTTCTTGACCATGCGTGCACCCAGCTTGTTCGATTCCGGCGTACCCACGGTCGCGGATTGAAACGCGGTAACGTCTTTCATCATCTGTTTCGCGTAATCCGGCGGTTCCACGCCGCTGGCGCCGTTCGAATCCACCCATTCGGCCCACAGCATGTTGGTGCGCACGGTGAAATAATCGTGATACGGCGGTACCCATATCTGGTTGGTACCGAGCACGATCGCGAGCGGTTGACCGTTGCGCCACATGGTGACGTCGAGCTTGTTGGACGATTGCGCGGAGCGGTACTCGTCCGGGGTGACTTCCTTGACCGTGGTCTCGATGCCGACCGCGGCCCAGTGCTGACCGATTAGTTCGACCATCGCTGCCGGCACACCCTGCACCGAGAACTGCAGGTTGATAACCAGTTTTTTACAGTTCAGCAAATCGCGGAAACCATCGCCGTCGCAGTCCTTCAGACCCATGTCGTCCAGCAGCTTGTTGGCAAGCTTGGGATCGTACTGGGCGTAGTACTGCTTCCATTTTTCCTCGACGAACGGGGGCGAATCGGTGAAACCGGTATATTGCTTGGGCTCACCCATGCCGAAAAAGGCAACCTCGTTCATTTCGTTGCGATTCATCGCGACCGACATCGCCTGGCGGAAGCGCAGGTCGGCGAAGACCTTGCGTTTTTCCAGGTCCTCGTGGGTCATGTTGATACCGAAGGCCGCGATCGTGACTTCGGGACGCAACTGAACGGTATAGTCACCCTTCTCCTGGTTCTCCAGCAGCAGCGGCGCGGTCGACAGCTGCAATGATTGTGCCTTGAAATCCACCTCGGCGTTGACCAGCTTGAGCAGACGCACCTCGTCCTCGTTGACGAAAATCTCGTCCTGCTCGCTGATGTAAGGCAACTGGTTGCCGGCGGTGTCTACCTGGAAGAAGTACGGATTCGCCACCAGGTGACGCCCTTCGGTGCTTTCCGAAATCAGGATGTGAGACTCGAGTGTCGGCATCGTGTCCTTGGGCATGTTGGCGACCTTGTCCGGGCTGCGCAGCATCGGCGTCGGCGTATCGGTCCAGTCGGAGTTGCCGTAATAGTTCGAGATCACCTCGTAGCCGTCCTTGAAACCCATCGCCTGCGCTTTCTTGTCGGCGTCCGGGCTCAGATCAGGATCCCACTGGCCGAGGAAGTGCTTCGGCTGGAAGCCCTGCGCGTAAGAGTTGGCGAAATGCACCAGCAGGCCCGGCTTCGGCGCCGGCAGGTTGAAACGCACGGTTTGCGGGTCGAGCACGTCGACCGTCATCGGCTTGTCTGCGACCAGCACGTAATTTTTCGGCTTTTCGAAAACCTTCGGGTTCAAGGCGAGCCTGTCGTACCAGTACTTGACGTCTTCCGCGGTAAACGGATGGCCATCAGACCACTTGTGACCCTTGCGCAGGAAGAAAGTCAACTGGGTGAAATCGTCGTTCCATTCCCAGCCCTTGGCGACATTCGGCACGATGGTTTGCAGGTCGTCCGAATAACGTACCAGGTTGACGTGACGAATCGCGAGGAAGTCGGAGGTGCCGGCTTCGGTCGCGTTCGACATGACGTCGAAGACACCACCGTATTTACCGATACTGGCGTAAGGTGCTACTACCAGGGGCTCCTCGGGGAGACGCTCGGCCACCGGCGGCAGTTGCGACGGATTACCGCGGATCCTGCCGTTCAACTTGGCAATGTCCGGGTTTTCCGAAAACGCCATCGTACACTTGGCAAGCTTTTCGAACTCGGCCTTGTCGTACTGTTGCGGGTACTTGCCGGCCCCGACGCCTTTCATATCGGCGACGGTTACCGCCGGGCAATTGGCACCCAGCGCACTACCGGCCACGGCCAGAAGGCCGATACTGATCAAATATCGTAGTTTATTCATAGGAAGTGTCCTCAAGAGCTATAAAATTATTGGTATCTGCTCGTTTTATTAGTATTAACTCACCGGCTATATTCCGGCGAACTGCATTAAATTAACCCACCTCAAGCCAATAATCAATCAATGAAGGCGGCAACCAGATTATGGTGCAGAAATATTACGAAGTAATTACAGCCCAAAGAGACCGGTTTCGATCGGTATATTCCCGGTAACCTTTTGAAGTCTGGCGAGTTTTCTACAGCAACTCGATCCAGTGTACCACCGGCAACTCACTCCCCTGGGCAAGATGCACCTGGCATCCGATATTGGCAGTTACGACAAGTTCCGGTGCATCAACGGCCAGCGCCCGTTGTTTGTTTGCGCGCAATTGTGTCGCCATCGCGGGTTGCAGCATCGAATAGGTGCCGGCCGAACCGCAGCAAAGATGCGCCTCCTCGACCTGGCACAGCTGGTAACCCTGCCTGGCCAGCAGCCGCTCCACCCGGTTGCCGAGACCGAGGCCATGCTGCATGGTGCACGGCGTATGCACCGCGACGCGCTTTGCCGGCTTCGGCGGCAGGTCGGCGGTTTCGACTTCGCGTTCCACGATCTCGATCAGGTCACGGTAAAGCTCGCTCACCCTGGATGCCTTGTCGGCATAGTCGGCATCCTCGGCCAAAAGGCGGCCGTAATCCCTGACGCTGACACCGCAGCCAGTCGCGGTAACGACGATCGCCTCGGCACCGGCCTCGATATGCGGCCACCAGGCATCGATCAATTCTTTTATCTGGCGCATACCGTACTCGGATTCCGAGGTATGCATGGCCGCGGCGCCACAGCACAGTGACTGCGGCAATTCAATGACTTCGATACCAAACCGGTCCAGCAGGTTGACCGCGTGAATGTTGGTGTTCGGCGCCAGCACCGGCTGCACGCAGCCCGCGAGCATCAGGACCTTGCGTTGATGGCTGGCCTCGCTGCGCGCTAGCGGCACCTGTTTGGGCGGTACGGATTGCCGCAGCTTGCCCGGCAGCAAAGGCGCGAACGCCTGGCCGGTCCGCAGCAACAATTTGAATACCCAGCCCGAGTTGATAAACCGCACGATCATCCAGCGCCGCGCGCGATCCCACCAGGGCCGGGGCAATTCCTGCTCGATCGCTTCGCGGCCAATTTCCAGCAGGTGGCTGTACTTGACCCCCGAGGGACAGGTCGTTTCACAGGCGCGGCAGGTCAGGCAACGATCCAGGTGTTTGAGCATTTCCGCGTTGGCGGGCTCGCCTTCGAAGTACTGCTTCATCTGGTAGATGCGGCCGCGCGGGCCGTCCAGCTCGTCGCCGCGCAACTGGTAGGTCGGGCAGGTGGCATTGCAGAATCCGCAGTGCACGCACTTGCGCAGTATCGACTCCACCGCTTCGGCGTGCGGGCCCTGCTGAACGTTTGGCGCAAGATTGGTTTGCATGGCCTGCCTACAACCCGGGATACAGTTTGCCGCGGTTGAAAATGCCGGCCGGGTCGAAACTGGACTTGATGTTGCGCTGCAGCTTCAGCATCTCGGCCGACAGCGGATGGAAACGCGGCACGTCGGCGGCATGACGTCGAAAGGCGCACAGGCTGCCGCTCGCGCCCGCGAGCTGGTCGCGCAGCGCGGCCACGTCGACTTCGCCGCAAAGCCAGCGCCGCGCGCCGCCCCACTCGATCAGCTGCGGGTTACCCGGCAATAGATCAGGGGTGGCCGGTGGCAGCGAAACCCGGCTTAGCGGTTCGGCGCTGTCGAAAAAATCGAGTTGTTGTTCCTTGACCTCGACCCAGCCGGCTTCGATGCTGTCACCGCCCAACAGGGCCGCCGCGTGGCGCACCCCCTGCTCGCTACCCGAAAGCCGCAGCTGGCTGCGTCCGTCATGCCACAGCGACGCCGTAATCGGGTAGGGTTCGGAACCGAGCTCGTTTACCCAGCGAATATGCTGGTCCGCGCTTTCGTGCTCGTAAGCCAGCGTCAACTCGGTCTCGAACAGCGGCACCACCCGGATCGAAACTTCGAGGATAATCCCGAGCGTGCCGAGCGCGCCGACCATCAGCCTGGAAACATCGAAACCCGCCACGTTCTTGATCACGCGCCCCCCGAACTGCAGCACCTGGCCACGTCCGTCGAGCAATTTAACGCCGAGCACAAAATCACGGATACTGCCGGCATAGGCGCGGCGCGGACCCGCCAGGCCGCTGGCCACCATGCCGCCGATGGTCGAGTCCGCGCCGAAACGGGGCGGTTCGAAACCGAACATCTGGCGCTGCTCCGTCAACAGGGCCTCGACTTCAGCCAGCTTGCAGCCCGCCCGCAGCGTGATCACGAGCTCCGCGGGATCGTAATCGACAATCCCGCTATGCGCCGAAACATCGATCGGCAAGGCTTCGATCGATTCGCCGTAAAAGCGCTTGCTGCCGCCGCCGATGATCTCGATTTCTGCGCCACTGGCGGCGACCGCGCTAATCTGGGTGCGGAGTTCGTCCTCGATGCTGACGTCAGGAATATCGACCGGCATCAAAAGCGTTCCAGTTCCGGGAACGGCAGCTTGCCGTCATGCACGTGCATCGCATTATGCTCGGCGCAGCGGGCCAGCGTCGGTATCGCCTTGCCCGGGTTCAGAATCTTGAGTGGATCGAAGCACTCGCGCAATGCATGAAACTGGTTGCGTTCCGCCTCGCTAAATTGAATGCACATTTCACCGAGTTTTTCGACACCGACCCCATGTTCGCCGGTAATCGTGCCGCCGTGATGAATGCAAAGCTGCAGAATCTTGCTGCCCAGTTCCTCGGTCTTCTCGAGCTCGCCCTCGTTGTTGGCGTCATACAGAATCAGCGGATGCAGGTTGCCGTCGCCGGCATGAAACACGTTGGCGACCGGTAAACCGTATTGCTCGGAGAGCTGACGCACCCCGGCCAGCACCGCCGCCAGCGATTTACGCGGGATCGTGCCGTCGATACAGTAGTAATCCGGTGAGATTCGGCCCACCGCGGGGAAGGCGGCCTTGCGCCCGGACCAGAACAGCAGGCGTTCGGCCTCGTCTTTTGCGAGCCGCGTTTCAACCGCGCCGCCATTCTTGAGCACCTGCTCGACCAGTTCGATCTGGGCCAGCACTTCTTCCTCGGTGCCGTCGAGCTCACAAATCAGGATCGCTTCGGCATCGACCGGGTAATTCGCGTGGACGAAGTCCTCGGCGGCGCGAATTGCCGGGTTGTCCATCATTTCTACGCCGGCGGGGATAATACCCTCCGCAATAATCGCGGCGACGCTGTCCCCGGCCTTTTCCACCGAGTCGAACACGCCCATGACGACGCGCGCGCAGCGCGGGATAGGCAATAGCTTGACCGTGACCTCGACCACGATACCGAGCATACCCTCGGAGCCCACCAGCAACGGCAGCAGGTCGTAGCCGTCGTTATGTAACGCGCGCTGGTCGATTTCGAATATCTCGCCATCGGCGCCGACCACCTTGAGCGCGAGTATATTGTGCAGCGTCAGTCCGTACTTGAGGCAATGAACGCCGCCAGCATTCTCCGCGACATTGCCACCGATCGAGCAGGCGATTTGCGAGGAAGGATCGGGCGCGTAATACAGCCCCCTTGACTTGACCGCCTCGGAAATCGCCAGGTTGCGCACGCCGGGCTCCACCACCGCGCTGCGCGATAGTTGGTCGACCTGCAGTATCCGGTTCATTTTCGCCAGGCTTAGCACGACACCCTCGGCATGCGGCAAGGCGCCGCCCGACAGGCTGGTGCCGGCGCCACGGCTGACCACCGGCAGGCGCTGTTCGTGGCACAGGCGCATGATTTGCTGCACCTGGGATACGTCTCCCGGCAGCAGCACCAGCAGCGGTTGCTCCCGGTAGGCGCTCAGGCCATCGCATTCATAGGCGGCCAGCGAAGTCGGCTGATCGACAACGCTCTCCGAGGGCAGAAATTCCCGGAAGCGGGCGGCGAGTTGCTGGCGGCGGGTTTGGGACATGGAAAGTATGCTAGCATTTTGCGCAATTAATGAAAGGTATCAATGTATATGACCCGCATTGTTTTTTTGAATGGCGACTACGTGCCCGCCAACGAGGCCAAAATCTCCATTTTCGATCGCGCCGTTAATTTCGGCGACGCCATTTACGAGGTGGCGGGCGTCCTCGACGGCAAGCTGGTCGATTTCGGGCACCATATGCAACGCTATTTCAATTCCCTGGACAAGCTTGATATCAAATCACCGCTTAGTCAGCAGCAGATCCTGGAGGCGTTTCGAAAGCTGGTCGAACTCAACCAGCTCGACGAGGGCCTGGTTTACATGCAGGTGACGCGTGGCGTTGCCGAACGCGATTTCGTCTGGCCCGAGGAAATCGAACCCAATGTTTTCATGTTTACCCAGCCCAAGCCGTCGGTCGAGAACCAGGCCGCCGAAATCGGCGTCACGCTTGCGAGTACCGCCGATATTCGCTGGGCGCGGCGCGATATCAAGTCGGTCAACCTGCTGGCGCAGGTTCTGGCGAAAAAAGCGGCGGCCGACGCCGGCGCCTACGAGGCGTTGATGATCGACCGCGACGGTTATGTTACCGAATGCGGCAGCACCAGCTTCTTTATCGTCACCGGAGACCTGATACTGACGCGCCCGCTGAGCAACGATATCCTGCCCGGCGTAACTCGCCGCGCGGTGGTCGGCCTGTGCACCAGCCATGGCCTGCGCCTGGTGGAAAACAGGTTTACCCTCGAACAGGCCTTGAGCGCAGACGAAGCGTTCATCAGCGGCGCCTCGAGCTACGTGTTGCCCGTGGTTAAAATCGACGACCGCGAAATTAGCGGCGGCAAACCCGGGAAACTCGGCCGCCACCTGCGCCAGATCTACATCGAATACGCCCGCGCCAGCCTGGTCTAGAATCACCCGCGGCTGCGCGCATCAGAATTCAAGGCTCGGGGCTGCCGCGGCAATCGATAATCGCCATTCCCGTGCAATCGGCAACGAATGTCACCGAATATCCGCAGACCTTAGCAGGAACTTTTGAATTGTACGCTAACGCAAAGCCCGCCCAGCTCCTCGGATTCGTCCAACACCAGGCGCGCGTCGTGAATCTGCGCGATGGTTTTGACGATCGATAGCCCCAGGCCGGCACCGCTACTATTGGTATCCGCGGCCCGGTAAAACCTGCCGAGGGCTTTCTCGCGCTGCTCGGCATCGAGCCCGGGCCCCGAGTCCTCTACCGCGAGCACCAGGCTACCCGCGACCCGATAACAACGCAGCCTTACCAGGCAGCCGGCATCGCAGTAGTTGATGGCATTATCGACCAGGTTGGACACCAGGCTTTCGAGCAGCGACTCGGCCCCGGGAATCCGGCAGTCCGCGTCGGGTATTTCCAGTTCGACCCGCAGGTCTTTTGCCTCGGCCCGTCGTTTCAGAGAATCGATCACCCGCTGGCAAACCTGGCCCAGGTCAACCGGTCCGAACTCCGTGGCCGCCTGGGGATTATCGTAATGGCTGAGCTTCAGCAGCTGCGACACCATGTGCGACAGGCGCTTGATGCTGGTTTTCATGCTTTCCAGCGAATCCAGCGTTTCTCGGCCCTGGTTTTCCTCGAGCGCGTTTTCGACATTTATCAACAGCGCGGCCAGCGGATTACGTAACTCATGCGAGGCGTCGCTGACGAAGCGGCGCTCGCGCGCGTAAGCCGCGTCCAGGTCCACAATCATCTGGTTTAACGCGGTCACCAACGGATCTATCTCCCGCGGAACGCCGGTGACGTCGATGGTCTTCAAATCCTTCAGGTTCTGTTGTTTTACCTGGTCGGTAACCTGCTGCAGCGGCTTCAACGCCATGCCGATTATATGCCACAGCAACCACAGGATCACCGGCAGCAGGAAGATCAACGGCAACAGCAGACCGCCGCCAATATACTCGGTGATTTCAGCCCTGATATCGCTGCGCTCACCCACGATAATGAGCCGATCGTCATGGCTGGACTGGTGCGTAAAAGCCAGCCATTTACTGTCGTTGAGGCTGAACTCGGAAAAACCTGGCTCAATTATTTCCGGCGGGAAATCAGGCGCATGGCGCGAGCGCAGCAGGATCCGACCTTCAGCATCCAGGATAGCGAAAAACAGCTTGCGCTCATACTCGTGCGCATCGGGCGCACGCTCCAGGGCACGCGCCAGCTGCGCCCGATTGGAAGCGATACTGTCGCGCGTCGTCATGCCGTCCAGGATGCGCGCGGTTTGCACCAGCGAAGCGCTGAATATTTCGTCGGCTTCCTGGCTTGTACCCTGATAGACGAAAAAGCCCGACAGCGTGGTCAAAACCAGCAGGATGACGATAACGTACCAGGTCAGGCGGCGGCGCAGGGAAATGCCCTTAGCCACCGGCAGCATCCAGTTTATAGCCAACACCTCTGACGGTTTTGATCAGATTGTTATCCAGTTTTTTACGTAAATGGTGGATATGCACCTCGAGCGCGTTACTTTCGACACCTTCGTTCCAGCCGTAGAGCACGTCCTCCAGGTGTCCGCGGGCCAACACCTGCCCCGGCCGGTTGACGAACTCCGACAGCACTACAAACTCGCGCCGGTTGAGTTCGATTTCGACACCGCGATACCAGACCTGCTGGCTGGCGTTGTT
>Ga0316201_10004310_pt1 | contig 10707 bp, 7 predicted proteins | sample CS6wburrow_MG_FD_204516 | JGI IMG/M metagenome (GOLD analysis project Ga0316201, IMG submission 204516) | Coastal sediment microbial communities from Delaware Bay, Delaware, United States - CS-6 worm burrow | ecosystem: Environmental > Aquatic > Marine > Coastal > Sediment | place: USA: Delaware... | reverse complement strand
TTTAATTAACAATTAACATTAGACATGAGAGTTAGGCTTATTGAGTTGATTCTAATCAAGTAATGTCACTCTCTAGCTCATTGCCAGCCTAAAATTATCCCGGTTTATTAATTGAATACACTAAGGCTCAGGCTAAGGTATAAGCCATAGCCAGCAAGCAGCATAATGCCTTCAAATCGATTCAAGCAGCGCCCTGTATACAGGAAAAGCAGGAGCAGCAGAGCGGATCCCAGCATTACCCACTGATCGAACTGCAGAATTCGTGCATGTACTGGTAATGGCTGGAGTAGCGCCGATACACCTAAAATTCCTAATAAATTAAAGATGTTGCTGCCAAGTATATTGCCCACAGCGACATCTGCATGACGCCGTAGTGCAGCAATCACAGAAATTGATAATTCAGGAAGCGAGGTACCAACCGCGACCAGTGTCAGGCCGATAACGGCTTCAGAAATGCCCAGGTTTGCAGCAATGCCGACGGCACCTTTTAACAGGACATGGGATCCAGCAATCAACAGCAGCAGACCCACAAAAATTGCCGTCACGATGGTGAGTGCAGATTTTGGTACCGAGGGAATTTCTTTGGCTTCGGCCAGATGAACTTCGCCCGCAGGTGCGCCGTGGTAAGTTTCGCTCCAGTAGGCCCACACCAGGTAAGCGGCCAGGCTCGCTAGAAGGATCATGGCGTCCTGCCATACCAGGGCGCTGCCGCCAACCAGAACAATAAACAGTAGACTGGCGGCCACCACAGTAATCGCGTCCCGGCGTAGTGCCAGCGGCCTGACCCTCAGTGGCGTGATAACGGCGCAAATTCCCAGAATCAGCAAGATATTACCAATGTTACTGCCTACCACATTACCGATAGCTATGTCTGGACGCTCACTTAGCGCTGCATCTACAGAGACCACCAGCTCTGGCGCTGAGGTACCGAAACCAACAATAAGCAGACCGCTCAGTAACGGAGAAATACCAAGGCGTCGAGCAGCGCCCAATGCGCCTCGGATCAATGCCTCGCCACCGATGGCAAGTAATGTCACGCCAAGCAGCACCAGGAGTAAATTCAACATCGTTTAGATTGGCTATGAGATAATTGCGGGTCACTCATTACGGTATTGTTAGCCGGCAACTGTTCTGGGTGTCTTAGCGTGTAAATACTGGAAACGAGCAGGCCGAGTACAAAACCAATTGCTATCAGGCTCACTACTAAGAACACACGAGGCGAGGAGAAGCTCCATATTAAAAATTTTATTTCTACGATGGCAGAATTTTGGACCACAAATAAAACGACAGCAAAAATCAGGCTTAATGAGATTGTTACTTTGATTTTTTTCACTTCATGTACCTGCTGATACTATTCGTGTTTTTCAAAGAACTTTTTGACCGAAGTGCCTAGATCATCTGCCAGTATTTCAAATCGGTCTGACAGGTCTTCCCATTTGTCCTCGGCAGCATCCGTGAGTTCGGCGAGTCGCGATTTAGCAGCATTGAGTTTCACTTCGAGCTTGTCTATTTGCTCATGCGCTTCCATTTTCAAGTCAACAACCCCAGCTTTAGCCTTAAGGGCTTCAAGTTTGGCAGAGTGTTCTTCAATTTTAGCCTGTGCCTTTTCAATATACGCGTCTTTTTTGTTCATTTGATGATGCCTCTCTGTTGGCTGGAGATCATAGGCCGAATTTTCCGCCACGAAGGTATTAAAGTGGCAGCCAACGTTTAAATAACTTATCAAAAACTTTGACCAAAGAGCAATGGTTTCTAGTTATTAAGTTGGAATAGATCTCTGCCCCGATTTTTTCAGGCATTGGATGGCAAGTATACTTGTTGTACCCAGGTTAGAAATTTGTCTGCTGGCAGTGGCTTACTGAAGTGATAGCCCTGGGCGCCATCGCATCCTAGCATAACCAGTAACTCCAATGTTTCAGCGTTTTCAATTCCCTCGGCCACAACGCTAAAACCAAGGTTGTGTGCCAGATCAATCGTTGAACGGACGATGACAGCATCGTTTTCATCGGTGGCCATGTCCATGACAAAGGATTTGTCGATTTTCAGTGTATGCAGAGGCAATTTTTTGAGGTAGGCAAGAGAGGAATAGCCGGTGCCGAAATCGTCGATGGCAATACTGATCCCCAGATTGCTAATCTGTTTGAGTGTACTGGAAATATTAGTGATGTCGGACATCAACAGGTTTTCGGTAATTTCAATTTCCAGAGAATCAACGGGCATATCCATATTTTTTAGAACGTTTTCTAATCTGTTAACCAGGCCCGCGTTCTGGAATGAGCGCACTGACACATTGACCGCTATATGTAATTCGTAGCCGGCATCACGCCATGCCTTGCTTTGCTTTAAAGCGGTTTCAATGACCCAGTCGGTAATGGGAGTGATCAGGCCGGTACGTTCCGCCATGGGAATAAAATCATCCGGTGGTATAAGTCCGTGTTCCGGGTGTTGCCAGCGTATCAACGCTTCTGCACCCATGATTGAGTTGGATTTTAAATCTATTTTAGGTTGATAGTGCAACACCAGTTCGTTTCGCTCCAGGGCGTGACGTAAGTCTCCAGAAAGTAGAAGATTTTGTTGTGCATGGGGATCCAGTTCAGCTTCGTAAAACTTATACCCTATCTCAGTATTCTTAGTGCTGTACATCGCCACATCTGCACGACTCATAAGTGTGGTGACATCATCGCCGTGTTCAGGGTATATAGTGATTCCGGTGCTGACTCCGAGAAACAGTTCATTGTCGTCAACATGGTAAGGTTTGACAAAGGCTTGCTGGATTTTTTTGGCAATCTTCTCCGCTGTGAGACGTCCTCCATTGTTAACCTGGGGTAACAGAATACCAAATTCATCGCCGCCGAGGCGCGCCAGGGTATCGGATTTTCGGAGAAGCGTTTGCAGACGCTGGCTCACTTCAATCAGCACTTTATCACCGGCCTGATGTCCTAGTGTGTCATTGATTTCCTTGAAATGATCTAGATCCATCAGCATCATTACTACCTGGTGATTACCATTCCGGCTTGCAGTGGAAATCGCCTGAGTCAGTCGATCATGAAACAGAGTACGGTTGGTCAAACCAGTGAGGCTGTCGGTGGTCGCCAGGTTATGTAAACGCTCTAGTGTATCTTTGGCTTCAGTGGTGTCTTCCATCAGGCCGTCGATGCGTACGACATCACCGGCCTCATTCTTATACGGGTAGAACAGGCGGCGAAACCAACGCAGTTTGCCATCGGGTTGTTTTACCCGGCTTTCTACTTCCGTCGTTTGTCCTAACAGAGCATTTTCCCAGGCGCGTTCCACTTTCTGTCTATCTTCAGGAATAGTCCAGCCCAGACACGGGATCGGTACGTCGATATCCATGTTACATATTTTGAGAGCGGTTGGACTAACATATAATGGCATGTTGTTGATGATATCAATCGACCAGAGTAATTGGGGAATATTCGCTAACAGGCTGGTAATTTGATCCCGTAGATCGATAACCTTTTCTTTTTCCTTCGATAACATTAGCAAACTGGTATCCCAGTATCCTTCAAGCATCAATCCCATATCGCGGAATAGAAGTTTGGTGACCGTGTCCTCAAGGGTGTTGCGGTCGCATTCCTTTATCTCTGCACTGTTTCGAATCCGGCTCTGCAAATGATCGAGATATAGCTTGTAGGCTCCCATGATCCACACCGGTTCGATTCCATAACGCTGGTGGATTTCGCCGATGTGTGCCATCCGCTGAGCGGAGGCATCGTCAATGTGCCCTGAAAGAAATCCGAACAGATGTTGAAGTTGTTTTTTAACCAAATCATCAATTAGCCCACCCTGCATCTGGTATTTTTCCAATACTTTTGCAGTGACTGGCGAGTCCATCAAGTAGTCGTAAAATATTTTTGCAAAGGCTCCGCCATCTTGCATGAGGGGATCGTGGTAACGCTGTAGAAGTTTCTGATCGGAAGCCTGTAGCTGCAAAAAATTATTAAATGCCTGGTTGATCGTAGTACGGGTGTATACCCGTTTTTCGTCAAAACTATTATCCAGGCTGGTCTTTATGCTATCGGGCATGGTGATTTTTTACTTATAAAAAAATATAGACGGTGAAGCTTGCAATTTATTCAGCTACATTACTGTTCAGTCGTCCGATGAGAGAAAGGTTAAAGGCCGTTAATAAGCTGAGGCACTGAACTGTTTAAATAACTCGAACAGTCAGATGCATTTGAAAAGTATAAAAATATTTTATTTATTATAGCTTAAATATAGCAATAATTAATCCTCATAAAACACTAATCGGCATATCTTTACAATTCTTTAATATTACAATTGTAAAAAAACTAAAATGAAATGAACCGTAGTGAATATTAGCTTAGATGTTAGTAGTGTTTCCTATAAGCGTATGCCGTTTTATTTAAACTTTTTTTAAATCAGTTTTTTAGATAGGGTCTTGATTTTTTCCTGCACGCGTTGCGATAACGCTGGCTGAGAGTCTTTAACAATCAAGCCTGTAAATAGTGTGCAACTTGTTGGCGCCAATGGTTTGTGCCGTCATCTCGGTATGATCCGTTAATCGCGAGTATCTTGTTCATGACTTCACTCTATATTTTAGTAAAGAGAATTTTAATTTAGAGATAATGTTTTCTTTCGATACCCTGCCTGTTACCTGTTATTGAATTTCAGCGACAGCAATGAGATAGTTTTTACCATAATATTTTGCACACTTTGGGCAGGTAGTGTAGAAAAAATAAGTTTTCTTCACCTGCTTGCCTTTACTATTAACAAAAGCTTCCATTTCTTTTTCCCATAGCGGTACTTTTTTGTAGGGCCCCTCGAAAATTTTTGTCAAATAATCACCCGTCATGCGTACCATTTCCTGGCCGGGAACATCCTTGATTACCGAGAAATAGTGCTCCCCAGTCCATGCCGAAGGATCATAAGATAAAACAATGAATTCATCTTCATCTCTTGCGTTTGCTTTATCAATCGCCTCAAATGTTTTCGGAAAAACAGAACCCATATTAAGAGGGATGTGAAAAATGCTTTTAGTTTTAGCTTTGACAAACAGCTTGTCTTTGAAGTGGAGCTCCTGTTCGTCCCAGCCATCAGTATTAAACCTGGGGCAACAGTTTGTAGGGTTGTCAGTCATGTCGTATTTAGGCAGCGCATTAACTTTCATCATTACTCTCCTGGCTGTTACTCGGATGCATTGAATTTACAATCTTAATAATCGAGCTCACGGTATGGCACTAAAGTACCATCGGGTAAAAATATTTGCCTGTGTAATGTTGGGACTTGCTCCCATATTGTGGATAAAGGGAACGGTAGGATTGAATATTAACCATTGTTGAACAGTAGATAAATATAAATTTCTCCGTCCTTTTATTCTTTTACTTTAAAAAATATTCAGTCACTCCCCCGTCGGTCTTTGTTTGTCTGTCTTCGATCAATCGTGTATCTGCGTGATGGGCCTTTGTAGTCAGAATCAGCATTACTCCTGCGCTCATTATTTTTGAGTCTTCTATCCAGGTTCATTTTACGAGTAGGATTTTTGGATGTTATACCGTCCTGAATTCGGCGACGAGGTGTTTCTTCCGTAGCGGTATTTTCTTCTGCCGCCTGATCGACGATGCTTTGTTCTTCGGATTTTTGAGGAGGATTTTTATTCATGGCTGAACTTCCGTTTTATCCTTATTTTTTGCAATGACTTGTTATACGCTTTTTAACGAACAAATGGAACCCCGTAAAACAATACCAGATGGTTAATTATATTTCAAAGATGTCGATGACAACTGATACTGATTGTCATATGGAACTATATAGTAACGTTAATGCTCTATATATGCCTGCTGATGTGTTGTCTAAAGTGCGCTGGGATTTAAGGGGTTATGGCTGAAAATTTAAAAGTATTTCATGATGATATAAGTCATACAGCTTTATCGGGCTGTGCTGGTAGAATACCTGCTTATTAATTTAACTATCGGTCACTTTGAGTAAGGATGTTCGAGCAATTATCACAACTTTCCAATCGACTACGGTCATATGGGCAACAAAGCCGCAGTACCGCAAAAGTGTTACCGCTGGTGGTTGTGCTAGTGACTTTTTTGCTCGTCGTTACTTTTAAACTTGTTCAGCCAGAACCCCCGGTGAAGGCACAGGTAGAAAAAACCTGGACAGTGCAAACACAGCAACTCGTCGCCGGTGCCAAATCGCCACAGCTGGAATTATATGGCCAGGTTGAATCCCCCTATACTGCGTCGATAACCGCCATTATTAATGCCGATGTTATGTCGCTTGATGTTAAGGAAGGCCAACCTGTTACTAAGGGTCAGCTGCTTATTACGCTGGATGATACGGATGCGCAGATTAATCTTGAAGATAAAAAATCAAGCGTTGCGGAGCTTGAGGCGTTGATCAACTCGGAAAACAATCGTTACAAAAATGATCTTGCAGCCTTGAAACTGGAAAAATCACTGGTGGCACTGGCTGAGAAAAAACTGGCACGTGAAGAGAAAACCAGTAAAACAAATCTAACCAGCCAGAGTAGTTTTGATACTCAAAAACAGGCGCTGGAGAACCAGAAACTGGCACTTAATGCGAGGCAGTTAAGTGTGACCGATCACCCGGCGCGTCTGGCTCAACTGCAAGCAAGGCTAAGCCGTAGTCGCGCGCTTGCGCAGCAGGCACAAAATGATTTACAGCGTGCCACCGTGCTTGCTCCGTTTGATGGCATAATTCTTAAAACCATGGTATCACCAGGTGAGCGTGTACGGCCGGGTGAGGTCCTGCTGGAACTTTATGCAACCGACCAGGTCGAGTTGCGTGCCCAGTTACCGCAAAAATTTATTACCATTGTTAAACAGTCGTTAGCGCTTGGCATGCCTTTACTGGCCACGGTAAAAACTAACAGTAGTGAAACTGTTGTTTCTTTGGCTCGAATATCAGGGGCAATCGCCGATAGTGGCAATGGCGTTGATGCATTGTTTGCTGTGGACAGTGATAGTGTTGATGCATTAACGATCGGGGAAACGCTGGAGATGACACTGGCATTACCCGAGATCAATAATGTTTTCAGCGTGCCGGTTTCTTCTATTTATGGTACCAATCGTATCTATCGTGTTGAAGACGAAAGACTGGTTGCGGTGAATGTAGAAAAACTCGGTAGTCAGTACCGGGACGATAAGCAGTTTGTTCTGGTACGAAGTGAAAAGCTTCATGCGGGTGATGAAATTATTACTACTCAGTTGCCTCATGCAGTAAGCGGTCTTAAGGTTGAGGTTCGTAATGCGTCAACACCGGATAATGCGATGTCGCATAAAATATCAGGCGAGTTTCCATGAGTACTGAACAGGTGCCGTCAGCGCAACCGCCTGGAAATTCTACATCCGGTAATTCATATACATCGACGGGTGGTTTTATACATCTGTTTGCGCAGCATCGCGTTGCCGCGAATTTGCTGATGGCGATGATGATTATTTTTGGTGCATACAGTTTGACGAAACTGAACAAACAGTTTTTTCCGAATTTTGCACTGGATTATATTAGCGTGCGAGTGATCTGGCCGGGCGCCAGCGCAGAAGATGTAGAGAGCTCCATTACTGTACCGTTAGAGCAGGCGCTGAGAACACTTGATGGCGCGAAAGAAATGACCTCGACCTCAACCCGTGGCCTCAGCGTCATCGTGATTGAGTATGAAGAAGATACTGATATGGGAGTGGCGCTGGATGAGGTGAAACAGTATGTTTCCAATATCCGTCACTTACCCAGTGATACTGAAGACCCGGTAGTAACAAAAATTGCCCGTTATGAAGCTGTTGCCAGCATTATCTTAACGGCAGATAGTGAGCTGGAAGAGCTACGGCCACTGGCGTATAAGTTTGAACGTGAACTACTGGATAAAGGCATTGCCCGGGTGAACTTTAGTGGCCTGCCCGAACAGGAAATTGCCATTGAAGTCAGCGCAAAAAAAATTCAGCAACTGGGTATGTCGTTAAACCAGATTGGTGAGCTTGTTATTAACCAGAGCCAGGATATACCGGCGGGCACGGTGGCTGAAAATGAAGCGGCGCGTGAAGTCCGCGGTTTGCAGCGAAAACGTGACGTGCAGGCATTTGCCTCGCTGGATTTATTAACCACCGAATCGGGCCAGAAGCTGACGCTTGATGACGTGGCAGAAATACAGCGTCGGCCTAAAGAGAATCAGGTTGAGATTTTCTACCAGGGAAAACCTGCCATATTAATGAGTCTGCAACGCACTGAAAATGCCGATGCGTTGAAGTCTGCTGAGATTATGGAGGAGTGGCTGACACAAACCCGGGCGACGTTGGCGCCGTCAATCAGGCTGGTGGTGTTCGATGAGGTGTATTCACTAATACAGCAAAGGATCGACTTGTTAGTGCATAACGGTATTGGTGGCTTAATACTGGTATTAATTATTTTATATATTTTTCTCAATGGACGAGTGGCATTCTGGGTGGCTATTGGCATTCCAACGTCATTTTTAGGCGCGCTCGGTGTTTTATATCTATTCGGTGGCAGCATAAACATGATCAGCCTGTTCGGCCTGATTATGACGCTCGGTATTATCGTTGATGATGCCATCGTGGTCGGCGAGGATGCCCTCACTCACTATCAGTCGGGTGAAAATTCATTAATGGCCGCTGAGGGTGGTGCCATGCGCATGTTAGCGCCAGTGATGTCATCATCGTTAACGACGGTGGCCGCCTTTCTTCCGTTGATGATGGTGACTGGGATTATCGGTTCAATTTTATTTGATATTCCCTTCGTGGTGATCTGCGTGATTCTTGCTTCATTGATTGAAAGTTTTCTTATTCTGCCAGGGCATCTGCGTCATAGTTTTCATAGAAACCATCATCGAAAAACCGGCGCCCTGAGGAAGAAGCTGGAACAGGGTTTTATTAACTTTCGTGATGTATATTTCAGGCCACTGATTAATCATGCCATTGATCATCGTTTAACCACGCTTATCATTGCCATATGTTCACTTGTGCTGGCACTGTCGCTGGTTATCTTTGGCCAGGTTAAATTCCAGTTTTTCCCGCAACCGGAAAGTACCGTTGTCATTGCCAGTGTTAAATTTGCTGCTGGCACACCGCCCGAGCAGGTTCATCTTTTTGCACAGCAACTGGAACAACGCTTAACAGAAACGGATGAAGCCTTACGCGAAGAGGTGTCGCTGGTAAAAGCCGCGGTGTTACGAATGAATACAGCTTCCTTTGACGGCGGGCGTAATTATCAGAACGGCAATCAGTATGCGATGTTACAGGTTGAACTATTACAGCCGGATGAGCGTAATGTTAGAAATACGACGATAACAGAAGTGTGGGAGTCGCGCCTCGATGTACCCGCCGGCGTCGAGCAGTTATCAATCAGTAGTCCACGCGGTGGACCGCCGGGTCGCGATCTCGATATCTTTTTAACGGGCGCAGACGCCATCACTTTGAAACGTGCAGCAGAAGACCTGGCACTTGAAATGGCAAATTTTGATGGCCTGAGTAACATTCTCGATGATCTACCTTATGGCCGTCAGCAGTTTATTTTTGAATTGACACCGCTGGCGCAGTCAGCCGGTTTAACCATAGCTGAAGTGGGGCGTCAGTTACGTACTGCGCTTGACGGCCAGTTGCTGCAAATTTTTTATGAATCAGATGAAGAAATTGAAGTGCGCATTATGTTGCCGGCAAATGAACGCAAGTTTCAGGGCATTCTGGAAACGCTGCCGATTATTACTGCCACGGGTAAATCGTTATTATTAAGCAATGTGGTATCACTGTCATCGCAGCAGGGTTTGGAACTGTTGCGTCATACAGATGCTAAACTTGGCGTGCATGTAACCGCCGAGGTCAATGCAAAGAAAACCAATGCTAATGAAGTACTGGAAAAATTACAGCAATCGGTGATACCGGATTTATTGAGTAAATATGGTTTGCAGGTTACTTACAAAGGTCGGGCAGAAGAAGAGCGTGAAACCGGCAGTGATATGAAGCAGGGAGGTTTGCTGGCACTGGTAATGATCTATCTTATTCTAGCCTGGGTGTTCTCATCATATGCCTGGCCGCTTGCTGTTATGATGGTTATTCCTTTTGGTATCAGTGGCGCAATCTTTGGGCACTGGTTTACAGGCATCGATTTAACGATTCTGTCACAGTTCGGTATCTTTGGCCTATCGGGTATCGTGATCAATGATTCGATTATCCTGGTGACGTTCTACAAGCAACTTAAAGCAAAAGGTTTGACGGTGCGTGATGCCCTGGTTGAAGCAGCCTGCCTGCGTTTACGTGCGGTATTATTAACGTCATTAACTACCATTGCGGGTTTGATGCCGTTATTGTTTGAAACGTCATTGCAGGCACAGTTTCTGATTCCGATGGCGACCAGCATTTCGTTTGGCCTGGGTTTCTCTACATTGCTGGTATTGTTTGTTGTACCGGTGTTTCTTTCCTATATCGAACAGTCTGCTGTGGCCATTAAACAGTTTTTCGGCATTACGAAGATAAGTAAACAGGAAGTGGTGTAACGAAACTTTGTTTTGATGATCGTAAAATAAACAGGCAGGGAGTGTTTATTTAACATCAATAGAAATCTTCTCTGCCCTTTATAAACAGTCAAATCTAACTAATCCGAGTTAGCTCTGATGGTTCAGCAAATTACATTCAAGGTTCGCCATTTTCTGCGCACCAAAATTTCCAGTGATTGTCTCTATGTCACTTTGTT
>Ga0316201_10004308_pt1 | contig 10711 bp, 11 predicted proteins | sample CS6wburrow_MG_FD_204516 | JGI IMG/M metagenome (GOLD analysis project Ga0316201, IMG submission 204516) | Coastal sediment microbial communities from Delaware Bay, Delaware, United States - CS-6 worm burrow | ecosystem: Environmental > Aquatic > Marine > Coastal > Sediment | place: USA... | reverse complement strand
GGCGGCCCAGATCACGTTGGCGGCGGGAATGCGTTCGCCGCTTTGCAAGAGGACCCCTCGTTCATCGATCTCTGTAACGTACGTCTCCAGGCGAACTCTGACGCCGAGTTTTTCGAGGTCACTCTTCGCTCGCGCCGAAAGCTCGGGGTCGAGCGCGGGGAGCAATCGGTCCGTGCCCTCTGCGAGCACGATTTCGAGGGACGACGGGTCGAGATTTCGGAACTCTCCTTGCAGCACGCGCTTGGCCACCTCCGACATCGTTCCCGCCAGCTCGATGCCGGTCGGCCCGCCGCCGACGATCACCGTCGTCATGAAACGCCGGCGCTCGTCCGGGCTGTCGCTGCGATCTGCCCGCTCGAACGTCAGTAGAAACCTGCGTCGGATCTCGAGCGCATCGTCGACGGACTTCAGCCCGGGCGCATGGGCCGCCCAGTCGTCATGCCCGAAATAGTGATGTGTGGACCCCGTTGCCAATACCAGGTGGTCATAGGACAGCGCTTCGCCGTCGACTTCGACGACTCTTCGCTTCAGATCGACCGAAGTGACGTCTCCAAGGACGACCGTCACGTTTTGCTGTCGCCGAAAAACGTGGCGCAGCGGGACCGCTATCTGCCCGGGAGAGAGCGCGGCGGTTGCAACTTCATAGAGCAAGGGCTGAAAGAGGTGGTGGTTGCGGCGGTCGACGAGCGTGATGCGTACTGGCGTACGCGCCAGAGCGGAGACTACGCTCATTCCCCCGAAACCTCCGCCGACGACGACGATGTGAGGCTCGATGTTCTTCGAATCGTCGTTCATTCTACCTACCCTCGGGGAGGTCTTAGGGCAGCGCGATGAATGCGCAACGCAAAAACATATCGATGCATGGAGCCAGCAACCCTGCCCGGGTTGCCACGGCCTCGTTCTCAAACGTCGACTAGGACGTTCCCCTCTTCGACGAACACCGGATAGGTCTTGAGCGCCTTCTCACCGCGGAGCGCGTTCAGAAGTTGAATGCCAGGCGGGAAGTTCGCCCACTTGCACACCTCCCCAGTGCGAATGTCGAACTCCGCGCGGTGAAGCGGGCAGCGAATTCGCTCTCCGTCGAGGATCTTCCCTCTCGTCAGTGGCGCGAACACATGCGTGCAGCTGTTCTGGGTCGCGTAGAGGCCGTCGGGCAGACGATACACGAGGACGCTCGTGTCCCCCACCTTGAACGCTTTCTTTTCGCCCACCGAAAGTTCTGACTCTTTGCAGACCACCTGTCGCGTCATGCCGACCTCCCATCCAGCGCAACGTATAGCAGAGCTCACGAGAAATGATGGACGCAATCACCCGCGCCTGGCTGCTCGACCGGTGCTCGAGGGATCGGATGCTGCGTGACGGCGGCGAGGAGAAACACGAGGCTCGCAACCGGTGAATGGACCAGGTCAGCCGCCCTCGAACGCCTCTTTGAGCCGGCGTCCGATGCTTTTGCTGAGACGGTCGGGGTCGATACCGGCCGCCTTTGCCAGCATCCCGAGCTTGAGCTCGACTCTGACGTCGGAGTCGGTGATGTCGATTGCGCCCTTCACGCCCGTGCCTTTGAGATCGGCGTGACTCCCGGACCACTTCGCGCTCACTCCATACTTCTTCATCATGTCCTCGAAGCCGCCCAACTTCTGCTTTGCGTCGTCGAGATTTACCGTGTGGCTCTGAGTAATCCGAACGTCGGCCATTTCAACCTCCTCGCTCCCTTGTAGAACGATGCTTGTGGCAACTCAAGCTGCGCCGTCGGTTGGAGCTCTTACCGCCCCAGCTTTGCTTTTGCGACGCGCTTGGCGCCAAGCACGACAGCGTCTTTGAGGTCCAAGGGGAGCGCCCTGCGAATGTTTCTGAGCGTGTCAGCGCGCAGGCGTTTCTTTGACAGCGCATGCGCTTCGGGATCGAGCTCCAAGAGTGCCGCAGCCTTGTCGCGCGCTTTGTCGAGCAACTGCTCGGCTGGTACGAGCGCGTCGACAAAGCCAACTTGCAGCGCCTGCTCCGGCGAGAACGGTTCGGACAAGGTCACCGCACGCTCACGAGCCGCAGGAGTCAAGCGCAATCGAAGCACCTCGCACGCAACACGCGGCATCGGTAGGCCAATCGCCACTTCGTTGGCCACGTAGGTGTACGGGCCCGGCACGCCAAAACGGTAGTCGCCGGACAACAACATGAACACGCCCATCGCATACGCGTGGCCGGGCGATGCGATGATGACGGGCGTCGGAAACGACAACAGGCGTGCGGTCAGCGCGTAACCCGCGCGCAACATCTTGACGGCCTGCACACCGCCCGACTTCATCACCTTGAGGTCAAACCCAGCTGACAGCACGCCCTCTCGACCGGTGATGACGACGGCCGCGCCCTCCCGCTCCACGCGCTGGAGCGACGCGTAAATCTCGTCGAACATGGCAGGCGACAGCGCATTGCGCTTGCCGTCGTCCATCGTGAGCGTCGCGACCGAGCGGTCGATATCTAGGGTCACCAACGATCGAGTCATGCGTTGACGCATAGCACGCGGCTCCAGACTTCGTCGACGGCAAGCGCACTGCGGAGCTACGGCTGCAGGTCTTGGGCTAGGGCCGCACCGGGCGGCTTCGCCTCGATGATGAAACCAGCGCTCCCCGAAGAGCCAAGCACCCGGTACTTCGATTTTGTTTGGTGCATCGACTGCGTCGACCGCCAACGGCCCCCTGGGCTAGGAGAGCAATTCGGCGAATTTTCTTCGCGGCCATACGCGAGCTGCGCAAGGCATGCGTCGATTCATCAGAAGCGCGGCATTGAACCTGCATCTGGAAGTACGAAGCCTTTGTAGTGCTTGTCTGATCGTCGCGCCGTGCACTATCCTCACCGTGGGCAAGCGGAGGGGTTTCGATGTCAGATTCAGAGAACCAGACCCAGGGTGAACCGACCGCGTCGAATAGCACTTTGCCCAGAAGACAATTGCTCACGGCGTTTACCGTGGGCGGTGTTGCTGCGGCCAGCGCCACGCTCGGGATCGATTCCTGCGACACGGTCCCTCGGGCACCTGACGCACCCGAGCTCGAGCTCCGTTACATCAAGACTGCGGTCGAGCCGCTGAGCAAAAAGGACTACGTTGCGGAAGCGAAGCGTCAGGGCCTTCTCAGCAAAGACATTCACGAGGCGCTCACCGCCGACATCAACGAGTACTTGGCGACGACGTATCAGGCACTCGTCTACTCCGAGCTCGTCAATGCTCTCCCGGAAAACCTCCGCGAGAGCGACGAGGTTCAATCCGACATCGCCGTGATGTCGCCGGTGTTGGACCAGGCCGTGGCGGATGCCTACTTCATCATCGGGACGGCCGACGACGAGATCAAGAAGCAGATCGATCGAGAGGTGCGGGAAGACCCCGATATTCTGATGGACATGGCCTCCTTACTCGACCGCGACGGAGCAAGGCACGGGATGGGGATCCGCGGCCGTCTGCGCCTTCGCCGGGCGTCCCGCCAGTTGTCATCGCGGCTCCGGATGCAGTCCACCGAGGAGGTGATCACCGACCTGACCGATCAGGTCACACGTTACGCAGAGCGCAACGAGGCGCGCACGCCGAGCGATACGAGCTTCGGGGTCAGCATGGCTTCGAGGCGGATGTTGGCCGCGTATCAAGAACCCACTAGCGCGGCCGAGGGCCGGCATCCGGAAGCGTACGTTGACCCTTCTCAGCCCACGGCCGAAGGAGGCGAAACGGCTGAGGCCGACTCCGAGGCTGAGAAGCAATTGGCACAGGCAGAACAGGAACTGAAGACGCGTCGGCGTATCGCAAAGCTCGAACAGAAAGAGAAGAGTCTCACGCGGGCGTCGAGAGGGCTCGCCGGGGCCGGGGGGGGGCTCTTGATCGTCGGGGGCATCGTTCTTGGCGCGACGGGAGCGATAGGCGGCGCCGTCCCCATGTGCATTGGTGGCTTCTTGCTGTTGATCGCCCTCTTCGTCCTAGCTGCCCGCGCCCGTCGCCGTAGACAGCTCGAGGAGGAGCAAGCCCGGTTGAAGGCCACCGACGGTCAGTGAGCGAATCACCGCACATCACTGGCTGGGGCATCGCGAGCGCGCTCGGCGTCGGGCGCGATCGATTCTGCGCTGCGCTGCTCCGAGGCGAGAGTGGAATCACGACCGTTCATCGCTTCGACACCTCCCCTTTCACGACCCACGTAGGCGCGATGGTTGCGGGCTACGAATCGGACGACCGCGACCCGAGCTTGCTCTCTCACGAATTCGGAATGCTTGCGCTTCGCGATTCGCTCGCGCACGCCCGGCTCGAACTCGAGGCGCTTCAATCGATGCGGGTCACCTTGACCTTAGGGGCGAGCCTCTTTGGAGATCACACCACCGAGCGCCTCGCACACGACCTCGCCAAAGAGCTTGGCATTTCGGGTCCCGCGATCACGATCTCCACGGCATGCACATCATCCACCCAGGCGATTGGCTTTGGCGCGGACCTGATTGGTGAAGGCTTCGCTGATGTCGTTCTTGCGGGAGGAATCGACGTGCTGACCCCTGCGCTCTTCGCGGGCTTCCATGCCCTTGGCGTCCTGAGCGAAAGGCCGTGTACTCCATTTGGCCGGCAGATGGGAACTACGCTCGGCGAGGGTGCGGGCTTCGTGGTGATCGAACGAGGCGGTCTTCGCGATGCCGTCACGCGCGCACGGCTTCGAGGCTATGGACTCTCGGGCGATGCGTACCATGAGACCTCTCCCGAGCCACGCGGTCGTGGCGTCGCCGCCGCGATTCGCGGCGCTCTCGATGATGCCGGAGCGTCCGCGGCGGAGATCGGCTATTTGAACGCGCACGGCACCGGCACGGTGGCCAACGACACCGCCGAATGGTGCGCCGTTCAGTCGGTATTCGGTTCTGATCTCGGCGGCTCGTTGGCGCTAAGCTCGAGCAAAGGACATCTCGGTCACGCACAGAGCGCCGCCGGAGTGCTCGAAGTGATCACCACGCTCGAGTGTATGGGAGCCGGCCTCGCACCGACGACCGCTGGCTTCGAGGAAGCGCGGCCTGGAGGCCCACCGCGCCCCGTCGGCTCGAAGCAGCCCAAGCCGCTGGTCTATGAGCTCGCGCTCTCCAGCAACTCGGCGTTCGGTGGGAGCAACTGCGCGCTCGTGTTCGGAAAAGCCAAGCCTGCGACAGTATCCGACGACGAGCGAAGACGGGTCTTCGTGAGCGGGGCCACAGCCCTGTGCGCCGGCGTAAGCTGCATCGAGGAGCTCGCCTCGATCTGTGCAGCCGAGTCGCCGCTGTCGAAAGCCGAGCTCCAGATCGATTTGGCCTTGGAGCTCCCGAGGGTGGATCTTCGTGGCATCGACCGAGCCTCGGAGCTTCTCACGACTGTCGTTTCGAGAGCCCTCGCGGATGCTGGTGCACAACTCCGAGGAGAGACGCGCGCACGAACTGGGTTGATCGCGGGCGTTCTCCGCGCCTCTCCCGATAGCCTCTATCGATTTCGCACGAGCCTCGAGCGGCGGGGCTTCGCCAAGCCTGACACGACGGCGTTTGCGCAAGTGCTCCCGAGCGCTGCGCAGGGTGCTTGCGCCAAGGCGCTCAACATCCGTGGTCCGCAGAGCACGGTGACTATCGGCGAAGGTAGCGGCCTGATGGCTGCCGTGATGTCGGCTTGGATGCTCGCTCGCCGGCGTGATTCGGACCGCATCGTCGCAGCGGCCGTCGATGTGAGGTCGGAGCAATCAGCCGAAGGGGCGCTTGTCGATGCTGCCTGCGCGCTGGTGCTCTGCACGGAGCCCACCGCGGTCGAGGTGGCTGGCATCGGGCTCGCCGGACCAGGACAACTCGATGAGGCGATTACAGAAGCAAAACGCAGGTCGGGTTTGTCAGAACGGGTGGAGCTGCTGGTCGAGTTACCGAACCCCTTTGGCGGCATGCCGGCAACGTCATCTGCCTTTGCGCTCGCCCATGCCATCGGGTCACTGCGCAGGGGCAAATCGAAAACCGCGCTCGTCGCGACCACAGGCACCACCGCCAGCGTCGCGATGATTCTTACTTCGAACGAGGTGACCCATGACGACTAACTTGTCCGACTACGTCTCATCGCGAGAGGCGGTTCTCGATCGTGTTCGGCGCATGCTTCGCGACACCATGAAGCTGCGAATCGAGCCCGAGGCCATCGACCCCGACGTGCCTCTCTTCGGAACGGGCCTCGGTATGGACTCCGTCGACGCGGTCGAGCTCGTGGTGCAGCTCGACGCCGTGTTTGGATTGACGCTCGCCGGCTCCCCTTGGGTTTCCGCGAAATTGCGCACGGTGAATACCATTGTCGACGCGATCCTGGAGCTCGGCAATGAGACTTGAGGACGAGTACCGGTCGCTGCGGCACGGCGCCGCGCTGAGCCGTATGGATCACGTGGGGCTCGTCCGAGTGAGCGGCGATGACGCGACCGAGGCGGTCGATGCGATCTGCTCCGGTGACCTTTGGGTTCGGGACGGACGGATGCTTCAGACCTTGATCCTCGGCGAGCCGGGTCAGCCCGTCGCGGATGTGTATGTCTGTCCGGACGATGACGCGTGTGTTCTGATGTTCGAAGGGATCACGACCGAGGAGCTTTCAGCGTGCCTAGCCGAGTATGCCCAGCCCGAGCTCGCGATCGAGCTCGAAGACCTTCGACCCGCGTACGAGCTGATTTCCGTGAATGGACCCTACGCCTGGGAAGCACTGAGCAAGTGGCTGACGCCGGACGTGATCGGCCTTCCTTACTTGAGCTTCTATCACTTCGATCGCGGAACCTGCTTCCGCGCCGGCAAAACCGGCGAGTACGGGTATGATCTCGCCGTCCGCAGTGGCTACGTGGAACGCGCGTGGGAGGAGTTGCTCGCGCTCGTTGGTGCCTTGGGCGGTGGTGAGGCCTCTTTGGAGACGTTGGATCTGTGCGCTCTCGAGAACGGGTTCTTTTCCGTCCGGCACGCCTCGGTCGAGGGGCTCACCCCTCTCGAGCTGCAGCTGCAGTGGCGCGTCTCGGCGCGCAAGCGCTTTCCGGGCGCGGCGGCGATCGAAGAGCGAAGAGCGAAAGGTATGGAACGTCGATTGACCCACTTCGTCGCGCGAGAGGGGGTCGAGTCGGGCGATCCGATTCGCGACGCCGACGGCCCGGTGGGCCAGGTGACCGCCGCCGCCTTTTCGCCAGGCATCGGGGGTGTCGCGGGGATGGCGCTCCTCGACCTTTCGGTCGCCCACCCGGGAATCGACGCGTTCTTCGTGCCCGGACCGAACGTTGAGCGACCGATTCGCACGGTCTCGAGCCCGCTCCTTTTCAACCGGAGTCTTCTCGTCGACCCGCACCGGCGCACCTACGCCACGCGCGACGAGACGAGCGATCCTCCCTTGTGGCTGGGATCACTTCCATGACGAGGTTCGCGCAACAGCGGGTCTTGGTCACCGGCGCATCGCGCGGCCTGGGACGCGACATCGCACTGCGTTTTGCAAGCGAGGGAGCCGCGGTCTTCATTGGCTATCGGAACCGCCGCGAAGAGGCCGAGGATTGCGCCGCTCGATGCGCTGCGTTTGGCGTCGAGGCCATGCCGGTCGCGCTCGATCTCGCAGATGCTTCCTCGGTACGCGCGACGATCTCGGACTTGCCGGCCCTCGACGTGTTGGTGAACAACGCCGCGACCGTCCGTGACCAGTTCTTTTTCCTTCAGTCCGATGCCGATGACGCAGAGGTCATCGCGATCAATCTGAGCGGCACCATGGCATGCATCCGCGCCGCGCTTCCCGGCATGATGCGCTCTGGAAAGGGGGTCGTCGTCAACGTTGCGTCCGTAGCAGCCATCCATGGAAGCCCTGGACAAGCGAGCTATTCCGCCTCGAAGGGTGGGATCATCGCGTTGACTCGGACGCTTGCTCGCGAGCTCTCAGGACGAGGAATCCGCGTGAACGCCGTAGCTCCGGGGATCTTCGATGCGGGTATGGCACAGCGCATGGATCACCGCGTGCGGGAGGCCCGGCTCCAGTTGCTTCCGATGGGCCGGGCCGGGCGGTCCGAAGAGCTTGCCAGCGTCGTGGCCTTCCTGGCTTCCGACGAGGCCAGCTACATCACGGGGCAAACAATTGCCGTCGACGGGGGAATGACCGCATGATCGCGTGGCTCGTTGCGGGACAGGGGGCCGAGCATCCGGATATGGGACTCGAGCTCGCCCGATTCTACGCTCCGGCGGCGGCGCTTTGGGAACGGGCAAGCGAAGCAGCGGGCAAGGACCTGCTTCAGCTTTCGGAGACCGGTAGTCGATCCCTGTTGCGCACGGAGTACCTTCAGCCCGCGCTCACCGCCGTTGCGTTGAGCGCAGCGTTGTTCCTCCGCGACGAGGGGATCGAGCCATCCATCGCGCTTGGTCACTCGGCTGGGGAGGTCGGCGCGCTCGCACTCGCCGGACATCTGAGCTTCGAGGATGCTGGCTATCTCTCGGCGATGCGCGGACGGGCGATGGCAGAGGCGGCACGCGCTAGTCCTGGTGGGATGGCCATGGTCCGTGGCTTCAAAGCGCAGGCGATGGAGGTCGTCGAGCATGCCGCGAAGACCGGCGCCATCTTCGAGGCCGGACAGATCACCGGCGACGCGTATTTGGTCGCAGCCGACCGCGCTGCGCTGCGAGCCGCCGCTTCGTTGGACGGAGTCTCTCCGCTCCCAGTCTCTGGACCGTGGCATTCCCCACTCGTCGAGCCCGCCGTCGCCGAGCTCCGACCCGTCGTCGAGTCGCTCATCGAGGATGCGCACGAAACGACCACGTGGGTGAGCAACGAGACGGCTGAGCGCGGCACTGCTGATGCGAAACGAGCGGGAGAGCTGCTGCTGTCCCAGCTCACCCGACCCATGAATCTTCACGGCGCTATCGAATACCTCCTCGGGGAAGGCGCGACGGAGCTGGTCGTCTTGGGTCCTCATCGCGTACTTCAGCACATCGTCAGACAACACTTCGACGCGTACACCGAAGCGCGAATTCACGGCACATCTTCACTTCGAGAGTTGCAGTCGATCGTCAAGGAGTTGGCATGACACGCATGAGCGAGGAGCATCGCGGTCTCGGCGCGAACATCATCCAGCGTCTCCTACAGCACAGGAGGCCCTTTTTGTTCGTCGATCGGATCAAGCGCTACCGGTTGGGAGAGGCCCGCTCGATCGAAGCGGCGTTTCAAGTCTCGGTGAGCCATCCCGTGTTCGACGGTCATTTCCCTGATTGGTCCTTGTGGCCCGGCGTCTACATCGTCGAGGGCCTCGGACAGACGGCGCAGCTACTGGCTACGCTGGATGCGATCCACAGCGCGGGTGCTGCACGCCAGGATGCGGAGCTCGGGCTCCGGACCCTCGATGCACTCGACGCGATCTATTCGCTGAGGCCGGGCGCCACTCCATCGGAAGAAGGCCTGGCCCTACTCGAAGAGGTGTCGCGCTCTCCGGTCGTCGGGCTGGCCAGTCGCATCGACGTCCGATTTCTCGAGCCCGTGCTGCCAGGTTGCCGGCTCGACTATCGTGCCGAGTGGACGCTCGAGCAGACTGGGGTGATGGCATTCGACGTCGAGGCTTCGGTCAGCGGGCGTCCCGTCGTGCGCGGAGAGCTCGGCGCGAGCGTGAATACCCGAATCCCCCGTCGCTCCGACGATCCGAAGGGGCGCTGATACGAAAAGAAGGTTGGTTCTCAGAATGGTTCGAATGGGCTAGGACGGCTGCAGAGGCGTCTCGCCTACATGAGCGAATACACGAGCAGTGGGAAATTGAAGTTCGCCCTCCTTGCGTGCTTCGAACGTCCGCGCCCGCAGTAAACAAGCGCCTCGCGGCACAGTTCGGATGCGCGAAACGCATTTTGACGGCCTAAGCCCGACCGTTTCGGTGGTATATGTCTTCTAGATGAGTGGTCTCGCATGAGCACCGTGCTCCTTCTTTGGTCGATGTACGTCCCAATGTTCGTCGTGCTGACGTGGGCACTGGACCGCGAGGACCGGGTATGATCGCCGGACACTTTGCTACGGCGCTCGTGCCGTACGAGCTCACTCGAAAGAGCGACCCGGTTCCGGTCTGGCTGTTTCTCCTCGCCGCTCAGTTTCTCGATGTGCTGATGATGATTTTCGTCTCTCTGGGCATCGAGAAGATGGAACCCGAGGATGCCTTCGAGGTCTCGTTCAGTGGCCTGCAGACCGATATGTTCGTGAGTCACGACCTCCTTCCCGTCGTCGGCTGGGCAGCGCTCTTTGGGGTCGCCACTTGGCTGATTTGGCGAAGGCCTGTCATTGCACTCTGGTGTGTAGGGCTCATCGCGTTCCATGAAGTGTGCGACCTCATCGTCGGCTATCCGCATGAGGTGGTCCGGGGCGTACGCCCAATCGGAATGGCGCTGTATGTCAACGCGCCCATCCTCTCATTCTTGATCGAAGCAGCGATGGCGGCGGGCATCGTGTTCTGGTTCTGCCGGCGGCGGGCGAATGGCGGACAACCCGTATCGACCGGGACCCAGGTGATCCTCTACGCAGTCCTGGTGGGCACGACACTCGCAGCCCTGCCGCTGGCAAACAACTCCATCAATTCGTTGCTTGGACTGTAGGTGCACAACTGTCAGCGCTGGGACTGTCACTCGGCGAAAGCAGGTCACAGAAGATGAATGGCAACACGGTTCTCATCACCGGCATCTCGGGCTTCATTGCAAACCACTGCGCGGTTGAGCTGTTGAATGCCGGCTACCGGGTGCGTGGATC
>Ga0316201_10004307_pt1 | contig 10711 bp, 8 predicted proteins | sample CS6wburrow_MG_FD_204516 | JGI IMG/M metagenome (GOLD analysis project Ga0316201, IMG submission 204516) | Coastal sediment microbial communities from Delaware Bay, Delaware, United States - CS-6 worm burrow | ecosystem: Environmental > Aquatic > Marine > Coastal > Sediment | place: USA: Delaware... | reverse complement strand
GTTCGGATCATCTGTTGGACTTTCTCGGGGAATTGATCGACGAGATTGTTTTTCTCTCCGGGGTCTTTGGTATAGTCGTAAAGTTCGTAGTGCGCAGGAATGCCATCCACCGCATCTTTGTAGAGGTCGGGTATCGTCTCAGCTACGTAGCGCAGGATATACTGGTCATCGACCACGACATAACCCGAAGGTGCCTTTTCTCTAGACTCATTATGGCCAAAGAAAGAAGTCTCCCCGTTAAAGGCCCAGACGCGGGCGTGAATGCCACCGATCGCCAAATGTTGGCGGACGGGCGCCTCCGCATCGTGCAGTATCTGAGGGAGCAGTGATTTACCGTCAATGCCCTCGGGAACGTCGCCCCCGGCAGCATCGATAATCGTCGGCAGGATATCCAGAGTGGACACCAACTGACTCTTGGTCAGCGGTTCCTTGATCCCCTCCGGCCAATGGAAAAACAAAGGGATTCGGAATCCACCCAAATGTAGCATCCCCTTGTGCCCACTGTAGGGCGCATTTCCCGGCAAGGCGGAATTATTTCCGACCGCACCACCATTATCGGAAGTGAAGACAAACAGCGTATTCTGAGCCGCGCCTCGTTCTTCCAGGAACTCAAGGATCTGCCGGACATTCTCATCCACCCCATAAACGTGGGCATAGAAATTATCGAGGATGTAGGACCCGGAATCGAAGCGATCGTAATATTTACTCGGTGCCTTCGGTTCGAGCGGGCCATGGGTGGCATGGTAGTGCAACTGCACATAGAAAGGCTTATTCGCGTCGAGGCTTTGCTCCATGAATTGCAATGCCTTTTGGCTAAAGACATCGGTATTGTAATCCTTAATAAGGCCTGCAGGAGCAAAATCTTCCCAGACATTGGTCGCATTATAAAAAGGAGACTCCCATTGGTTATAGCCGAAATAATAGTCGAAACCATTATTCAGAGGATGATCCTTAAGGACGACCGAACCTTCATATCCATTCGCTTTGAGTTCTTTTCGAACCTCCGTATACTTCGTCCCCATCTCGTAGTAATCGACTGGTTCTGTTGCCTCGATACCGTGCTTTTTCAAGTAACGCGTCACCATGTCGCGATCGCGCGAGCCGATATGCCATTTACCAATATGTGCCGTCGCATAGCCCTCCGCCTTCAATTTCTCCGCGAGATGAGAATTCGGATCCAAGCCATGTGCTTCCGTATCAATATTACGGTAGATGCCCCAGCGGTTCTGTAAGATGCCGGTCGCAAAACCGATCCGAGCCGGTGCGCAAAGATTGCTGCAGGCAAAAGCATTGTTAAAGACAACCCCCTCGTCGGCCAATCGGCTCAGAGTTGGCGACGCCCGCCGGACCATTTCGAAAGCCTGCTCAGGGCTATATTCGCCCTGCTCTTCCACATGTTTGAGCAATTTCGGATCGCAATCATCGACCGTCAAGCCACGGGAAAAAGCCTCCAGTTGCGCGTAGCCGAAATCATCCAGCATAACGAATACGACGTTGGGTTTGATTACTTCGGCCAAGGCGGATCCCGAAATCAACGAAACGAGCAGCACCGCTTTCGTGAAGTGCCCACGCAAATTAAGGGTATGTATTTTGAGCATGCCTGTTCTTAACCATTTCAGAAGCGGCATAGCAACTTTCATGTTCTCTTTAAGCGGACAGAGAAGATTGGAACGTCAAAGTTTAGATACAATACGACACCACTCCCTCCGTGCGCTCAAACGCAGCGGGGGCCTACACACGTATCCAATACATCCGCAGCGAGGAGCGCAGTTGCGAACTATTTAGGCAGCTTAACTAAGATCCGAGACTGTGGCGTCGGGCGCATTCTTCCTCACCGAAGCGATTCCGTTCTCCATCGCCGACTTGGACGAATACATTTCACTGCGACCGATGTCTTCACCGTTACCCGCCTTCAGCGCGAAATAAGGGGAATCATTACTGGCTGTCCGACGATCAAAACGATCATCGTTTTGGCTATTTTCGCGAACAGACGCGATGCCATTCTCGGCACTTGCTTTGGCCTTATACATGGCACTCGTCAGAATGATTTCTCCATTGCCTGCTTTGAGGTTAAACATGAATTTTTCGTTATTGGTCTTCTTGATTTCGAACTTTCCGGACATGACGATTCCTTGGTTGGGGTTGAGGGGTTGTTAACAGATGGACGCATATCTCAGCTTCCAAGCGATAGACTAGCCGCTTAAACAACATTCGACAATGAGTTTTTGCACCTCTTCGAGAAAAGCAAATCCGATGCATCCCTTGAACCCATAGCCCAGTTCGCCGGAGGTATTTCGACCTTCGTCGGCAAGTACTTCCCCTGCTGCCGTTGACTTTAAAGGCCATCCGCCATATAGATGTTCGCTGATATATAATTTACTTAAGTGAGATATCTGGCATGTAAAATGCCTGTTTCACCTCCCTCACCCACTATGATTAAACGCCTTCTTTTACTTTGCCTCCTTACTTATAGCACCGCATTCGGGGCAGATGTGCTGGTTCGCGCGTGGGCCGACGATGACTATATCCGCCCTAGATTTCCAGACGGACAACTCATCTCGGAAAGTTGTGCGTTTGTGAAAGGGAAATACCACCCGGGGGAGTTTGAGAGTACAGAAGAGCCAGCCATTCCTTTTGAAGAAGTCGCTATCGCACTACGGGATCAATTGGCAAAGCGGAGCTACTTGATGGCGGAAAATCCTGTCGATGCAGAGTTTCTTCTGGTGGTTCACTGGGGGCAAACGACCGTCGAAACAGAGGAAGTCGATGACTTCTCCTTCGACGATGAGGATTCCTTTGAGTCGAACTTTGATAGCGTACCCGAATCCGTCAAACAACGTAACGCCGAAATCATCGGGGCCACTAAGATGAACGACATGCATATCTATTCGATGCAGCGTCAACGTCTGGAGGAGGCCGCCAATCAAGAACGCTATTTCATCAATGTCATCGCTTTGTCCATGGCCGACCTTAAGCAACGGATAAAAGGCGAACCCGTGCCAAAACCGAAATGGATCACTCAATTGAGTCTACCCCTCGGTCGCAGCGAATATGCCGATGCCATTGCCAGTATGTCGGAGACAGCGAGTGCTTATTTCGGAGAGAACGTGAAAAACCTAGAATTCATACGCGAAGGTACGAAACGCGGAACCGTCAGCATTGGGGAATTAGAGTTCCTTGAATATATCGACAAGGAACCAACAAAATAATTAGAGCTCGTTTAGAGCCGTTTGCCGTAGAGGGCGGTACCAACCCGGATCTGGGTGGAGCCTGCGGCGATCGCGACTTCGAGGTCGCCGGTCATCCCCATCGAAAGTTCAGGCAATGGAATCGAGTATTTCCGAGCCAACTCATCGCGGAGCTGACGCAAGCCCTCAAAAGCGGCTTTCGCTACGTCAAGGTCGTCGTCGAGGGGGGCAATTGTCATCAGACCATCCACCTGTAAATGCTCCGCAGCAAGTGCGGCTTCGAGCGCCGACGGCATCTCATCGGTTTTGAAACCGTACTTATTCGGGTCTTCCCCTGTGTTACATTGAAGAAGAATCGGCAGTTTTTTCCCTGCTTCTCCTGCGAAGCGATTCAAACGCTGCAATAATTTGAGAGAATCGACCGACTGAATCCGATCAAAAATCGCAACCGCATCTTTCGCCTTATTCGACTGCAAATGACCGATCAGCTCCCAGCGAACTAGGTTCTCGACTAAAGCGTGCTTTTCCCCCGCCTCCTGTACTCGATTCTCACCAACAGAGTCGAGCCCGGCGCGGGCAGCATACTCCACTGCGGCAACTGGATGATTTTTCGTAACCGGCAGTAATTTCACCGTCTCGACCGAGCGGCCCGCTGCTGCGCAGGCAGATACGATACGTCCGGAAACCTCGGCCAAGTTATGCTCAAATGCTTCAAAGGACAACATGGCTATAAGCAGATGATTTAATAAAATAATTCAAGATAAGATTTACTTTTTATGGTATTGCATTCCTATTAGTCACGGTTATACAAAAACGTCATGCATGTAGAAAACTTTAAGATATTTTCGGACCTAGTGGAGAGCGAAAGCTTTTCGCGGGCAGCAAAATTAAATGGCATCACACAGTCAGCGGTCAGCCAGCAACTGCGTGCCATGGAGAAGCATTTTAACATATTGATCGTTGATCGCAGTCAGAAGCAATTTCGCCTAACACGCGAGGGTCAAAAGCTGTACGAGTCAGCCAAGGAATTCCTCTACCTCTACGATAAGCTCAATAGTGAGTTGCAGGAAATGAAGAAGGTGATCAGCGGCACGATTCACATCTCCACCGTTTACAGCATCGGCTTGCATGAGTTGCCACCCTACGTGAAGGCTTTCCTCGCGAAGTTCCCGCAGGTCAACATTCGCGTAGAATATCGCCGTGCGAATATGGTCTATGAAGATATTCTAACGAATTCGATCGACCTCGGCCTCGTCGCCTACCCCCAAAAGCACAAGCAACTCGAGATCCTCCCCTTTCATGACGACATCCTCGTGCTCGTCGTCAGCCCGGAGCATCCGCTGGCCAAACGCAAGAGCGTGGACATCGAAGAAGTCGCAGGCCAAAAGTTCATCGGCTTCGAACCTGACATCCCAACTCGTAAGGCGACCGACCAAATTTTCCGTGAGGCCAACATCGAATCCGATCCGGTGATGGAATTCGACAACGTCGAGACCGTCAAACGCGCCGTCGAAATCAATGCCGGGATCGCAATTCTTCCGCAGACGACCGTCACCCGGGAAGAAGCCCAAGGCTTACTCAAAGTGATTAAATTCAAGTCCAAGGTTTACAAGCGCCCACTCGCACTGATCCACCGAAAAGGTCGCGTGCTGACGCCGGCAATGAAGAAGCTCATCGATCTTCTGACATCAAAAGACCTCAACCGACTGGATCAAGTCGAGGAAGCAGTCGAAGCGTAAACAGCCGTAAGAGTTTTTCAGCACAGCGCTTGCAGTCAGAGGAGTGGGAACATTTACTCCCCTGCACTGACACTAGTCGCTGACCCTATGAAGCTGTATCATTCTCTCCTTTACGCCGGTTTACTTTCTTTAAGCCTCTCTGCCAAAGCCCTACCCGATGGCATAGAGCTGCTTCAAACCCTTGAGGACATCGAGGAATACCGCCTGACTGATAACGGGTTACGCGTCCTCCTACTTCCCAACGCGGGGCAACCCGTAGCCACTGTCATGGTGACCTACCAAGTGGGCGCCCGCAACGAGGTAACCGGCACCACCGGCGCGACTCACATCCTGGAACACATGATGTTCAAGGGCACAGAACGTTTCAACAGCGCGGAGGACAACGACTACTCCAGCCAGATGGAAAGCATCGGCGCGCGCTCGAATGCCACCACTTACTTCGACCGCACTAACTACTACGCCACCCTGCCCCGCAGGTACGTACCTCTCGCCATCGAATTGGAGGCCGACCGCATGCGTAACCTCCGCATTCTTGAAGAGGACCTCGCCTCGGAAATGACCGTTGTGCGAAACGAATATGAGCGTGGCGAAAACAATCCCGTTCGGACCCTCATTAAAGAGGTCTACGCCACCGCTTTCGTTGCCCACCCCTATAGTCACCCGACCATTGGCTGGCGCTCCGATATCGAAAACACTTCACCCGAAAAACTGCGTAAATTCTACGACACCTTCTATTGGCCCGAAAATGCAGTGCTCACCGTAATCGGCGGCTTTGATAAAGAAGTCACCCTTAACGCAATCGTAGAGCACTACGGCGATATCCCATCCGCCCCCGAAGCAATTCCCACGGTTGACACTCTCGAACCCGAGCAAATTGGCCCGCGACGTCTCATCATCGAGCGTGCCGGCCAAATCGGCGTCGTCATGACCGGCTTCAAGGTACCCGAAGGCACTCACGAGGATTGGGCCGCACTGACCCTTCTCCAGCAAATCCTCGGAGCTGACAAAACCGGCCGTCTTTACCGCGCCCTCGAAGATAAAGGTAAAGCCAGCGCCACCTTCACCTTCGCGCCCCAATTGCACGACCCCTGCCTCTTTCTATTCGCGGCCTATCTCAGCCCGGACGCCACCCACGAAGAAACTGAAGCGATCTTACTCGATGAAATTGAAGCTCTGATCAAAGGAGGTGTATCGGAGGAAGAACTCGCACGGGCGAAATCGGTTATTCAAGCCAGCACCGTCTACGGTCGTGACGGCTCCTACGCGATTGCCGATCAAATCAATGAAGCCATCGCGATGGGAGACTGGACCAGCTATATCACACTGCCCAACGCGATCCAAGAGGTAAGCGCTGAAGAACTGCAACGTGTGGCTGGAAAATATTTCATCCGAAAAAACAGCACGACCGGCTGGTTTGTTCCTCAAGTGACTCAAACCGCCGCACTCGATTTCAAATCGATCTACGGCCCCAACTATTATCGCGACCCCGAAGTCTATGGCCCCAACCATAGCGAAAGCGACGCCACCGAACAAGGCGGTGTGGTGATCGACTTTTCCAGCGCCATGCAACGCGCAGAAGTGGCCGGAATCGAATTGATCGCCGTTGATATGCCGATTCGCGACGTCGTCTCCTTTGCCGGCAGTCTCGCCGCGGGCGACACACTCAGCCCAATCGACGCGCCAGCACTTGCCGGCTTAACCGCATCCATGCTCGATAAAGGCACGGTAAAGAACGATCGCTTCGCCATTGCCGAGCAACTCGACACACTGGGAGCCGATTTAAGCTTCGGAGCTGGTGCCCATAACTTAGGTTTCTCCGGTAGGTTTTTACGCAAAGACGCGGGCGCAGTCATGGAACTCTTGGCTGAACAGCTCCGTGAACCTGCCTTTGATCCAGAAGTCCTCGAAACCCTGAAGAGTCGCCAAACCGCCGGACTCCTCCAAGCGGTCGATAACCCGGATTACCGTGCCAGTGCACAAGTCGCCCGCCTCCTCTACCCTAAAGGTCACCCAAACTATGTCGCTCCGATTGAAACACTGATCGAAGACGTCAAGAATACTACGATCGAAGACATCAGCGCTTTTCACTCCGATCACTACGGACCTAAGTCCATGCGGCTCGTCTTCGCCGGCGACATCGATTTTGAGCAAGTTATCGCTGCCGTTGAAAATGCCTTCGAAGGCTGGAACGGTGGCGTCGACTATCCTTCTGAACTGCCCGCGCAATTGGAAAATAAGGAGCAGTCCGAGCGTATTTATATCGCCGATAAAACCAGCGTCTCCGTCCGCTACGCCTACAACACCGGCCTCCAACGCACGGCAGACGAATACCTCCCCTTCATGATCGGTAACTACATTCTCGGCGGGAGCTTTCAGTCCCGCCTGATGACGGAAATCCGCAAAAACCAAGGCCTCACTTACGACATCCGTGCCCAGCACGAAGGCGATATCCTCAGCCCCGGAAATTGGCTGCTCAGTGCCAGCTTCGCACCCGCACTGATGGAACAAGGACTCAGTGCAACCGAAGCAGTGGTCGACCAATGGTTTGCCGAAGGCGTGAACTCCGAAGAAGTGGAGGCCGCGATCGAGACGCTCACGGGCTCTTACCTCGTCCGCCTCACGACGACAGGGAGCGTCGCCGGTCAGATTCTCAGCTTCATCCAACGCGGCTTTGCGCCGGAGTATATTGATGAATACCCGAAACGCCTGCAGACGATTACCGCCGAAGATGTAAATGCAACGATCCGCAAGTATCTACAACCGGAGCAGTGTGTCCTTGTCGCCGCAGGCTCGCTCGCGGAGGCGAACAACTCCAGCCCCGCGCTCAGTACAACACAACCCGTCACCGTCCGCCTCGATACACCGGACGCAGGCTGGAGCATCGAAATCGAGCGTATCTACCGTACGAGCGAGAGTCTCGTCGTGATTTCAAATCTCAGCCACACGGAAGAAATGGCGGCGCAAGTCATCACCACCGTGTCTGACACCGCGCACATCCCAACAAGCGAGGGATTCCCCGAGCGACACTACATTACAGGAAAGTCATGGAGTTGGGGCAACTCGCCGGACTACACCTTCATCGATTCAATGGCAGCGTTCGGTACCGCGCTCGATGATGCCGAATTGATTTACGAAAAGTAATGCGGAAGAGTTTGGCTGCGGGTAAACTTTTCAGTTGCCCGATGCCCTGATCCTAAGCGAGATAATCCACCTTCAAACGTTCCCACTCTCAAACTTTCCTACCTTATGCCAAAGATCGATATTGAAACCCTGAAATTCATCCTCCAGCGCAACGAACCCGATATCCGCAAGGTGGCCGCAGTCATGCAGGAAATCGAGATGGAGCTTAAGGCCGAGGAAGAAGAAAAGCTCAACCGCCCGCCTCCAATCAAGAAGCAGTTCTCGATTATCCTCTCCGATCACGACGGTTCTTTAGCAGAGAAGGACATCACCGGTTGGGTCGTTCAGATCCCCGAGGATGACAGCGTCTCCGCCGCGCCGAGTCGTATTATCAGTGCCGCTTACGAATTTAATACCACGCCGAAAGGTCGCCGTATGCCGGTCGAAACGATCGGTGAAGCCTGCGAAGTGGTCACTGCCAAGCTCTTCAAAGAGCAAAAAATATGGATCAAAACCAAGGTACCTGTCCTCGCCGTTCCGGTGAACAATCAAATACCAATGGAGCAAGCTGATTAAGAGCGGACCAAAACCTTGGCCGCTGCGCCGAGGCCCAGCGTTAAGCTAAGCGCTTCGTCGCCAATACTCAGATGGACGGATTCAGCACTGAGGCTTCGCTCCGTCACACGAAGTGACACACCCGGATTCAACCCTGCTCGGGCGATGTACTGCAAAAAGTCCGTATCCTGATCGCTGATTCGCGCCACTGTAACCGGTTGATCAAGCGCACACTCAAGCAGCGTCTCAAAATTGCCTGCCAATAATTCACCCTCGGCAGAGGGAATGGGATCGCCATGCGGATCCTCGGTCGGGTGTCCGAGATATTTATCGATGCGCTCGAGCAGTAAGTCAGACACCACGTGCTCCATCCGCTCGGCCTCTTCATGGACTTCCGACCAGTCAAAGTCCAAGACCTCGACGAGAAACTGTTCAATCAAGCGGTGACGGCGCAGCACATGCAGCGCGAGGGTCCGCCCCTGACGGGTTAAGGAGACACCAATGCGCGGCGCATAATCCACCAAACCAGCATCAGAAAGCGCCTTCACCATCGTGGTCGCAGTCCCCGGCACTACGGCCAAAGCCTCCGCCACTCGGCCCATCGAAACTTCCTCTTTGCCCGTTTTTTCGGCGACGAGGTAAATGTGCTTAATGTAGTCTTCGACCGTGGAACTTGGCATATGTAAATAAGATCGTTCCTCTGAAGGATCAGGCCAAGATCATTTTTTAAAGAAGCACCACCCAAAAGAAAAACTTAACCGAAAAGCGGGGGCATACGCTCATCAAGAATCTCCGCTGAAAGGAATTGCCCCCGCCATAGGGCGCGCTCAGCTTCAGAGACTTGCAGAGCATACAAGCACAGATCGAACATTTTGCGGGAGCATGGGCGCCGCTCATACTGATCGCGGGGTTCCTCCTAAGCTCGCTGCTTATTATCTGGCGCCTCGAAATGATGTCACATCGAGGCGTCGAAGGCACCGTGCTGGGCACCTTATTTATGCCCTACTTCAGTGGGCTGGGTAATTTGATCTTCGTGGCGGTTGTGCTCTCGAAGAACGGCCCGGCCGAGGAAGTAGCGATCAATAGTTGGACGAATAATATCACCAATCTCTGCCTCCTACTGGCGGTACCCGCGCTGCTCTGGGGACTTCAACTTAAGCCGACGTCGAAGGCAAAAAAAGCGCAGCGCGAGGCGAAGCTCCATCGCCTCTCTCTGGCACTTACGCTCGTCGCGATGATTTTCTTCAATCTGATTGTTTGGGTGCTCGGGCAAGACGGTACGATTGACCGCTTCGACGGGTTTGCTCTCGTCGGTCTGTTTCTGTTCTGGCAGTGCTTCCACGTTTTTGAGGTACTCAAGGAGAACACTCGTACGAACAGTACTTGGCATCCCGCCATCGTACTTGATATCGGACTCATTCTACTCGGAAGCTTTGTCACCCTCATCGCAGTCGACGGCATCGTCACCGCAATTTTACAAAGTGAAAACAGTTTTTTCGGACCAAAGCAGTTGGGCTTGCTGACCGGCTGGTTGATGGTGCTGCCCAATGCCGTGCTCGCCTTTTACTACGGCTATAAGCGGCGGGCCGACGTCGTCTACAGCTCCCAGATCGGCGACGGGCATATCTGCATCCCACTCTGCATCGGGCTATTCTCGATCTTCAAGCCGATGCCACTCCCCGCCTTTTTCAGTCAAGGCCTCCTCTTTCTAGCCGGAGTCGCCCTGCTCAACTTGCTCTGTGTCGTCATTCTCGGCAAGCTGCCCAAAACCGTCGCCGCACTGCTGATCGTCGCCTACGCTTACAGCCTCTACTGGCAACTGGCATAAGAGAGGCCCTATCCTGCTGGGATGCGGCGCCCCGGGATAATCCACAAAAAAACGCCGCTCGAGTACTGCTCGGACGGCGTTTCTTAACAAACTAACTAACAAACTAAACACTTAATGGTTTATAGGTACATAGACGCAAAAGTACGAATGACGTTCAAAATTAAGAAAAAAAAGAACGCCGTCCCTTTCGGAACGGCGCCTTACAAACAACAAACTTCGAAAAACTATAAACTAATTTATATAGAAATAGACGCACAAGAGGCCGCCACGTTCAAAGTTTT
>Ga0316201_10004306_pt1 | contig 10713 bp, 10 predicted proteins | sample CS6wburrow_MG_FD_204516 | JGI IMG/M metagenome (GOLD analysis project Ga0316201, IMG submission 204516) | Coastal sediment microbial communities from Delaware Bay, Delaware, United States - CS-6 worm burrow | ecosystem: Environmental > Aquatic > Marine > Coastal > Sediment | place: USA... | reverse complement strand
GTTTTGACAAGTCAAAGTCCATGACTATAAAGAGGCCGCGGGGTGGAGCAGCATGGTAGCTCGTCGGGCTCATAACCCGAAGGTCGTCGGTTCAAATCCGGCCCCCGCAACCAATGATGTTGGGCACTTAGTGGAAACGCTAAGTGCCTTTCTTTTTGCTCGGTGCCTTAACGGTGCCATGAGGTCCCACGGCACATTGAAATCCGTCGCCAAAGCGATGCACGGATCGTCCGAAAACGTTGGATTTTCGATTCTGAGTACGCCGCAACAACACGACCTTGCCGGTGCACAACCCGAAGGTCGTCGCGCCCTGCCCGCGCCCTTGACATGTTCCCATTTTGGGAACACACTCATCAGGTGAGGGTGATCGCTCAGCGAACGCTTCGCGCATTCTGGGAGAAGCACCCCAAGGCAGAACAGCCGCTACGTTCGTGGCTCCAGGAGATGAGAAGAGCAGAGTTTCGCAAACCTTCAGACATACGCCGCCACTATCGGTCAGCTGATTTCGTTGGCGACGACCGCGTGATCTTCAACATCGGCGGGAACAAGTATCGGCTTGTCGTTCACATGAGCTATCGACGCCAGATTGCCTTCATCAAGTTCATTGGGACCCATAAGCAGTACGACCGAATCGACGCCGCAACCGTGGGAAGAGCAAAATGAAACAGATTCAGCCCATTCGAAACAAAAAGGATTGCGACGCAGCAACGCATGAGATCGAACGCCTCATGGACAAGGAGGCGAGCAAGAAGCTCACGAAGGCGGAAGCGGCGCGGCTGGAGGTTCTCGCGACCTTGGTCGATGCATATGAGTCCGCTCTCGTTCAGGACGTTCTCCTGGACCCGATCGAAGCGCTCAAGTTTCGCTTGGAGCAATTGGGACTGCCGCTTGCGGATCTGGCGAGAACCCTGGGAAGCCGTCCGCGCGCAAGCGAAGTCCTCAGCCGAAAGCGCCGGATGACGCTGCCGATGATTCGAAAGATCCACGAGGAATACGGCATCCCGCCGGAGGTGCTCATCCAGGACTATCCGCTCAAGCGCACCGGGTCTTGACCCCCTTTGCCCCTGCCACGCTTCTGGCACACGAAAACCGGGCTTCGTGAACTCATAGCCCGAAGGTCGTCCAGAAGAAGCGTTAGAGCCAAGCTCCGGCCCCTTAGAACGAGACCTTCACACGGTCTAGAAATCACTCGAGGACGTGAGCGCTGACCTCCGACTGGGATAACGCGCTTTCCCTGCGATGTGAACGCGAGAAGCGCGAGGACAATGCGGTCGCTCGCGCAAGGTCTGCGCTGACGGAGACAGTGCAGAATTACGTATTGCGCCGCATTCCGTGACGAGTCATCTTGCCTCTGCGTCGCGTACGGCTTCGTGAAGACCGGGGAGGTTGCTTATGCGTTGGTTGATTGGCTTTGTGCTCGTTGTGGCTGCAGTTGGAGCCGTGCGACTCGTGGGCTGTGGTGAGAGGCCGGGTGGTGATGGCGGAGCAGGTGGAATGGGAGGCGTTGCTGGTGACGGCGGAAACGGTGGAGATGGCGGCGTCGGAGGCGACCCCATCGCGGACCTGGTGGACAAGATCCGGACCGACGTTGACCCCGCATTCGTGTACGCGTACGAACAGACCAAGTTTGTGCCGCCGGCGGGTAAGACGCTGCTGATCATGGGACAGACGTTGGAAGACATCAACGAGTACACCGCCAGCTTCCCCAATGAGCCGGCGCCAGGCGGATGGATGGCTTATTGGGGCATCCGCAGCACTGACGGCCTGGCGACCACGGCGGTCAGCGAGTACGGGTATAGTCAAAACCATCAGGACCTGGTGGATCGCTTTCCCAATTCGGTGCTGCAGAGCGGGCTATGGATGGCGGGCTATACGCATCGAGATCAAAACAACGAGTGCATGTTCCCAGATTGTTGCACGTTCCCAAAGTGTACCGTAGACGGCAGATACGATCACGTCATTCGCGAGTTCAGCACCTGGGCCAAGACGATCGGCCGTCCCATCTACCTCCGGATCGGCTACGAGTTCGACGGCGCGCACAACGCGTTGGAACCGTCGGAGTACGTGACTGCGTATCGGCGATTCGTCGACATCACCCGTGAAGAGGGCGTCAACAACGTCGCGTTCGTGTGGCACTCCTACGCATCCCCACCCTACAACGGCTACCCGCTTGAGTCCTGGTACCCCGGCGACGACTACGTCGACTGGGTGGCGGTCTCCCTGTTTGGTCACATGTACGGCCCCGACCTGGGTCCCGACGCCAAGGCCGTGTTCGACTTCGCGAAGACGCACAAGAAGCCGGTGATGGTCGCCGAATCGAGCCCGGTTCACGGGATCCTTGATGGCGACCTGCGTTCCTGGGACACGTGGTTCGTCAACTACTTCTCGCTGGCCTACGAAAGGAACATCAAGGCGATCAGCTTCATCAACGCAGACTGGCGCCAGTTCCCGCCGGTGGCACCGCTAAACTGGCAGGATGCACGGCTGCAGAACAACGAGACGGTGGCCGAAGCATGGTTCATGGAAACCGCCAAGAATCGCTACCTGAAGCAGTCGCCGCAACTGTTCGAGCAGCTGGGCTTTGTGCCCTAGTCCGCAGCGGCCTGGCCACCGACCCACCATCGCACGACGCCTCGAAGCCGATCTGCCGCTCCTAGCTACGCAGCAATCACCACCTCCATCGGCACCCCATACTCCACCGGACAACGCTGTGCGTAACGGGCCCCCGCAACCAACGAAGTCGGGCACTTAGCAAATGCGCTAGGTGCCTTTCTTTTTGCTCGGTGCCCTGAGGGTGCCACAGCCGATCGAAAACCATCCCCCGAGCGATGTATGGATCGCGAAAAACGTTGGGTTTTCGATCTTGAGCACGCCGCAACAACGCGACCTTGCGGGTGCATAACCCGAAGGTCGTGGCGCTCGCGAAACATCCACGGCAACGAAGGTCCGCCCAGCGCTCCGATACAAGCGGCTTTGGTACGAAGAGGTCCCAGCCGATCTGACCGTCGTGTAGTTTCTAATCGACGAGCGCTTCGCAGCCTGTTCCCTCGAGCAGGCCGTCTACGACGCTGCGGTCGGAGCTCGAGAGCTTTCTGTATTCGTTTCGTGCCCACCCTAGGCATTTGCGCTGGTAGGGGAACGGGTCTTGCACCCAGGTCGTGCCGTCGACTTCCGTTTGAACCTCGTCCCGCGCCTCGTTCAGCGCTTTCTCGTTGGCAAGCATGACCGGGACATAGGTGCGACCCATTTCGGCGAGCAGGGCGAGGAGGGTCTCGGGGATCGAATCGCGTCCGACCCAATCGTCCTCGGCGCATGCTGCGCCTGAGAGGTCTTCGGCGTGCTCGACCCACGCGAAGACGCGGGGTCCGTGCTCTAGGGCAAGCGCCATAGGTGTCGGATCGAACTGCGTGAGCTGCGTGAGTTGGCCGAGCACGGCGAAGTCGGATGCGCCCGGCCGGGCCCCCATCAGAAATGCATGGCCTTCGAGGTGGGCGCTCAACAACTTCAAGAATCGCACGTAGCTCGACTCGATGAGCTTGCTCGTGGCTTCATTGGAGCCAACCACATGGAGGCGGCTCGTCTGCCGTTTCGTGGTCACCTTCGTGAACTGTGCTGCAACATCGGGTGCCAATTGAGTGTCCAGCGCCATGGGCAGAATCTTCCCTGCCTTTTCGATGTCTTCGGGATGGTACCAGCGGAAGTGCAACACTGACTTGGTCAGCCATTCGTCCGCATACTCTTCGAGGAGGTAGTCGAGGAAAGCCACCACCGGGTCGCTAGGAAGCACGCTTCGTCCCTCGTGTTCGCGCTCGAGTCGCCGAATGATGGGCGTCGAGTCCACCGACGCGATGAGAGTCCCGCTCGGATCCGGCCAATAGAAGGTGGGCAGCAAGCCGACCTTGGCAGCTCCGAGCCCATCGCGGCGGAACGCGGGCATGCTCATCGACGCCCCCAGGCCCGCAGCCGCGGGCATACCGATCAGGAACTCGTATGGTATGCGCCGGTACCGAAGTAGGGCGAGCATCTTTCGCGTGTAGGGGGAATATGGGCTTCCCTGCAAGAGGACCGGTGACGTCATGATAGGGCTCACTTCGAGGCTTGAACCTCTACACTATTGGCAGTATAAGCGCCAATACTATGAGATCGCAGCGACCTGGATTTCTTTTCGCCGCGGCCCTTGTGGCCTCGGTGACAGCGTGTGGCGGCACCGAAGGAAGCACGACGTCGTCGGTGCCCGGGTTCGAGGACTCCGCTCTCGACGTGTACGAAATCGAGGTGCTTCCCGATTTCAGCGCGCTTCAGAGCGTGACGGACCGGCCGAACGAGCGGTTCGTCATGGTGAACATGCTCGTGTTCAAAGACACGGCGACTGGGGAGGGCTTCGAAGAGCTCACGGGGCGCGAAGCGTACGCGCGGTACACAGAGGGCCTGCGAGAAGCCCAGATGGCGATTGACTCGCGTCTCATCTGGGCGGGCGCTGTGCAAGCGCAAGTCGTTGGGCGGAGCGATCCGGTCTTCCAATCGATGGCGCTGCTCGAGTATGCAAGCCCGACCGCGTTCCTCGGATTCGCGACCGAGCCTGGGGATAACCCGGAAGCGCGGACCGCGGGGTTGGAAGGTCAGTGGCTGGTTCCTTCGACGACGCTCGGCGAGGGCGGCGCAGGCTCCGAGCCGACGGGTAGCGCCCCCGAGGAGCTGCCCGACATCGATACCCTCGTTCAGACGACCGGCTTGAGCGAAGAGCAGATCGGGCGGGTGCTCGATGGGCCCTTGGACGAGCCCGTATTCATCGTCGAGCTCCTTCGATTCACCGATGGAGACCGCTCCACCTATGCCCAATACGAGGCGGGGATCGCCCCCGTCCTGCAAGAGCAAGGCGCGCGGTTCGTCTGGCGCGGCTCATACGACGGTTTCGTTCTCGGGGCAGGAGAGCCAGGCTTTGACGAACAAACGGTCACGGAGTATCCGAACCGAGCTGCCTACCTTCTGACGCTGAGTGATCCTCGCGTGTCCGCGGTATCGTCGTTCCGTGCGGATGGGCTCGAGACGCACTGGATTTACACCGCTGGCGAGGCGGAGATCGACCTCGGCTTCTAGCCCGAGAGTGCTCTCACACGAGAACGGGTAGGGAAGGAGAACTTCGTGACGAAAATTGCTGCAATCGTTCTGCTCATTGCGCTCGTCGCAATCGCTATTTACTTCGTTCTTCCCAGGGCCGTTGGAGCCCTCGGGCTCCACCCAGACTATGAGGGCCCGCGGTTCAAAGCCACGGGAAAGCGGGCATTGATCATCACCACCAGTCAGCCCACGCTCGGCCCCGGTGGGAAGAAGACGGGCGTGTTCGGCTCGGAGATGACGGCGCCGTACTACGAGTTCCAAGACGCTGGCATGGAGGTCGACGTAGCGAGCATCCGAGGCGGAAAAATCCCCATCGATCCGCAATCCTTCATCTGGTTCATCGCGGACGACGCGGATCGTCGATACCTCAAAGACCAGACCTTTCAAAAGAAGGTCGAACAATCGAAATCGATCGACGAGCTTCGCCCCGAGGACTACGACATCGTGTTTCTCGCCGGAGGGTGGGGCGCCGCGTACGACCTTGGCACATCGGAGAGTCTCGGCGCCTTCATCACGAAGGCCTGGGCCGACGGCGACGTGGTCGGTGGCGTCTGCCACGGCCCGCTAGGCCTGCTCCTAGCAACGGACGAGACCGGGAAACCGCTGGTCGCGGGGCGCAAATTGACTGCGGTGACCGACAAGCAAGTCAAGGAGCTCGGCATCACGGAGACGCCGCAGCACCCAGAGCGTGAGTTACGAGCCGCAGGCGCCAACTTCGATTCGAAAACCAAATTCCGGGACATGTTTGCCAACCACGTGGTCGTGGACGGCCGGCTGGTGACCGGTCAGAACCAAAACGCCGGGTCGCAGGTCGCACAAGAGATGATACGCGTCGCCGGTGGAACGCCGGTCGCTGACTGAGAGGAGGGCGCACCATGCGTTGGATATTGGGCGTAGGATTGCTCTTGGTCGTCGGTTTTGTCGTGGGGCATCGTGTGCCTTTCGTACAGAACCGCGTGATGGACAAGGCGATCACGATGCAGTTGACCAACCGCGGTCACGAGCTTCTAGAAAAAGATGCGCTTCGCGCACTGCTCTGCGGCACGGCATCCCCGCTGCCGCATCCGACGCGCGCCAAAGCCTGTGTCGCGGTGTACGCAGGCGGCAAGTTCTGGATCGTGGATACGGGCCCGGGCTCCTGGAACCGCCTTGCACTGACGGGCATCGACCCCTCGCGCATCGGGGGCATCTTCCTCACGCACTTTCACTCGGACCACATCGGTGACTTGGGCGAGTTCAACTTGCAGACCTGGGCAGGCGGTCGCCCGCAGGCCCTGCGCGTCTTCGGCCCGACGGGTGTCGAGCGTGTCGTCAACGGCTTTCAAGAGGCCTATGCCTTGGACACCGGGTACCGGACCGCGCATCACAGTCCGGAGTTCATGCCTCCTGACACCGCCAAGATGCTCCCGGTCGTGATGGAAGACATGCAGGACGGCGAGCAAACGGTGGTCTTGGAAGAAGATGGCCTCCGCATCCTTGCGTTCAACGTCGATCATTCCCCCGTGAAGCCCGCCGTCGGCTATCGCTTCGAGTATCTCGGTCGATCGGTCGTCGTCAGCGGCGACACCGCCAAGTCGTCGTCGCTCGTGGCGGCCTCCAAGGGGGCCGACGTGCTCATTCACGAGGCGCAGGCCAACCACATCATCTCGCGAATCGGCGACCTCGCACGGGAGAACGAACGCCCGCGAGCCGCGACCATCATGAAAGACATCGTCAGCTACCACACGACCCCCGAGCAAGCTGCACAAAGCGCGAACGAAGCCGGCGTCGAGCTGCTCGTCATGTACCACTTGATCCCGCCGCCGCCCGTTCGAATGATGGAGCGCGTTTTCAGTCGGGGCGTCGACGAGATCCGCGACGAGGGTTGGCTGCTTGCGGACGACGGCCTGTTGATCACGCTGCCGGCGGGCTCGGACGAAATCGAGTTGTCGTCTCGCTGAGGGACAGCACGGCGAGAGCGCATCGTGCAAGTCGTGAGATCCTGTGGCACAGTAACTGTCAAATGTTGACGCCCGACAAGAGGAAATCGCCTCCCGCGACGGATGGGCGCGTCCGGCGCAGCGAGCGGAGCACGGCCGCAATCGTGCAAGCGCTGTTCGAGCTAATCGGGGAGGGGGTTGCGGCGCCCACGGCCGATGAAGTTGCCGAGCGCGCATCCGTCGGCATTCGTACGGTCTTTCGTCACTTCAAAGACATGGACACGCTCTACGGAGCCCTCGACGTTCTGCTCTACGAGCGCTTCGAACCCGTTTTCGCCGCGCCGGTGCCAGAGGGTTCCATCGAGGAGCGCATCGACGAGCTCGTCGCCCGTCGGAGCAAAGGCTACGAAGCCATTGCCCCCTACAAACGAGCAGCCAACATCAAGCGCGCGCGTTCGGAGTTCCTACAGGAGCGTCACGAAGCGGTGGTGTCGAGGATGAGCAAAGACCTTCGCCGCTGGTTCCCGGAGCTCGAGCACGTGGACGCGCCTACGGTGCATGCCCTCGAGCTCGTCACGTCGTTCGAGGCCTGGGATCGACTCCGCACCGATCAGCGCCTCGGCAAGCAGCGGGCGGCCGACGCCATGAAGCAGGCGATGACTGCGCTCCTGGACGCTCGCGGCTGACGCTGGGGAAGTCACTATGCTCCGCCCCGACGACCGCCTGCTAGGCCTCGTACAAGGGCGACCGGTAGATCATCTTCTCACCGGTATGGCTGTTGTTCATATAGGCGTGGCAAAGATCAAATAGCTCTTTGCTTGTAGAAATTATTCGCGCACCGGCATACCACTGTTTTTCCAGGCCATACTTCTCGATCATGTCGAGGCACTGCTCCAGCATATCCGCATCTGTAATACCATTGCGTATTTGATAGACGTAGGAGTCCGCAAGATTGCTGTAGAACGTACCTTTGCGATTCCTTTTCAGGAATTTGATGAATGTCTGCTCGCTACCCTCGCCATAACCCCACCAGCGAGAAACCTTGAAGTGATCGAACACATCTTCTGTGACTGACTCCCGACCCAGGGCGTCGAAGTAAAGACTGTTGTTGGTGTTCGGACCTGACTTCACATCTTCGTAGGTATACACCTCGTCGAAAAACGGGAGCTGTTTGACGAACTGGTAGTTCCGCTCCGAGGTCAACCCAACCACGGTAAACGAGGGATTGAGCTCTTTGAGGCACATGGCAATGCATTGACCCGACGCGCTAGAGGCAGAACTGATCACAGGCGCTCCGCGCCGAAATAGTTCATGTCTCGTAGTTCGCGAGCGTAGGTAATACCGATTTTCCAGTACTCGTAGTTCTCAATTGCGAACACATTCTCTGTGTCATTCATCCTGATGAGCTTTAGCCACTCCTTCGGCCCTGTGAAGTTGGGCAGGTCCTGGTAAGCGATAAAACCTGCCGAATCGACATCACACACACCGCGCACCGAGTAAGCAGCCATGGGCCAGAAACCATAGTAGGTACTCCCCTCTGCGATCTGCGGATGGTTTGAGCGATACACCTTGCATCGTCCCCAGCAAGGCGCGGTCTTGAACGCCTTCGTATTCTGTACACCCTTCGGGTCTACGAAGGTTCCGATATCTTGAAGAAAGTAGCCGCCGCTGTAGTACGTAGTGCACCGGTTCGCGCCAAGTGACTGCGGCACGAAGAGCACCTCGTTCTCCGCAAGCGGCAGATGCTCGATGTCTGGATCCATCGGCAGAAACTGCATATTGCGTGGCCGGCCTATCTGAAACTGGAGCGCTGCGACATCGGGCTGATTTTCCGCATCCCTCAGCATCGGTATGTTCAGTTGTTTTGCGCCCTGGTAAACAGCTCGGGTTTCAGAAAACCTGGAGAACGGCTTCCTGGGCAAGAATCCCGCTTTTCTGGCCTTGGGAATCCAGCTTAACAACGGTAATTGTCGATCAATAAGTCTCATATTTTCGTCCGCCAAAGGTCCAATCGGTCGTCTTTCGCATCGATCCTCCAGGCCTGAATCCGCCCCGTCGCGCTCTGAGCTTGCCAGAAATAACTTCTGACAGTATGGCTGTCAATACAGAGCTCGGACAGGAGAACCAATCTGATGAACGTCGTGGATTATCTGGTCAAGAAGGACGATTTCAGCGTCCGCAAGTGGAGCGAATCACCACTGCCGGTGGAAATCGCCGAAGGCGAAATCCTACTACGGATCGACAAGTTCGCGTTCACCGCCAACAACCTGAGCTACGCCACCGCCGGCGAGGGGTTCGGCTACTGGAGTCTCTTTCCAGCCGAGGAGGGCTGGGGGCGCATTCCAGTCTGGGGCTTTGCAGATGTCGTGGCCTCGAAGTGTGACGAGGTGCCAGTGGGCGAACGCGTCTACGGGTTCTTTCCCATGTCCTCGCACCTGGTCATGAAACCGTCACGCATCAAAGCGGAACGATTCATGGATTTGGCCCAATCGCGGCAGAGCCTGCCTCCTCTCTACAACGTCTACGAGCGGCTGAGTTCCGACACTTGCGAGTACAAAGAGCTGGAGGACGAACAAATGCTCTTCTTTCCGCTCTTCGGGACCTCCTTCATCGTTCACGACTTCTTGCTGGATAACGAAAACTTTGGCGCAGACAACGTCATCATTTCCAGCGCGTCTAGCAAGACGGCTCTAGGGACAGCGGGTCTGGTCCACAAAGATCCCCGCCTCGATGTCCGGGTGATCGGTCTCACCTCGCCCAAGAACAAAGAGTTTTGTGAATCCTTGGGGTACTACGATCAGGTCTTCGCCTATGGCGAGATCGAAAGCCTGCCCGAGAATCTGGACTCGGTCTTTCTGGACTACACCGGTGATCCCCAAATCATGGATCGCGTTGCCGCTCGCCTGGGCGAGCATGTCAAACATGGGACTGTCGTGGGGCTCACCCACTCCGCGGCACCCGGGGGCATCAAGAGCAACTCGGCCGGTTATGAGTTGTTCTTCGCGCCCGTTCGGTTTGCAAAAAGGTTTCAGGACTGGGGCGCGGAGGGGCTGAGAGACAGAATCTACGAGGCTTGGTTTTCTCTCGTGCAGGATGCCAAGGCCTGGGGTGACATGCGTCGCCTGCGTGGGAAGTCCGAGGCGGACGCCGTTTATGAAGACGCCTTACAGGGCAATTTCCAGCCGACGACTCTCTATTCACTGAGCGTGGCGTAGTCCGGCCCTGGTTCCGCCAGCCCGATCAATCTCCATGAACCAAGAAAGTAAGTGCAAGCCATGAAAGTCGTCAACGAGCTCCTCCCCTCAACTCCCGAGCAGATTCAAGCCATGCAGGAACCCGGACCGGACGGCCCCATCTACATGGTCAATCTCCTCAAGTTTAGGGACAAGGCCGAGTACGAGGATGGCCGCGAAATCGATCTCAGCGGCCGTGCCGCATACCACCTCTACGGCCGCGGTGTCGCACAGTTGCTCGCCAAGTATGGGGGCAAATTGGTTTTCCTGGGCAACGTCACCGGTCTCCAGATCGGGAAGGTCGATGAGCTTTGGGACGAGGTGGCGATCGCCATGTATCCAGACCGGGCCGCACTTCTCGCGATGTCGACCTCGAAAGAGTGGCGCCAGCTCTCCGTTCACCGGACGGCTGGTCTGGCGGGTCAGCTCAACATCGAGACGGT
>Ga0316201_10004305_pt1 | contig 10713 bp, 11 predicted proteins | sample CS6wburrow_MG_FD_204516 | JGI IMG/M metagenome (GOLD analysis project Ga0316201, IMG submission 204516) | Coastal sediment microbial communities from Delaware Bay, Delaware, United States - CS-6 worm burrow | ecosystem: Environmental > Aquatic > Marine > Coastal > Sediment | place: USA... | reverse complement strand
GCGGCGCTTCAGGCCCCACAATCGTGAGGCCGACTTTCTCTCTCTGCGCCAGCGCGGCGAGTGCTTCGATGTCATCAGATGACACATCCACGTTGCGGACCTTGTCCTCGCGTGCCGTGCCCGCGTTACCCGGAGCGACCAGGACTTCGTCAACCCTCGGTGATTGCGCGCACTTCCAGGCCAGCGCATGCTCGCGGCCACCAGAACCGATAATCAGGATATTCATTAGTGACGGAAGTGTCGCATGCCGGTGAAGACCATCGCCAGGCCGTGCTCATTGGCGGCCTGGATGACTTCTTCGTCTCGCATCGAGCCGCCAGGTTGAATGATCGCTGAGATGCCGGTCTCGGCGGCTGCGTCAATGCCGTCGCGGAACGGGAAGAATGCATCCGATGCCATGACCGAACCTTTTACCTCAAGCCCCTCATCGGCGGCTTTGATTGCGGCGATTTTCGTGGAGTAGACGCGGCTCATCTGACCCGCGCCAACACCAATCGTCATGTTGTCCCTGCAAAAGATAATCGCGTTGGACTTCACGTACTTCACGACCGTCCATGCAAACAGCATGTCCTGAATCTGCTCGGGCGTCGGTGCTTTCTCGGTAACCACTTTCAGATCGTCGGCAGTAACGATACCCCTGTCGCTTGTTTGCACGAGCAGCCCGCCGGAAACTTTCTTGAAGTCGAAACCTGAAGTCGCCGGCAAGCCGCCTCCCACGGTGTCCCAGTCGCCCACTTCGAGGACCCGAACGTTTTTCTTGGCTGAACAGATGTCTGCAGCATCGGCCGCGATCTCGGGAGCGATAATCACCTCGACAAATTGCTTCTCGATGATCGCTGCCGCCGTCTTTGCATCGAGCGGCCGATTGAAAGCAATGATCCCGCCGAATGCAGATGTCGGGTCGGTCCTGAAGGCCTTCTCGTAGGCTTCCTGGATGCTGCCGGCAACGGCAACGCCACAGGGGTTGGCGTGCTTAACAATCACACATGCCGGATTCTCAAACTGCTTGACGCACTCGAGTGCCGCGTCGCTGTCTGCAATATTGTTGTAGGACAGCGCCTTGCCCTGAATCTGCCTGGCTGATGCCAGTGAACCGGGTGCGGCTTGTTGATCAACATAGAATGCCGCTTCCTGGTGTGGGTTCTCGCCGTAGCGCAGTTTCTCCGTGAGCCCACCCGAGTAGAGGAAGCGCTCGCCCAGGACGTCGTCTTCGAGTGACGCTGACAGGTATCGTGTAATCGCCGTGTCGTAACTGGCGGTGTGGGCATAGGCTTTTGCGGCAAGCCGTCGGCGATCATCAAGCGCGAGGCCATCACCCTGCAGCTTCTCGAGCACCGCTTCGTAGTCGTCGGGGCTGACACACACCGCGACACCATCGTGGTTCTTGCTGGCGGCGCGAATCATGGCCGGCCCGCCGATATCGATGTTCTCGATCGCGTCCTCGATGGTTGCGTCTTCGCGAGCGATCGTTTGCTCGAATGGGTACAGGTTGACGACCAGCAGGTCTATGGGCTCGATACCATGTTCATCCATGACCGCCTCATCCGTACCCCGGCGGCCGAGCAAGCCGCCGTGGATGACGGGATGCAGCGTCTTGACGCGGCCATCCATTATCTCCGGAAAGCCTGTTTTCTCCGAGACCTCGATCACCTCGAGACCCGCGTCCCTGAGCTGGCGGCAGGTGCCGCCCGTCGAAAGAACCTCCACGCCGAGTTCGGCGAGGCCTTGTACAAAAGGAACCAGTCCACGCTTGTCAGAAACACTGACCAGCGCGCGTCTTACGTTAAACATGTTAAATCCTGGGGAAGGGTTACTGGATTATCGAATACGTTCTGAGTTTTTTTCGCAGCGTGCCGCGGTTTATGCCAAGGATGCCGGCAGCCTGGCTCTGATTGCCGTCCGTGTAGTCCATAACCGCCTTGAATAGCGGCCGTTCTACCTCGCCGATGACGAGGTCGTACAATTCACCCGGGCGATCGCCATTGAGTGTGGCGAAATAGTGATCGAGCGCATCTTCGGTGTGCTTACAGAGGGGTTTCTTGCTGGTGTTGAACCGGGTCTCTATCTTTTTGTTTTTTGCCACGTTGCTCTATCCCCAAGAAGTACTGCTTCGTCAAACGTATCTGTTCGGAAGCGCTGTCAACACGCACCACCTGATGCCGATATTCTCCGGCGTTTTCCAGGTTTTCGCAGTACCAGGTCAGATGTTTGCGGGCCACTCGGACACCGGTGGTTTCCCCATAAAACCGGTGCAGTTCGTCCAAGTGGCCGAGCATAATATCACGCAATTCACTTTTTTCTAGCTGCGTAGTTTCCGCAGCAGGATCGAACGCGGCATTGAGTTCGCGAAAAATCCATGGACGCCCCTGGGCGCCGCGGCCGATCATCAAGCCGTCAGCATTGGTTACACGCAAAACTTCAAGCGACTTCTCCACTGTGCTGATATCGCCATTGGCTATAACCGGAATCCCGACACACTCTTTGACGCGCGCAATCGTCTCGAATTCGGCCTCTCCCTTGTAGCGATCCGCGCGAGTTCGGCCGTGAATGGCCAGTGCCTGGATACCGGCCTCCTCGGCGATTCTCCCAATTTGAACCGCATTGCGATGCTCCCTGTCCCAACCGGTGCGAAACTTCAGTGTTACCGGCACATCGACCGCAGCGACGACCGCGCTGAGGATGTCAGCGACAAGCTTTTCGTCCCTGAGCAGGGCAGACCCGGCTGCCTTCCGGCACACTTTTTTCGCCGGGCAACCCATGTTGATGTCAATTATTTGTGCGCCGCGTGCAACGCAGGCCTGTGCGGCGGCGGCCAGTTGACACGGGTCGGACCCGGCAATCTGCACGGCAACCGGCTCGGCGTCCAGATCGAGATCGAGTCTGTGCCGGGATTTCCGGGTCTGCCACAAGCTGGTATCGGCAGTGGTCATCTCAGAGGTTGTCATGCCGGCACCAAAGTGCCGGCAAATGCGCCGGAATGGTGCATCGGTCACCCCTGCCATCGGGGCAAGGACGAAGCGGCTGGAGAGCGTGTAGGGGCCGACCTGCAACGGACTACTTGAAGTCATCATCCTTGCAGCGTAACAGGCCATCCGTCGTGCGATAACAGGCTCGCAGCCGGAAGCCGGCGGTTGATTCCTCCGGCAACTGGATACTGATTACGGCTTCAAACGTATTCCCCGGTTGCACCAATCTGCTTGGGTCGAGGCCGTTGGAGAGGTACTCGACCGGATCAAGAATATGACTGCCGATGGTCTCTTCGACCCGGTCAGTCAGTGACACGGCGATCAATGGGTAGGGCAGTGGTGTTTCAGACTTGTTGCCGAGGCGTGAGTAGATGGTCAGTTTGTTGTCATCTTCCTCGGTCCCTTTGGCTACCTCGAACCGCCAGCCCGTAATGTCCCAGGCCGGGTTAAGCGGCTGACCGATCGCGCGGTACAACGGACCGACGGCGTTGTTGAACGCCGGAATCGTCGCCAGTTGTTCGCGGTATTGATGGACGGCCTGTCCGGCGAGCAGCAGGAGCAACACGACGATGCCACCAATGATGCCGTAGCGACCGGCGCCGGCCTTCCTGGTCTCTTCGGCCGCTCGATCAGCCGCGGCTGCGCCGGCCAGCGATGCGGCGGCGGCAGCGTCGGCCTCGAGTTTTTCGATATCCGCAATCGAGCGAAATTCTTCGCCTTCCATGATGATTGTTTCGAAACCCGCCCCTGTCGACTTCAGCAGCTCTTCGGCAGTGCGGTCTCTTCCGACATTGTCCTCAACGTAGTCTTCGGCAGAGGTCTCTGGCATGACTATGGTCGATGCAAAGCCGTCTTTGTCCTCGATGGCGAGCGCCAGCAGATCCTGATCGATCTGCATGTTTATTGTCTGTTCCTCTTCCGTCAGCGGGGGCACGACGTGCTCGTCGTGTTCCTCTTCTAATTCTTCCTCAGGGTGTTCTTCCGGCGCGTTGTCGAGATCGTCTTCCTGTTCTTCCTCAAGGCCGTCTTCCGTCGCTTCGTCAAGATCCTCTTCGAGCTCCTCCTCAGGATCTTCTTCCGGCGCGTCGTCGAGATCCTCTTCGGGTTCTTCTCCGAGGTCCCCTGCAAGCGCTTCTTCAAGCGCCAGTTCGGACTCTTTGGCAGGAACCTCTTCAGAATCTTTCCCGAGCTCTTCCTCGAGTTCTTCCAGCTCGTCAGCAAGGCTTCGATCATCGTCGATCAGTTCAAGCTGCTCCAGTTCGACAAAGTCCTCAGCCGGTGAAGGCTCGAGTCCCTCGACAAAGCCCTCGTCCAGCAGACTCTCCAGCTCGACATCGCTGCTCTTGCTAAGGAGTTCTTCCAGGTCATCGTCGTCGACCTTGACGTCGTGTTTTGCTTCTTCCTCCATCGTTGCATGCATGCCGCTCAGGTCGATACCCATTGCTTCGGCTTGCAGCGCAAACTGCGAATCCATGTCCAGCGGTTGATCGGCACTGTCGTCCGGATCACCGTCGTCCTCGAGCGTCGCATCACTTTCGGCGAGGCTCTCCTCGAGCGCGTCCTCCGGTTGCTCGTCATCTTGTGCAGCCGCCGCTTCAAGTTCAGCGGCGAGGGGAGGCAATACGGCTTCCGCCAGTTCCTCGAATTCGCCAAGAATATCGGTCCACTCGTCAGGCTCGCTCAGGTCAAAGTCGGGCCGGGGCTCTGGCTCGACCGCATCGTCGGTAGCCGTTTCCGGATCCGCGGGTGCACTTGCGACGACCTCGCTCTCGACGAAGCCCTCACCGTCCAGGTCGAAATCGTCAGGCAACGGCGTATTGTCATCAAACCGCAGTTCGTCAACCGATGTTCTCGTGAACTCGGGTTCCTGCGACTCGAATATTTCAGGCGAATCGACGACGGCCGGGGTTTCGGTCAGGAACTGGTCGACCGGCGTGGGAGATTCGTCAAGTATCTCGTCGATATGCAGCTCATCGTCGTCCTGTTGTGACAACGGTTCGTCACCGGCGGCCTCACCCAGCTCGTCATCATCCAGTACGCGCCATTCGACGCCCGTGTCTTCTATGCGGATGTCGGAGCCGGCAAGCTCATCGAGCGTTTTTAAAAGGGCGGCGCTTTGTGCGGCCGAAATCGACGTCGGCAGGCCGTCGTCATTTGAAGGGGGGTCGGGTTTGAGCTCGGGGAGCGCCGCATCAGCGTCGTTCGAGACCGGCTGTTCCGGCATTGTCTCCGACAGGTAAGAAAGCGCATTGAACGCAATACCGCAGCCGCCGCAGCGGACTTTGCCGGCGGCCTGCTTCAATACGTCCGCTGTTACGCGGAACGCTGTGCTGCAATCTGGGCATTGCGTATACATTTAATCGTCTAACCGTTTCCAACCCGTCAATCGTGACCATGTCTGGCCATCCTGCTTCCTGAAGACGGGTTCATCGAACTCGATCCAGGGCTTGTAAGCTCGCGTTACCTCGCCGGCTTGTTCACATAATACGCCCGACAGTGCAAGCATACCGCCCCTCGCCAGCAGAGATGTGATGGAATCGGCAAACTCGACAAGTGGTCCGGCGAGGATATTCGCCACAACAACGTCAAATTGCCCCTCAATGTCCGTCGCGCTGCCGGTAACGACAAAATGCTGTGCGACGCCATTGTCGGCAGCGTTTTGCAGGGACGCCGTCACGGCCTGAGGGTCGATATCCATGCCGGTGGCTCCGCTGCAGCCCAGTTTCAGTGCAGCGATAGCCAGCACGCCCGAGCCGCAGCCGTAGTCGAGCAGGGTTCTTCCCTCAAGGTCGATGCCATCCAGCCATTCCAGGCACATCGCCGTCGTCGGATGCGTGCCCGTCCCGAAGGCCAGTCCCGGGTCGAGGTGCACGATGATGGCATCGTCTGCTTCGACAGTCGTTCCCGTCGGACAAATCCAGAGGCGCTGGCCGAATCGCATCGCGCTGAAGTCCTTGAGCCATTCCCGCTCCCAGGCGCGATCGGCAAGTTCCTCGATACGGTGTTTGGGAAGGTGCTCGATTCCGAGTTCGCTGAGCAGGGCCTCGCCGAACGCGTCCAGATCGGTATCACCGCTAAACAGGCCGGTGACTCGCGTGTTTGACCACAGAGGCGTCTCGCCGGGTCCCGGTTCAAGTACCGGGTCGTCACCCGCGTCGGAGAGCGTCACCGAACACGCGCCCAGCCGCGAAAAGGCATCCTCCACCGTTGCCGGGTCCAGGGAGTCGAGGTCCATGACGAACTGTCGCCATTGCACCGTAGTCGTGCTCCGTCAGGTGAGTCCGAGACGTTTCTCGAGATAGTGGATGTCAGTTCCGCCAGCCTGGAAGGCGGCGTGCTGGAAAATTTCCTGGTGCAGCGGCACGTTGGTCTTGATGCCTTCGATCACAATTTCCGACAGCGCATTTTTCATGCGCGCAAATGCGGCATCACGATCTTCACCGTGGGCGATCAACTTGCCGATCATCGAGTCATAGTACGGTGGCACCCTGTAGCCACTGTATACGTGACTCTCCATACGGATGCCCGGGCCGCCGGGTGAATGCCACAATGTTACGAGGCCCGGTGAGGGCATGAAGTTCTTGGGGTCCTCGGCGTTTATGCGGCATTCGATCGCATGACCCAGGATCTTGACGTCACTCTGTTTGATTGACAGTTCTTCACCGCTCGCGATGCGGAGTTGCTCGCGTACGATGTCGATACCGGTAATCATCTCTGTCACCGGGTGTTCGACCTGGAGGCGCGTGTTCATCTCAATGAAATAGAATTCGTCGTTCTCGTAGAGGAACTCGAAGGTACCGGCACTGCGATACCCGATTTCGAGGCAGGCGTTGACGCAGCGCTCGCCGATCCGGTTTCGCTGTTCTTCGGTGATGCCGGGTGCAGGCGCTTCCTCGATGACCTTTTGATGACGGCGTTGCATGGAGCAATCGCGTTCGCCCAGGTGGATGGCATTGCCGTGTGTATCAGCAAGGACCTGGAATTCCACATGGCGAGGCTTCTCGAGAAACTTCTCCATGTACACAATGTCATTACCGAACCCGGCCCGCGCTTCAGCCTTCGTCACGGTAATCGCGCTCAGAAGTGAGGCTTCCGAGTGCACAACACGCATGCCTCGCCCACCGCCGCCGGCGGTGGCCTTGATGATGATCGGGTAGCCAATATCGCGGGCGATGCGCATGTTTTCTTCGGGATCGTCACCGAGAGGCCCATCGGAACCCGGTACGCAAGGCACACCGGCCTTTTTCATTGCACGGATAGCGGAGACCTTGTCTCCCATCAGGCGAATTGAATCCGCTTTTGGCCCTATAAAGGTAAAACCGCTGGATTCACAGCGTTCGGCAAAATCTGCGTTCTCCGAGAGAAAGCCGTAGCCCGGGTGAATACCAGTAGCGTCCGTTACCTCGGCCGCACTGATGATGGCGGGCATGTTCAGGTAGCTGTCGGCGGATTGCGGCGGCCCGATACAGACGGTCTCGTCAGCAAGCAGGACGTGCTTGAGATTGTTGTCCGCGGTTGAGTGAACGGCCACGGTCTTGATGCCCATCTCGCGGCAGGCACGCAGGATACGTAGCGCGATCTCGCCGCGATTGGCTATTACAATTTTTTCCAACATGTCGGCAGACCCGCTTAGTCACCCTGGCGCTGGTCGATGACGAACAATACTTGTCCGAACTCGACCGGTTCGCCATTCTGGATTCGAATCGATTTGATGACGCCTGAGACGTCGGCCTCGATCTGGTTCATCATCTTCATGGCTTCGATGATGCACAAGGTGTCACCTTCGTTAACCCGGTCTCCCACCTGCACATAAGGAGCTGCTCCCGGCGACGACGCGGCATAGTAGGAGCCGACCATTGGCGCGGTCACTTCATAACCATCTTCCTCGGTAACCTCGGCCGGCGCCTCGGCTACCGGTGCGGCTACAGGCGCGGGCGCTGACGCGACGGGTGCCGGCGCGGGTGCTGCCGCAACAACCGGCGCGGCGGCTGGCGCGTGCGCGGAATAGCGACTGATTCTCACCGACTCCTCTCCCTCGGTGATTTCAATCTCGGCGATACCGGATTCGTCCAGCAGTTCGATCAGTTTCTTTACTTTTCTAATGTCCATTTCTAGCCCTCGGCTCTTTCGACGTAGCGACTGGCAGCCTGCACCGCCAGTTCGTAGCCGTATGCCCCAAAACCAAACAGGCAGCTACTCGCGATATCGCTGAAGTAGCTGTTATGCCGAAATTCCTCTCGTGCGAATGTGTTGCTCAGGTGAATTTCGATAAACGGGATCTGAACCGCAAGAAATGCGTCACGCAACGCAATGCTCGTATGCGTAAATGCCCCCGGGTTCAGGATGATGAATGCGACCCCGTCACTTGCTGCTTTCTGGACGCGATCGATGAGTTCATGCTCAGCATTGCTCTGGTAGCAATCCAGTGAATGTCCAAGGGATTCCGCGCACTCAATACAGCGTTTTTCGATGTCGTCGAGCCGATCGGCACCGTAGACGTCAGGTTCACGCGAACCCAGCAGGTTCAGGTTGGGACCGTTGATGAGCAGTAAATCGGACATTTCTTATTGTTCTGGGCCAGTTTGCCGAAGATGGCGGCAATTCTAACCCTTTTTTCCGATTTTTGTGCAATTTTCACCAGCGACCCTATTCTCATTCTATTGGTGTCAGTCACCTTAGACTGGGTATAAGGTGACTGACACCCTATTTAGAGGAGGTCGAGGGCGCGGCCGGCCTCGGTCTTGTCAATCTCGCCATTGTCGAGCCGGGTCAGGATGCTCACGATGTCGTCGAGGTGGCTCTGGTGCAGTTCACCGAGGTACGCGCTAAGTAGCTCGCCGTCCCTTGCAACGATCATCGTAAATGGCATGCCGATAAACTCGATACCCGACGACTCGGCAACGGCCATGGCGTCTTGCTGACCAATGAGAATCGGGTACTTGAATTCGGTTTCTTCTGCGAATGGCACGACCTGCTCTATATAGTCGACGGCAATCCCGAGAATCTGAAAGCCGGCGTCGCCATGTTCTTCCTGGAACGCATTGAGCATCGGGATTTCGCGGCGACAGGGTGCGCACCAGGTGGCCCAGAAATTGAGCAGCCGGTGTTTGCCATCCCATTCCACAAATTCGCGATTGGTACCGGCGAGGTCTGGCAATGCGAAGGCCGGATGCGTCATCACTTTCGGTGTTGTGGGCTCGGGCGCCGCTTGTTCCGGCTGTGCTGCCGCTTGTTGCTGTGCAACCTCAGCTGGAATGCGGGCAGCGTAGAACAGGGCGCCCGCCATAAGCGCGACCAGTGCGGCGCAAAACATCAGGAAGATTCGAGACACGAGCTACTCCTTGGGATCAGTCGCGGATTCTAGCGAAGCGGGGAGGGTGACGCTCAAGACTTTTGTCTGCGGCACATAACAAATGCCGTCTTTCTTGCAGCCCTGGTAGGAGAGCTCGATGTCGAAGCTGCGCGCATTGGCCGTGTGTTCTTTAACCTGGGCGGAGCCGTGCGCCTCATTAAAATAGACCTGCTGCTCGCCAAACCATTCATCAAAGACGGTCTCGCTTGGGCTCCACTCTTCGAGAAACGCGTAGTCGCCCAGCGCCACCTCGGAGGATAACGAGCGCACGCTGATCTTGTCCTTGTAGAGGTAGTAGCCCGGCAGCAGCTGGACGCGAAAGAAAAGTGCTCCGCCATCGACATGCGCATCCGGTACGAACACCTGGTCAGCGGGCAGCGGTTTTTCACTGCTGCCCATCGAGAACACGTTCGTGGCGGCCGGTTGCTGGGAGGGCAGTCCCGGCGGAGCGGTATCGCTTGCGGCGCAGCCGGTCGAGATGGCGATTAGTGCTGCCAAGGCAGCGATGGTAAGTGCTGGTTTTGTCATCACGCTTCTTCGATTCCTGGTTGGAAATTAAGTTTCCTTGAGAATTGTGCTTGAAAAATGGGGCTCGATGCCTATTATTAGCACTCCTCGTGGTCGAGTGCTAATAATGCTTGGCCCGAAAGCCGAAATAATACGGTTTTAAATCAATAGTTTATAGGAGATATGCACCATGAAGATGCGTCCGCTTCATGACCGGGTCATCGTTAAGCGCACTGAAGAAGAGCGCACGTCGCCCGGCGGAATCGTTATTCCTGACGCTGCGGCCGAAAAGCCGATCAAAGGCGAAATCGTAGCTGCCGGTAACGGCAAGATCCTCGAGAGCGGCGAAATCCGTGCTCTGGATGTCAAGGTTGGTGACCAGGTGCTGTTTGGCAAGTACGCCGGCACTGAAGTCAAAGTTGAAGGTGAAGAACTGCTTGTGATGAAGGAAGACGACATCATGGCAGTCATCGAAGGTTAAAAAGGAAATATAGACATGGCTGCTAAAGAAGTACGTTTTAGCGATGACGCTCGCCAGAAGATGTTCGCTGGCGTCAACGTTCTCGCAAACGCGGTTAAGGTGACCCTGGGTCCCAAAGGCCGCAACGTCGTGCTCGATAAGAGCTTTGGTGCACCGACCGTCACGAAGGACGGTGTATCGGTTGCAAAAGAGATCGAGCTCGAAGACAAGTTTGAAAATATGGGCGCACAGATGGTCAAGGAAGTTGCTTCCCAGACGTCTGATGTCGCCGGTGACGGCACAACGACCGCGACGGTTCTCGCCCAGGCAATTCTGCGCGAAGGCCTGAAGTCGGTTGCTGCCGGCATGAACCCAATGGACCTGAAACGCGGCATCGACAAGGCATCATCTGCCATCGTCAACGAGTT
>Ga0316201_10004304_pt1 | contig 10714 bp, 14 predicted proteins | sample CS6wburrow_MG_FD_204516 | JGI IMG/M metagenome (GOLD analysis project Ga0316201, IMG submission 204516) | Coastal sediment microbial communities from Delaware Bay, Delaware, United States - CS-6 worm burrow | ecosystem: Environmental > Aquatic > Marine > Coastal > Sediment | place: USA... | reverse complement strand
TCAGGCTCCTCGACCATCTGATCATCGGCGACGGCAAAGCGACCTCCCTGGCCCAACGGGGGCTGATTTGAGCCAGATCTCTGGCTGGCCCCTTGCAGCGCTTGTATTGCACCATGGAGACTGGTATAAAGTTTCGCTCTCTGCCCGCCCGTCGCGGGCAACTTTTAATAAAATCAGAGACTTAACGTAATGTCTAAGGTCTGCCAAGTGACTGGGAAGCGGCCGCAGAGCGGCAACAACGTGTCCCACGCAAAAAACAGAACTCGCCGTCGCTTTCTGCCCAATTTGCAGAAAAAGCGCTTTTGGATCGAATCCGAGAAGCGCTATGTGCGTCTGCGTGTGTCACACAAGGGCCTGCGGATCATCGACAAGCATGGCATCGAAAAAGTCCTGACCGACCTGCGTGCCAGCGGACAGCGCGTTTAAGCGCCCGAGGATTCGACCATGCGTGACAAAATCAAACTCGTTTCCAGTGCCGGCACCGGACACTACTACACGGTGACCAAGAACAAGCGCCTCCATCCAGAAAAGCTGGAGACCAAAAAGTACGATCCGACGATTCGGAAGCACGTGTTGTACAAGGAATCCAAGATCAAGTAGCCGCGCTTCAACAGTTTCAAAAAAGCCCCGCTCGACGGGGCTTTTTATTAGGGCACAATAGCGTATGCCCGAACTACCCGAAGTCGAAACCAGCCGACGTGGCATCGAGCCGCATATCGTCGACGCCACCGTCTCGCGCGTGGTAATTCGTGAGCGAAGCCTGCGTTGGCCGGTCGCGAAAACCATAGACCGTAATCTGCCGGGCCAGACCGTTACATCGGTGGGTCGCCGCGCAAAATACCTGTTGATCAACACGGAAGAAGGCTCTGCCATTCTCCATCTCGGAATGTCGGGTAGCGTTTGCATCGTCAACCGTGGCACGCCGGCGAGCGTCCACGACCACGTCGACATTGAATTTAGCTCGGGGCTGATGTTGCGCTACCGCGATCCCCGCCGTTTCGGCTCCCTCCACTGGAGCAGGAACCCCCTGTCGCATCCGCTGCTGAACAAACTCGGACCGGAGCCGCTTGGCGACGAATTTGGTGGCAATTACCTTTGGCAAAAATCACGGGGCCGCAAGGTCAGCATCAAGCAGTTCATCATGAATGCCCACATTGTCGTTGGCGTTGGCAACATCTACGCGAGCGAATCACTGTTCATGGCCGGCATCAATCCGCGGCGCGCGGCCGGGCGAATCGCTTTGCATCGTTACGATGCGCTGTCTGATGCGATCAAGGAAGTCCTTAGCAGGGCCATCACGGCCGGTGGCACGACGTTGCGTGACTTCTACGGTGGTGATGGAGAGGCGGGATACTTCCAGCAGCAACTGGAAGCCTACGGCCGCGAGGACGAGCCGTGTCGGCGCTGCAATACGCCGATTACGGCGATTGTCCAGGGGCAGCGCTCAACCTACTACTGCAAACATTGCCAGACTTGAGTCAGGTGCGTCCGCAGCGCTCCAGCAAAGCCTGCTTGACATCCGGCGACACGAACCCTGACACGTCGCCGCCCAGGGAGGCAACCTCGCGAACGAGGCTCGAAGAAATGAACGTGTATTTATCCGTCGGCGTCAAGAAAACCGTCTCGACATTCTGCGTCAGGTGGCGATTCATATTGGCCAGCTGAAATTCGTACTCGAAATCCGAGACAGCCCGCAGCCCGCGGATGATAACCGCGAGATCGTGTTCCTCAGCGAAATCCACGGTAAGGCCTTCATAGCCGGCGACTTCAACATTCTTGATAGTGGACAACGCTGACTCGGCCAGCTCGACACGTTCACCGAAAGTGAACATTGGCGACTTGGACCCCGGGTTGGCCGCTATGGCAACAACGACCCTGTCATACAGGCGGGCCGCCCTGCGCACGAGGTCCTCGTGTCCGAGGGTGATCGGATCGAACGTTCCGGGATACATTGCGGAAACTATCATCGATTGGGTCCTGTCAGGTCTCTTGCCGGACCAGCATATAACGGACACTGCCGGCCGTCTTGTTCTTTAGCACGTCCCAACCCGCTGGCAGCTCGGGTTCCGCTTTTGATCGCTCCTGCTCAATATAGATATAAGCGTCGTTCGCCAGTATTTCTTGATCCGCCAACAGTCTACACAAATCGTCGATCATGCCGGCTGCGAATGGTGGGTCCAGGAACACAATGTCGAATCGTTCGGTGTTTTCGCTACGAAGATAGTCCAGTGCATCCATGTGCCGGACGACGGCTCGTTCGGCATCCAGGGCCTTGATGTTGGCGGTCAGGGTGCTGACGGCCGGCATCGACTTTTCCACGAAAACCGCACTACCGGCGCCGCGCGACAATGCTTCCAGTCCCAGCGCGCCGGTTCCCGCAAACAGGTCCAGGCAACGAGCACCGCGGATCCGTGGCTCCAGCCAGTTGAACAGGGTTTCGCGAATCCGCTCGGAGGTGGGCCGCAGCCCCGGTACGTCCGCGATATCCAACAGACGACTCCGCCAGTTTCCCGCTACAATACGCAGCCGTCCGGACCGGGGATTGTTCTGTTTTTGTCGCTTGGCCATGGTCTTCCTGCTGCGGGAATTAACAACGTATATCCATGTTTGCTAAAAAAGAAAAGCCCGAGAAGCGTGAAGGCTTCATCAAGCGCCTCCGCTCGCGCCTAAATCGTGGCGATAGCTGGCTTACTTACGATCTTGCCAAGCTCGCGCCAGGCGGCAAAATCGACGAACACGTTCTCGATGAACTCGAGTCCTTACTGGTTATGGCGGACGTCGGCGTTGAGACGACCGAGCGGATTATTTCCGACCTGCAAAAAAGCCTCGCGCGCAAGGAGCTCAAAGACGTCGAGGCACTGAAACAGGGCTTACGAAAATCTTTATGCGAGATCCTCGCCCCGGTCGAGGCGCCGCTGTCGATACGGCCGGCTGGCGGGCCGTTCGTAATTCTGATGGTCGGGGTCAATGGTGCGGGCAAGACGACGACGATCGGCAAAATGGCGCGTCGATTCAAGGATGATGGCTACTCTGTAATGCTAGCGGCCGGCGACACGTTTCGCGCGGCGGCCGTCGAACAACTGCAGGCCTGGGGGGAGCGTAACGACGTGCCGGTCATTTCGCAGCAGGCGGGCGCGGACCCGGCAGCCGTCATATTCGATGCGTGGGACGCGGCGCGCGCAAGAGATGTCGATGTGCTGCTGGCCGACACGGCCGGCCGTTTACAAAGCCAGAAGGGGCTGATGGACGAGCTGGTCAAGGTTAAGCGAGTACTGGCACGGCGCGACGAATCAGCGCCTCATGAAGTCATGCTGGTACTCGATGCAAGCCAGGGCCAGAATGCGCTCGTGCAAGCGCAGAAATTCCACGACGCTCTGGGTCTCACCGGCATTACGGTTACGAAGTTGGATGGCAGCGCAAAGGGAGGCATTCTGCTGGCCATCGCCAACAAGCTCAAAGTGCCGGTGCGCTTCATCGGCATAGGCGAAGCCGCAGAGGACATGCAACCTTTCTCCGCGGAAGATTTTGTCGACGCGCTGCTCGCCTCGGGCACGCAGGAACGATAAGCCGATTCCATGATTCGACTCGAGAATGTCACAAAAAGTTACCCCGGAGGTCAGGACGCTCTTTCCGGCCTGGATCTGTCGGTCGACAAGGGAGAAATGGTTTTTGTTACGGGGCACTCGGGCGCCGGCAAGAGCACACTGCTGCGCCTGATTGCATTGATCGAACGCCCAACGAGCGGCCAGGTTATCGTCGACGATCAGAACACAAGCCGCGTCAAACGCCGCAAGATTCCGGCTTACCGACGTCAGATAGGCATGGTTTTTCAGGATCACAAGCTGCTCTACGATCGTCCGGTGTTCGACAACGTTGCCTTGCCACTCATCATTGCAGGCGTCAGTCGTCGGGATGCCGGGCGGCGCGTTCGTGCCGCGCTGGACCAGGTCAGTTTGCTGCATAAAGAGAAGCAGAGCCCGGAGACACTGTCTGCCGGTGAGCAACAACGTGTCGGCATTGCACGCGCTATCGTGACTCGCCCCAAACTCCTGATTGCGGATGAACCAACCGGTAACCTGGATCCGGACCTGTCGCTCGAAGTCATGCGAATATTTCGCCGCTTCAACGAGGTTGGCGTAACGCTCTTGATTGCAAGTCACGATATTTCGCTGATCGATCGCCTCGGCTGTCGTCGAATCGCGCTGGAGGAAGGCCGTCTTCAACAGGAGGTCGACCCGTGGCAATGACGCGCAATGCCGATGCGGTCGCGCCGGTCCGATCTTCCGGGCCGCTGTCAATATGGATAACGCGGCACGTGAGTACGGCCGTCGGCTCACTGGGTCGGCTGGTCCGCCAACCGTTTGCAAGCCTCATGATCATCCTGGTCATCGCCGTGACACTGGCAATGCCGGCTGCAATTAATCTTGTTGTCAAAAACGCAAGATCAGTAAGTGGCAGTTGGGATAACGCACTCGATTTTTCTGTCTTTCTTAAGCAAGAGGTTTCAGTCAGTGAAGCCGAAGCACTTGCACGTTTAATCCGGCAGCGTGCCGATATCGAAACGGTTGAGTTTGTTTCGGCGGACGACGCCCTTCTAGAATTCAAACGACAATCGGGCTTTGCCGACGCACTCGATCAGCTGCCCGACAATCCGTTGCCACACACGTTGGTGGTTCGGCCCAGTGCCGGCAATACGAGCGCGTCGCTGATCCTGTTGCAGGAGGAAATTGGCAACCTGCCGGAGTCTGATTTCGTCCAGGTTGACACTGAATGGGTGCAGCGTTTCCACGCGATTCTGGACATCGTGAGACAAGCGATCTCGATTGGCGCGGCGCTGCTCGGCGTAGCGATCGTCGTTATCATCGGCAACACAATTCGCCTCGACATTGAAAACCGTCGCGAAGAGATCGAAGTAACGAAGCTGATTGGCGCCACCAATGCGTTTGTTCGACGCCCGTTTCTCTGGACGGGATTCTGGTACGGCTTGTTCGGCGGATTATTGGCATTGGCCCTGGTCTATTACGGCCTGTTCATGCTCGAGGGCCCGGTCGCAAAGCTCTCAGGGCTTTATCAGAGCAATATCGCTTTGGCATCCCTGGACCTTAGGGAAGGGGCCGCCATAATTGGTATCGGCGTCTTCCTGGGCCTTTTCGGGTCCTGGTTCACGGCCGCGCGCCACATGCGGCGCATCGAACCACGCTAGCAATTTCGCGGGACATCTACCCGGCCGAGCCTGGTAAGCTATTGTTTTTATTGTACAAATAATCCTCCCCACAATGAACTCCATGCTTCGTTAGCACTCTAATGCGGCGAGTGCTAAAATTATGTCCCAACATGGAGGTAGTTAATGTCGAACGCTATTGCGAACTTTAATCGTGATCTGGTGCTGGCTGGACCGGTAGGCAGTCTTGATGCCTATATCCAGGCCGTCGGTACGATCCCTGTGCTGTCCAAGGAGGACGAACAGGCGCTGGCCACCCGTTTCCGCGAGGAAGAAGACCTCGAGGCGGCTCGTGACCTGGTCATGGCGCACCTGCGATTTGTTGTTCACATCGCCAAAAGCTACACCGGCTATGGTCTGCCCCTGAACGATCTGATTCAGGAGGGCAACGTCGGCCTCATGAAAGCCGTCAAGCGTTTCGATCCGAGCTATGACGTCCGTCTCGTGTCATTTGCAGTTCACTGGATTCGCGCCGAAATACACGAATTCGTTCTCAAGAATTGGCGCATCGTGAAGGTTGCAACCACCAAAGCGCAGCGCAAGCTGTTCTTCAATCTTCGCAGAGCAAAGAAGAGCCTTGCATGGTTGTCAGCTGAAGAAACTACGGCGGTCGCCAATGATCTCGGCGTCAGCGAGAAGGAAGTTACCGAGATGGAGAAGCGCCTGCATTCGCGCGATGCCATTTTCGATCCCACTCCGGATGCCGATGACGATCGCAATTTCACGCCGGCAGCTTATCTGCCAAGCCCGGATGCTGACCCTGCGACACTGGTCGAGACGGCCGACTGGAATACAGACGCAAGCAATCGCATGGCATCCGCACTCAATATTCTCGACGACAGGTCTCGCCGCATTCTCGAGCAGCGCTGGTTAAGCGAGAAAAAGATGACGCTACATGAACTCGCTGCAGAATACGGAATCTCAGCTGAACGGATTCGGCAGATCGAGACAAATGCCATCAAGAAACTCCGCAATGCGATGGTTATGTAAGCAGATCGTTGTGTAACTAACAGTGAAACATCAAAAAAGGCCGCTCGTTGAGCGGCCTTTTTTTGCCTTTCGGCTACCTCATCTTGTTTCTGCCTCATCGATATTCTCGCTGTCGATAGCGCACGTATCCGCCATCTTCGACGCCCAGGGGGTCGTGGTGTGTCCAATGCACAAGGCCGCCGAGATCGTTCCATTCGAACATGCCCCGAACGTATACACGATCGCCCATCCCGATAGGCACACGTTTAGCCAGATCGATGTTGTGTGCGATTAGGAGCGTCATGCGGTTTCCGATATCGACAATGAAGCGCTGGTGGCGCGAACCATCATCGTCATCCGAGAGCAGTCGCCTGACGAAGCCTTTAACCTCGATCCAGGTGCCTGTATCGCGCTTGACGAATGGTCGAATCAATTGGCGCCCCTGACAAAAAAACGCGGCAAGCCATCCCTGGCCGCCGCGTCGTCTTGAAGCTTCGAGCGTACTAGCCCGCGGTTAACGGCACCATCGTGATCTCAACGCGACGATTGATCTGGCGACCATTGGCCGTGTTGTTGTCCGCGACGGGTCGCAGCTCGCCCATACCCACAGTAATCAGCCGCTGAGGGTTGGTCCCCTGTGCCTGCAGGTAGCTCGAAACCGCGGCGGCACGACGCTCCGACAAGCTCTGGTTGTACGACTCGGAACCCGTGTTGTCGGTATGGCCGGCCACCTCAACAACGGTCTTATCGAACTCCTTAAGGACCTTGCCAACGGAATTCAGTACGTCGAAAAACGCCGGACTCAAATCCGAGCTGTTCGTCGCGAACGTAACGTTGCCGGGCATATTGAGCGTAATGTTGTCGCCAATGCGCGTAACGCTGACGCCCGTGCCTTCGAGTTCAGCACGAAGCTGGGCTTCCTGGCGATCCTGGTAGTTGCCGATAGCACCACCGGCTAACGCGCCAACGCCTGCACCGATCAACGCACGCTGCCTGCGCTCGACCGCGTCATCACCGGATATAAGGCCAACAACTGCGCCAGCCGCAGCGCCAATCAGCGCACCTTTGGTAGCCTTGCTGGTTTTCTCTTCCCGCGTATACGGGTCCAACGTCTCACAGGCGCTCGCGAAAACGGCAAACACCGTCATTGCGAGGACAATCTTTTGAGATCTGGTCATCATGTTCGTTCCTTTTGCCTACAGTAAATGGTTTGCATTGTAGTGCCAAACTACCTGAACACAGACTTAATTAACGCGCTTATGTTCAGTAATTTCAATTGGGCCCCCAAGACTGTGGACCACGTCACAGGGTTTCTATTGTACGTGTAGAATGGCGGGTCGCCGAGCGAGAATTTCCATGAGCGAAACCGACAACTGGCTGCTGCGCTACGAGCAGAACCACAGCGAGCTCAACAATCCATGGGTTTACTGGGCGGCCGTGCCCATGGTCGTTACCGGAACGGTTGGCCTCCTGTGGGCCCTGCCGATCCCGGCAGAATTCTACGAGATCTCTCCGCTGCTCAATTGGGGCAGCGCTTTTCTGATGGCGGCGGCCATCTACTATTTCATTATTTCCCTGTCGATCGCCATTGGCATGCTGCCGTTCCTGCTGGGTCTCGCCACGCTGCAGCTCTGGCTGACGGCCTCCAACTACCCCGCACTTGGCGTATCAATCGGCCTCGTGGTTGCCGGTACGGTAGGGCTGGCGCTGGGCCGTCGGGGTACGGGAGGCCTTCGCGCCGTCCTGCAGGACCTGCAGCTCATGATGATTGGTCCGGCGTGGTTACTGTCGGTCATCTACCGACGATTTGGTATCCCTTACTAGATGGGTGCCCCTGTAGGCTACTTGGTCTAGAATCAACGCCCAATCTCCCGCAGGACAGCAGCCGTGAGCGCGCAACAACTCGATCATCTCGACCTTTATGACGTTCGTTCAGAACTGAGCGAAGACGAAATCATGGTGAAGGACACCGTCGGACGATTCGTCGACGACAAGGTGATCCCGGTGATGCGCGAAGCGTTCGAACAACACGTTTTTCCCGAACACCTGGTCGGCGAAGTCGCGGCGCTGGGGCTGCTCGGCACGTCTATAGACGGCTACGATTGTGCCGGGCTGAACAGCGTCAGCTACGGCCTGATCTGCCAGGAGCTCGAGCGAGGCGACAGCGCTCTGCGGAGTTTCGTTTCCGTGCAGAGCAGCCTCGTGATGTTCCCGATTCACGCCTACGGGTCCGAGGAACAGAAGCAGCGCTGGTTGCCTGCCATGGCGCGCGGCGAGGCTATCGGCTGCTTTGGCCTGACCGAAGCCCACGGCGGTTCGGATCCGAGCAACATGAAGACGCATGCAAAGCGCGACGGCGACGACTGGATCCTGAACGGTTCCAAGATGTGGATTACCAATGCAACGATCGCAGACGCGGCCGTCGTCTGGGCCATGACCGATGATGGTGTGAAAGGATTCATCGTTGAGAAAGGCATGCCGGGCTATGAAACGCAGGAGATCGAGAACAAGTTCTCCCTGCGGGCATCGGTAACGGGTGCAATGTTCTTTAACGATGTCCGCCTTCCTGCCGCCAATCTGTTGCCCGGCATCTCCGGCATGAAAGGTCCACTCAGCTGTCTCACCCAGGCGCGCTACGGTATTACCTGGGGCGTGATCGGCGCCGCACAGGCCTGTCTTGACGAGGCGCTGAAGTACACACAGGACCGCATACTTTTCAATCGCCCGGTCTCCCACACGCAGAGCATGCAGATTCGCCTGGCGGACATGAGTCGCCGCATCACGACGGCACAACTGCTGTCACTGCGCCTCGGCCGCATCAAAGATAAGGGCCAGCTCAAACCCACCCAGGTATCGCTCGCCAAATGGAACAACTGCCGCGCGGCGCTCGACATCGCGCGTGATGCGCGCGATATGCTTGGCGGCGCAGGCATCAGCGCCGAGTATGTCCCGATTCGTCATATGCTGAACCTCGAAAGCGTCATCACCTATGAAGGAACCGAAACGGTTCACCAGCTCGTCGTCGGCAAGGAATTGACAGGCACGAACGCGTTCTGATGAACGCCGTTTGAACGACCGTCTTCCGCAGAGCCGGGATATGTGGCGCATCGCGGCGCCAATGGTCCTGTCCAACATATCGGTGCCGCTGCTGGGCATGGTCGATACCGGCGTTACCGGGCATCTCGACAGCCCGGTCTACCTGGGCGCTGTCGCCATTGGCGCTATGATTTTCAGCTTTCTGTACACGGGCATGAATTTCCTGCGCATGGGTACGACGGGAATTACGGCACAAAGTTTTGGCGCGGACGACAACGATGGCTTACGCGTATCGCTTGGTCAGGCGCTCATCGTGGCACTTGTGATCGCATTCGCGCTGATTGCATTACAACGTCCGCTTGGAAATCTCGCGATGCATTTGCTCGGGCCCGATGCCGAAACAAGGGCCCATGCGATCGAGTATTTTTCGATTCGAATATGGAGTGCGCCAGGCACCCTCGCCAATTTCGCGCTGATTGGCTGGTTTATCGGTCTGCAGAATGCGCGCATTCCCCTGCTCATATTTCTGACGATTAATATCACCAATATCGTACTCGACCTGGTCTTCGTCCTCGTCTTTGGCATGAAAGTCGATGGTGTCGCCCTTGCCTCTGTGTTTGCCGAATATTCGGGACTCCTTGTCGGCGGTGCGTTTGCGCTCTCGGCGCTTCGAAAACGCACCGGACACTGGCCGATTGCCAGGCTGATTAACGTCTCCGCTTACAAAGCATTTTTCTCGGTGAACGCCAACCTGTTCATAAGAACGATGGCGCTCATATTCACGCTCGGTTTCGTCACCGCACAGGGAGCGCGCCTCGGTGGTCTGATTCTCGCTGCCAACGCGGTACTCATGAACTTCCAGCACCTGACATCGTTTGGCCTGGACGGCCTCGCACATGCGGCCGAGGCAATGGTCGGCAAAGCGATAGGACAAAAACGCCGCGATGCACTCGAGGAGTCCGTTCGACTCACGCTAAAGTGGTCACTGATATTCTCGCTGGGATTCACGGTGGCATACCTGATCACCGGGCAATTCATTATCGGCATCCTGACAGACCTGCCCGATGTTCGCGCAGCCGCCATTCGATATCTCCCCTGGATGATTGCGTCACCGCTCGTGTCAGTGTGGTGCTTTCTCTATGATGGCGTGTACGTTGGCGCGACACGAGCGAAGGAGATGCGCAACATCATGCTCGTCTCCACACTCGTCGTGTTTCTTCCGGCCTGGTATCTGTTACAGCCGCTGGGTAATGACGGACTATGGCTTGCCTTCCTGGTGTTTATGGCCAGCCGCGGCATAGGCATGCATGTTTTGTATCGCAGAACGATAATACCGATGGTGACTGTGAATCATGAAGCACGCTGACAGGGCCTTTTTCTCTTTCAGCTCATAGACCGACTGGTCGACAGTTTGCACAAGCGGTGCGCGTTGGTCTTTGCCCAGTAATAGCCAATGATCCCCGAGACAATGTTGGCCACCGCATAAGC
>Ga0316201_10004303_pt1 | contig 10716 bp, 4 predicted proteins | sample CS6wburrow_MG_FD_204516 | JGI IMG/M metagenome (GOLD analysis project Ga0316201, IMG submission 204516) | Coastal sediment microbial communities from Delaware Bay, Delaware, United States - CS-6 worm burrow | ecosystem: Environmental > Aquatic > Marine > Coastal > Sediment | place: USA: Delaware... | reverse complement strand
CTCCGTCTCGTAGATGAACTCGTGTGTGACCGGGCGAACCCTGCGGTCGATATCGCTTGGGCGAAGCGGATCAGCAGCGTCGAGGCGAGCCTCTCCTCGCGTCGCGGACGCCAGGGCATCCTTTGGCTGCTCGGCGACTAGGTACGCGGTCGCGAGGCGGGTCTGTGTCTTGACCTCGTTGACTGCGGAGGCAGCATCGGGATGGGTTTGGAGCGAGCGTTCGAGCGCCTCATGGGTCTGAAGTGCATCTTGCATGCGCTCGGCATCGAGCTGGTAGAGCGCGAGACGGTCGAGGATTAATGGCTCGTATCGGCCGAGCTCCTCGGTCACTCCGCCCTCGGACTGCATTCGCTCGCGCGCACGCGCGGCTGCTTTCACCGCCTCCGTCTTCTTGTTTACGTGAAACAAGCTACGTGCGTAGCTCAACAGAAGAGCGGTCTCCTCTTCGGTCGAGATGGTCGGCAGCTCGAACCGGGCCTCGAAATCCTCGAGCGCTCGTCGGTGGTTTCCGAGCGCCGCCTGAGCGAGCGCCATCCCCGCATGGGCGGGCGCACGAACGCGTGGTCGATTGCGGGCAAGGTCCAGCGCCAAGAGGTAGTGACGCACCGCGAGTGCCATGTCCTCGCGCTCGCCGAGGCGAATCGCCCGATGGTGCAGGGCGTGTGCGAGAAGAAGGTGCGTGAGCGCCTGCTGCGGGTCTTCGTTGATAGACGCTTCGAGCAGCTCCTTCGCCTTCTCGACAGTCTTCGCGAGCTGCTTGTTCGTCTCGATCGAGCCTAGGTCGCGGGTCAAGAGATAGGCGTCGACGAACTTCTTCGCCGCCTCGCTCTCGGCTTGGTTCTCCGCCGCCCGCTCATCTGCACCGAGCCGCAGCTGTGCTTCGATCCATCCAACATGACCGGCGAGCGAGTCCGTTGCGCGACGCGCCTTGTCGAAATAGCTGGCGGCCGTTTCCATGTCTCCGCTTGCGAACGCCCCATAGGCGCGTTCGAGGACGACCAGGCGGTAGAGGTTCGCCGATGCGGTCCTGTCTGGATCGCCCTCCTCCGCGGACTCGACCCAAAGCTCGAGCAGCGAATGCTGCAGCGACTCCACATCCTCGCGATTGGCTGCACGCAATGCACTGACGACGAGGTAGCGACGGACATGAGCGTTATCAAACTGGCGATAGAGACTCACGATCTGCGCCTCGACCGCCTCGGCGTTATCTTGCGTGAGCTGCTGCAAGGCGATCTCCAGGTCGAGCGTGAGCGCGAGGCGCGTTTGGTCCGGGACACCCTTTCTTGCGTCGACCAGGCGAGCGAGCCTCGCTTCTTGGGGTCGGCCCCGCTGCAACACCTGGATGAAGCGACTGCTGTGGCGAAGGGACTCCGCCACGGAAGATTCTGAATGCATCGCTACCTCTTTGAGGCGCGCGAGCCGCATCTCGTAGGCTGCGAGAAGGCCGTAGAACCGATCGAACTCTTGGAACGCGAAGTCGAGGACGTCCTCGTCTTGCACCGAACCGAGCTCCACCCGGGCGAGCAGGCCCGCCGCGCTCGCCTTGTCGCCCAGGTCACAGTGGATTCGGGCGAGCACGAGAGCACGGAGCGCTTTCGCATCGGGGGAATCGTCCGTAGCGAGCGATTGCACCGATTCGATGAGCGCGTTCGACTCGCGAACGTATTCCTCGCTGAAGCGACCCCGTGAAAGCGCGCGGTCCGCTCGTCTGTGCCGCGCGAGGCGAATCATGAGCTCCGACCACCAGTCGTTGCTGTCTTCGGTGCGGAGAAGCTCGCTTCTTTGCTCGCCGTAGTGGATTGCGGCCTCGTACTCACGGAGATCCAGGTGCAGCTTGGTCAGAGCCTTGAGTTGCACGGCCCGCTCGGGATCATCGCTCGCGCTAACGAGCAGGTGTTGCCGGAGCAGCAGCTCGCTCCACCGATTGCGCACTCGCTCGGTCTCCGTGGCGATGCGCTCTCGATCCCAGTCGGCGGGAACCGTGCCGCTCGGCGACAGCAGGTAGATGTGAATGTTGTCGTCCATGGCGCACGTGAGCGCCATCTGCTTCTCCCGAATGGACGGATAGTGGCAATTCCAGCGAGCGTTCGTCAGTTGCCGAGGTTTGCCGAACTCCGGTTTCTCGCCGTCGCCCTGAAACTGAGCACGAAACAGGACGCCATTGTCTTCGCCGTCAATCACACCGTCGCGGTTCGTATCATTGAGGAACTGAGAGAAATACAGATAGGCGCCATCGGGCGAAAAGACCGGGTAACCGGAGACCCCTGGCAGGTTCGCCTCGTAGCCGAACTCCTCCGCGCCCGCGATCGCTCGTCGAACGCGGATGCCCTCCGCGCTCGTTCGGTTCGAAAAGGATACACCGACCTCTTCTCGCACGCGGGTCAGGGGTACATAGGCAAGCCAGCGTTCATCGGGTGAGATGGCCAGGCCCACGACGTTCGCGTCTCTTTGCTCAGGGTGCTTCTCGAACGCGCCGTCGAGAAGGACATGGTCCCCGTGAAGCTGTTCCCTCAGAAGGACGCCGAGACGTCCATCATTGCGCCAGTAGATCTGTAAATCTGCGTCGTCCGTGGTGCGGCAGTCCTCGCGATCGTTGCGCGCTTTGCCGCTGCTTCGGATCCGTCTCTTGCACGCATCGCCGCGGGAGTCCGTCTCGTAGCGTATGTAGGCTACTTCCTTCCCGTCCAAGCTGATGGCCGGCCATGTGATGTCACCGAACGCTTCGAAAAGTGGCTGGCCCGTGGAGCTGACCGGTGACTGCACGAAGAGGTCGTACGCGTTGTACTCGTCGGTGACGTAGTAGAGGTAGCGACCACCCGGACCGAGAACGCCCATGAAATGATTGTTGTCACCGATCGTCACTCGTCTCGGCTTGAGCAGAGCTGGACTCTGCTTGCGCTTCTTGCCCGTTTTGCCCTCCGGGGCGGCTTGGTCGGGGGCCTCGGCCGTCGCATCGATGGGCAGGCTCAGCACCACGAGCGCAGCGAACGTATTCAAACAGAGGAGCAGCGCGCGTCGCAGCAAGGGACCCCTCAACACGCCTTCTGCGTCCATGTGCCGCCGTCTTCGATCCATGTGCCGCAACGCACTTGCTCGATGTGCACCGATCGCCATGCGTCTCTCGCCGCGGCCGGGGACTGAGCTGCGCTTTGGGAAGCGAGATACTCCCACACTTGCCTCCGGTGGAGGTTGTTGCGGCTGGCTGCGCGCAGCACCTCGCTCACCTCCACCTCGGCATCGCAATGGTCGGGGGTGTACTGGAGCAAGCCATCCTGAGCCTCACCAAGGCAGCCACGCAGGAGCATGCTGTCGATGAATCGGGCGTCGCTCTGGGAGACCGCGAAAAGGTCGAGGTCGTGGCCCGCGGCGGAGAGACCCGCTTTCGAAACGATTTCTTTCGCCGAGACCGGGCTCGGCCCTGGCTGAAGCGCGGCGTCAGTGCCTTGGAACTCGAGCACGGGGTACTCGCCAGACGCCTGCACCTCGAGCGCCGTACGATTGTCGATGACGGCGATCGGAGGCGCCTTGATACAAGCCGACCCGACGACTGCAAGCGTCAGCGTGGCGAGCATCGACATCTTGGTAAGCCTCATCGAGCACCCTCCATCGCCTGACTGACCTTTGGCGGGCCGTCGCTTTCGGCCGGCACCGCATCGTAGAACAAGGACGGGGATAGAATCCGTTCGATGTAGGGCTGCACGTATTGCTCGAGGAAAGGTGTCACGGGGATGCCCTTGATTTCGTCGATGCGAACCGCGCCGGCCAGTCCGCCCAGGTCGATCTTCGCGTTCATCAAGCCTTCGTTGAGTTTGATGAGCACGAACTTCGGGTAGCCGAACTTGAGCCCTAGACGCACGCGATTGAGGTCTTCGTCTTCGTGATAGGGATCTAGCACGTCGATCATTTCGTACAGATGCTCCTTGCCGACCCTGACGATCTGCGCCTTTCCTTCGACGATGAGTGTCGTCGGTACGAACGTGATGGCCAGATTCGCGTCGAGGACGTCATCCCCATCCTTCACGCGAACCCCTGTCAGGTGACCCCGGAATAGAACTTTGGGATTGTCCTGACTGACGTCCGCGCGGAACTGGCCCGTGACGAAGCCGTTCCGATATTCCGCATGGAGCTGATCCATCGCGATTATGGACCCCGCGACATGAACGTTCGCCGCTACGGGGCCGACGACTTCCTGTCCGAGCTGCACCCTATCCACGGTGAGGAAACTATCCCTCTTCGTGAACGGATACAGGTCGAAAAAACGCTTCTGTGCGATGGCGTTGTTCGACCTTGCCGGCACCATGAAAAACTCCGGAGCCGTCGCGAACTCCTGGTCCACGGGAATCAGGGCATCGAGATTCTCGATGAGGAGTCCATGTTCCGGAAGCTCGAGTATCACGTCGTGGATCTCCGTGGTGGCGAGGACCCGGTAGGTATTGAGGTCGCCGGACTCGACCGTGAAGGGGATGACGATAGACCCGCCGCTCTTGGTTCGCTCGGTGCTCCGCCAGAAACTGAAATCCTGTTCGAACGTCCCGGTCACCATGGCCGCCTCTCGACCGTACATGGAGGCAACCTCCGGACACCCTCTGAGCCCGGTGGTGCAAACCTCCGTGGCTCGGATCGCATCCCGCCAACCTTCGTACGAACCCTTGGCTTCAAACGCCGTACCACCCGCGGCGTTGCGCATGTAGGCGTGACGGACCGCAAAGACCTCCGTGTCGTCGACGTCGACCGCGGCTCCGAACGAGACATCCCGAATCGGGTACTGGCGAACGTAGGGCTGATCCAGATGGTCGAAGGTGCCATCGGTCTTCACGGTGAACGAGGGGGCCCCGTGTATCGCCGCGTAGGCGACGTTCAGACTCTGGGCGTAGTCGTGCAGCGACATGGGCCGCTCGCTTTCGCCGTAGAGGGCTTCCTTCATCGAGGCGCGCGCATCGAGAGACCCGCGCCCTGGGGACTCGTGCGTCGAGCTCGCTTCGACATCCAGCCCTCGGATCTGATGCGTCAAACCCGCGCGAAGCAAGGAGAGGCGCTCCACCCGAAGCCCGGAGCGGTGCGTGCCACGGGCCGTTCGTAGCGGCGCCCGCGACGGCACGAGCGCCCCGGATTCATCCTTCGAGAACAGACCCCGAAACGTTCCGTTGCTCTCGAACGTGAAGCTCAGCTCATCCGAGCTGAGGCCGCCGTCTTCGAACAAGAGCGCTCCAAAAAGAGGGCCAGCGTCCGTGCCGCCGACATCGAGCTCGTACCGAGTGATGGAAGCGTTCTGCGAGGCTTGCAGTGAGGCCTTCGTCGGGGCGCCCCCAGCGATGGCAAGGGAGGCGTCCGCGTCGAGTGCCGGCTTCTGTGCATCGACGAGCGCTTGCAACTCGAAAGAGCTCTTGGCGTCCCGTGGGAAACTCCCCCAACTCACCCTGTCGGCCGTGAGCCGTGCGCCAAGCGCGTACTGGTCCGCGCCCGTTCGACGGACCTCCACCGATGATCGCGGTGCGCGAAAGCGTCGCTTGCCAACCGCGACGCGTTCGGCAGACAGCCCGACCTGCGCGGCAGGCGCCCCTGCGTCAGTGGCCCAGTTCGTTGGGTCGCTCGCGACGAGGTCGAGCTGTGCGTCGCGTACCCGAATCGGATCGTAGCCTGGACCTCTGAGCGAGAAGTACTCGACCGGAACGCTTCCTTCGACCTCGTGCTTTGCTAGGTCGACATCGAGCGCGACTTCGGCTTTGCACTCGGCTGCGCTGCGCCGCGCCTTCACAGAGACTCGCTGCATCGACCCGGTGAGCGCCCCCTTCCCTCGCAAGCCCCACATGCCCGAGTCTTCCTGGCCCAGATCAGCGACGTTGAGCGACGTTTCGACCTTGGCAATCACTGCGGCGAAGCGATTCTCCGCTTTGATGCTCACATCGTCGATCGAGGCTTCGGCGGCGAGCGTTCCGAGTGTCCGCGTGGGCGCGTCTGGCGCGGAAAGGGAACTGCTCACCGCCGCCTTCTGCATGGCGACAGACAAGGCGCCGTCACGATAGAGCGCACGTTCGAGGTCCCCCTCGACACTGAAGGTCCCCGCCAAGAGCCCCGACGCATCGACCTCGATGCCCTGTAGCTCGAATCGGCCGGCGAAGTCTTCGATGCTCAGCGATGCGAACGTCCATGGGAGCGAGGGGACGTCGAGCTCGCCACGGGCATCGATAGTCGCCTTGCCGAAGGGCATCGCCGGGAGCGCTCGTTCCTCCTCGGAATCGTCGTCCTGCTCCGGCGCGACGTCCTCGAGTACCAGGGCCGCCGTGGCGTCCAGCATCGAGTCGAACAGCCTAAAGGTCGTCAGCTGCAAAGTCGTGGTCCCCTGGGTCGGGTCGAAGGTCGCGCTCGACTCGACACGCAGGAGCGAACGAACCGGACGAAGCTCCGGAAAAAGCGACTGACGGCGGAGCTCCGCATCCGCACTCAGTGCGAGCGCGCGACGGCTTTGGAGCCGGACCTTCAGCTTCGGAACGAGATGCGCTTCGCGAACGGAACCATCCCCCGCCAGGTCCACGACCGATAGAACTACGTCGTCCCGTTCCTGAGGTCGCAGCTCCGCCGAGCCCTTCGGCTCCCCGATGAAGGAGACACCATCCGAGAAGAAGCCCAACGGCTCGAGGTTCGTCTGCCGCACGCGCGCCCCGGACCCGGTGACTTCGATCGAGGAGAGGCGAATCGGTCCAAGTTGAACGGGTCCGACGGACAAGGAGAGCTCTTCCAGGGCTTCGAGGCTTCCCGACAGCGGAGGCCAAGCCTCCTGCAGGTCGCCCTCGGACTGCATCAGCTCGCTGAAGGAGTTGCGCCCATCGTCGCTGATGACGACGGTCAACTCGACGGGACCGCCATCGATCGCAGGGATGACGAGGTCTCCCGAAAGCAGTTGGCCAAGCTCGATGGGGATGCGGAGCTCCTCGAGTCGCAGCATGTCGGGCGCGTGCGAGCGAAGCGTTTCGGGAGTCGCCACCACCAAGCCTCGCAGCTCCAATCCCGAGAAGGGCGAGAGCGAGAGACCCTCATAGCGAACCTCGGTCCCGACGAGGTTCGAGAGCGTGTTCTCGACCTTGCTCCTGACCCATGGATGGTCGAGATTGCCGAGCACCCACAGTCCCCCGACAACCACGAGGATCAGCGACGCGACAAAGGCGAGGAGCAGCGAGAGCCAGACGCGCTTGCGCCTAGGTGCAGAACGCCGAGCTTCTGTCGGCGACTCAGTGCTGTCCTCACCAGGCTCTGCCATCCGCTTAGGACGCCTACCCTGACGTGAAAGGCGTTCGAGATCCAGCGCCTCCCGTCGCGGCTTCGAGTTCACTGCCACACGGGTCGGGTTTTGATGGCCGCGGGGCTCTCCCCCGAAGTCAGCCAGGTGGTTCAGAGACCAGAAGTCTCGATGAGCGCGAGGATCACGGCACCGACGCCATAGTTGAGGTCCTCGGTGACCGGGACCGAAACATACCCTTCGAAGGTGCTTGGATCGGTTCCGATGGAGATGCCGGTGACGTGGGGCCGCCCGTCGTCGTCGTCGACCACGCGGCTGCGGACGCTTTCAACGGCGCGCTTGGCAGCGGCAAGTTCGTCTTCGCCGAGGATTCCATAGCGGTACGCGCGTGCCAGTCCATAGGCGAACAGAGCGGAGCCACTCGTCTCGAGATAGTTGTCACCTTCTGCGGGACGATTGGTCACCGTCCACCAGAGCCCCGAGTCGGCGTCCTGTGTCGCGATTATACCTTCGACCTGACGGGCGAACATCTGCTCGGCCGTGCCATCGCGTTCATCGCGCAGCAAGAGCACTCGGAGGTAGTCGGCCAAGGATGCGGTTACCCAAGAGTTGCCACGCGCCCAGTAGACGTCGGTGTCGAACTCGTCGGTCGATTGGTCGGCGTGCTGGAAGAAACCACCATCGTGTTGGAGGACTTCCGAAAACACGGCGAGCTGTTCCGCCATCAGCGCGAGCGCCTCTTCGTCATCGGAGGCCTCGCCGTGGCGGTTCAGCACCATCCCGAACATGAACAGGCTGTCGATCCAAATGCCGGGTGAAGCCTCAGCGCCGGCGGGGCCAAGGTGCATTATCCCCCCCTCTGCGGTCCGAGGTACCTCGTCGAGGTAGTCGAGGATGTCGTCGACCACTTGTCGATAGCGGGCGTCCTCTGCCTCGCGCAGCAGTGCGAGCGCGGCGAGGCCGGGAGGGCAACTATCGCTCCAGAACAGCACGTAGCCCTGGTCGATGTGATGGTCGAGGTACGCCTGGTAGTAGTCGCGGAAGTCGGTGTCGCCCGTCACGCGGTAGAGCTCGGTGAGCGCGAACATGAACACGCCCGAGGTCCAATCCCAGCTTTCACTCTGCGGCCGGTGCTCCTCCATGTAGAGCCGTGCGATGGCCTTCGCTTGCTGTATCTGTTCGGAGTCCGGGTCGCGACGAAGCGCGTAGCACTCCTCTTCCGAGATGCTCTCCTCGCAGAAGTCGAAGTAGGTCGGCTGCTGCTCGCTCGAGGAGCTGCAGCCAGCCGACGCGAGCCAAAACATGGCGAATGCCGTGATGCCGAGTTGTCGATGCATGTCGCTACCTATCCTCACTGCTGAAAGCAGCTCGCCTTGCGGGTCTGTTCGTCGAGGTCGAGCGTTAGGGATTGGCCGGCATGCTTGAACGCGATCCTCTGGGCGGGGAAATCGGCCGTGCCATAGGGGTTGTCGTAGCGGGGGGAGTCCTCGAGCACGACGGGCACGCCGTCCTGCGTCATCGGCCCCTCCCAGCCCATGGCGAGCTGACCCTGCGAGGGCGATGCGTACTGCACTGAACGATTGTCCGAGGCGGCGGCTACGGCTGCGCTCGAAATCGCGGTCTTGAACGACTCGAAGTCACCGCCGTAGTCGGACGCGCGCGCGACCTCGGTGATCCAGATCGTCATCTCGCCGTCGGCGATGATCTCGTAGTCACCGAACTCGGCCTCCTCGGGGTCGCTGTTGGGGACCCAGTCCGCGTCCGGGTCCGACGACCAGAGCGCGAGGTATCCCTCCCCTTTACGCGCAAAGAACCAGCCGTCTTCCTTGTAGGCCTCGTCGAACTTGGCCTTCGGGAGGAAGGCATGCGTGTAGAGCGGTTGGTCCGCCACGTAGATGAACGCCGTCGTATCGACGTCGTAGAGTGAAATCACGACGTTCTGAAGTTGGATCGACCTCGGCATCGTCCCGTAGCCGGTCCAGTACCGGGGCGTCGGGCCGTCGAGGCTCTCATTGCCTGGATGCGTGGTGAACGCGACCGCCTCCATTCCGAAGGTGGCCTGCCAGATCGATTGCTGGTCGCCGCCGTACCCGCCGCGCCAGTCCTGTGCAGTGCTCAGCATGTAGTCCGGCGTGCGGTACGTATACGCGTTGACCTCCGGACGCATGTTCCGGGTGATGTCCTTCTCAAACGCGGTCGCCAGGGATCGTGCCACTTCTGGGTCGCGGAGCCCCTCTTGGAAATCCTTGAACGGGGCGAAATCGGAGTGCTCCCACCACTTGTACGCGTCGAGCATCTCGACGAAGAGATTGATGGTCAGCGGGTGGGTATAGGCCTCGAGCGTGAGGAACGTCATCCCGTCTTCGAGGCGCGAGTAGTCGAGACCCCAGCGCTCCGCCTCTTCGATGCGGATGCTCATGCGCTGCCGGTTTTCGTACACTTCGCGCTCCATGTCGTGAGCCATCTCGTAGATCACTTGCGGCAACTGATACGTGGAGCTCATCGCGAGCAACGAAGAGCTCATGTTGCCCGGCACGAACTCGTTGAGGTCGAAGAGGAGCTTGAACGTCGAACGAGTCGAGTCGCGCTGCCCATTCATCTTTTGCTCGTACGTGCGTCCGTGCGTGCTTCCGAAGTTCCCGCGGAATTGGTTCGCGGCCATGTCGGAGAAGATGAGGTCGAGCACCATCGTCGAGAGCTGCTTCAGCTCTTCGTCCTCCGCGAGCTCTACGAGCGCGATGAGTGCAGGGATGTCTTCGTCGTAGTAGACGTTCGAGAGCCACTCGCTGAACCCGGCTTGGTAGCGGAGTTGCAGCCAGCGCAAGATGCGCGGCCGGAACGTCTCCATCTTTCGGCGGCCTGTCTCACCACTGGCGGTGAACGCCTCGTCTGGGTAAAGCTGGCCTGCGAGATAGGCCCCGGTACTGAAAAGAATGAAATGGTTCTCCGTCCAGTAGACCATGTTGTCGGTGTCGACCGGGTCCGCCTCGGTTAGGAGCTCGTCGGGCCAGTACTTGAAGGCGAGGAGGGTCTCCTTGGTGTTTTCGAGGATCTGGGCACTGAGAAGCTCCGAGTCGGAGTACTCGTAGAGCATCCAAAGAAGCGCGGGCAGCCGGAAATCGGAAGTATCTAGTCGCTCGTTCATTCGGTCGAGATCCCGTTGAATCTTCGACTCCTCTGGAGCGACCCCTCGCGCGAGCCGCATCAGCTCGGAATAGGTGTTGTGGCTAGGGCTCTCGATCGTTGCGTCGAAGAAAGCCTCTTTGCGGGCCTCGTACTCGGTCGTGGGGCACTCGACGCTCGAAGACGAGCAGCCAAAACCCACGAGCGCCCAGCACAAAACACTCAACCCCGGTGTCCATTTCATCGTCCTACCCTCCGCCCGGCACCACTCGGGGAGCGAGCAAGGATCGTGCCGACGCGCGTCAGCAAGCGGTTGGCAGTGCGAACATCTGCAAGTCGTGCGTGTCGCGTTCGGAACG
>Ga0316201_10004302_pt1 | contig 10718 bp, 8 predicted proteins | sample CS6wburrow_MG_FD_204516 | JGI IMG/M metagenome (GOLD analysis project Ga0316201, IMG submission 204516) | Coastal sediment microbial communities from Delaware Bay, Delaware, United States - CS-6 worm burrow | ecosystem: Environmental > Aquatic > Marine > Coastal > Sediment | place: USA: Delaware... | reverse complement strand
TTACTCTGACCCCGGGTTCTTCCTCTGACCCCGGGTTCTTCATTCAGGTTTTCGCGACTATACTCTACGCATGTCTTCCAAAAGCCAAGACACCATCCTCGAGTTCAGTCCATTTCTGAATCAGCTGGTATCACGTCACCCGGATTGGCTGGAAGAGCTTCAATTATCTGGACGACTGGATAAAACCAGCCCTCCCGGCGCTGATCAACTGGCGGCACTGATCCAGCAAACAGGACTGGATTCCGCCCTGCGACAGTTTCGAAACCGGGAGATGATGCGCCTGATCTGGCGCGATCTGAACGAACTTGCACCGGTGGACGAAATACTCACTGACCTGAGTACGCTGGCAGATATCTGCCTGCAGGCCGCAGTAGATTTTCATAGCCTGGTGCTTGAGGAAAAACACGGCATACCACGGGGCCCGGATGGCCAGGCTCAAAAACTCATTGTCATTGGCCTCGGTAAACTTGGCGGTCGTGAGCTTAACCTGTCATCCGACGTCGACGTTATTTTTTGTTACCCGGATAGCGGCGTGTGCGACGGCCGCCGTGGTTTGTCCAATGAACAGTTTTTTACACGTCTGTCCCGGAGCATAATACGGAGCCTGTCCGCGATAACGGTCGATGGTTTTTGTTTTCGAGTAGATACCCGCTTACGGCCATTCGGGGATTCCGGGCCCCTGGTCAGCAGCTTTGCAGCACTCGAGCAATACTATCAACGTGAGGGGCGTGACTGGGAGCGATATGCACTGATAAAAGCACGTCCGGTTGCCGGAGACCTCGTTGCCGGCAAGCAACTGCTGGGAATTTTGAAACCATTTGTTTACCGACGTTATATAGACTTCGGCGCCATTGATGCCTTACAGGACATGCATGCAAATGTCCGTGAAGACGCACTGCGTAAGGACCGTCTGGATGATATCAAGCGGGGCCCAGGTGGTATTCGTGAGATTGAATTCCTGGTGCAGACCTTCCAGTTGCTTCGGGGCGGACGGGAGCCCGGCTTGCAGACACCTTCGATTTTCAGCGCGGCAACCAGCCTGCATGAACTAGGGATTCTCTCTGATGAGGTGGTTTCAGAGCTACTGGCTGCCTATCGGTTTTTGCGAAAAACCGAAAACCGAATCCAGGCTTTGCACGACCAACAGACCCACCAGGTTCCGGCAGGTGAAGATGGCCTGCGAGTCGCACGGGCCATGGGTTTTCATGACAAGCAGGATTTCCGGGTTGCGCTTGAGCGGACACGATGCAAAGTGAAAACCCTGTTCGAACAAAGCCTGCCACAACCTGGTGAGTCCTCCGATGAAACGGACAGGTGGCACGCTGAGTGGCAAAGGATGCGGCATAGTGCGCGGGAAAAGAACCAGGACGTCACCGACTGGAAGCCATTATCGGGTTTTGTCAAAAGACTGGGCCGGCTCTCACTCAGCCAGCGTGCATCCCGGCGCCTGGATCAGTTTATGCCGTTGTTGCTGGAGCGTTTCGACACCTTGTCACCGGATGATGCGGTTGTCAACCGGGTTCTCGACCTGGTTTCTTCAATATGCAAACGAAGCGCCTATTTATCTCTCCTTGTTCAGAACCCTGATGCCAGCGAGCGTATGCTGGAGTTGTTCACAGCCAGCAAGCGTGTTGCCGAAACAGTAACCCGCTACCCGGCATTACTCGATGAGCTGATCGACCCGAGTCTTGGTGCCTATCCCCCCTCAGGAAAGGACATCCGGGACGGTGTTCAACGGGTATTGGACGGCGCTAACGATACCGAAACAACACTGCAGGACTTGAACTACTTTAAACAGATGATCAGTTTGCGTATCGCAGTAGCTGTTATTAAATCAACCATGTCGGCTTTTGAGGCCAGCTCTGCACTGAGCCAGCTTGCCGAAAGCCTGGTGCAGGCCGTTTTGTCTTTGTCGCGGCTGGAAATGATAAGCCGTCATGGCCACTTACCCGGTCCCGAACTTGCCGCCATTGCCTACGGCAGCCTGGGTGCCTGTGCCCTGGGATTTGATTCCGACCTGGATCTGATTTTTCTATTCCAGCCCACGACTTCAATGTCTGACGGCCCGCGCCCGCTGTCAGCTGAACGCTACCACACCAATGTTGCACGCCGCATGCTTAGCCTGATGTCGGCAACTACCCCCTCGGGACGCTTGTACAGCATCGATGCCAGGCTGCGACCCAACGGCAGGGCTGGTTTACTGGTCTCCAGCCTGGATGCGTTCAACCGCTACCAGTTGGAAGAGGCCTGGGTCTGGGAATTGCAGGCGTTAACACGTGCCAGGCCCTTTGCCGGTGACAGGCAAACATCCGATGGTTTTGTATCCACCCGAAAAAACGTGTTAACAAAAGACCGTGACAAGGCCTTGATCAAGTCTGAAGTACTCGCCATGCGGGAACGCATACGTAATGAACATGGAGATTCCAACGCGCTCAAACATGGCCATGGCGGCTTACTCGATATCGAGTTTATAGTGCAATTGGGCTTACTGCTTAACGCCAGTGAATATCCCGAAGTGATCAAGTCTACACAAACGGGCTACCAGTTGCAGGCATTGCATGATTGTGGCTGGATAAACGCCAATGCTTTTAAAACACTGGACAGTGCATACGCGCAACTGAGTCACGCGCGACTGCAGGCGGCACTGGTCGATGACAGTGCCGGGCACAAGAACACACCCCTGCTTGGTATCGCCCGGGCATTATGTGATGAGATATTGGGGTAGAATACAGTTTCCTTTTTTGTGGAGATGAATGTGACTCATCGCACCGACGCCCAGGATGACAGCCTGGAATATGCAAACACTCAAACACGGGTTGAGGTAAGTCGCGCAGACCTGCCGCTTTCCTGCCCGCAACCCAATCAGAAAATCTGGAATGCACACCCGCGAGTTTATCTACCGATTGAAGAAAGCGGTGAAGCGTCTTGTCCGTATTGTGGTACACATTTCGTATTAAAAGACTAAATCAGCTTTCATGCACGTAGTACAGGCGCTTGTGTCTCTCGGTATTGGTGGGTCAGAAATGGTAGCCGTCGAGACCGCCGAATTCCTTCGTGCCGCGGGACACCGGGCTACCGTTATTGCAGCGAACGGTCCCTTGTTGAACCGGGTAAAAGAGGCCGGGGCAGACTTTTTGGATTGGCCGATCGGCCGTAAGCGTCTCGGTACTTTGTTTTACATCCGGCAGTTGCGTTCCTGGTTAATGGATAATCATGTGGATATCCTCCACGTGCACTCCCGCCTGCCTGCCTGGATTTGCCACCTGGCGTTACGCAAACTGCCGGTGGAAAAACGACCGGTTTTTATTACCTCGATGCATGGTCAGTATTCGGTCAGCAGTTACAGTGCCATCATGGCCCGTGGCGACCAGGTTATCGCCGTTTCAAACCATATCCGCAACTACACCCTGAAAAATTACCTGCCGGCGGACAGCCCGCAATTACATACGGTATATGGCGGCACCAGTCGTGAAGATTTCCCGTATGGATATCAACCTTCCGACGAGTGGCTACAAAGTACCTATGCGGAATTCCCCCAGTTGAAAAACAAACGCATCCTGCTCCTGCCGGGCCGTCTGTCCCGCTACAAAGGGCATGCAACCTTCATCGAGTTACTGGCCGTTTTGCAGTCGGAGTTTGATGATGTCCATGCTGTGATACTCGGCCGGGCAAAACCGGGTTCGCGTTATATCAATGAACTGGAGGGCCTGGCTGAGCGCCATAAGTTGAGCGACAGGCTGACTTTCTGCGGTGTCAGAACAGATATGCGGGACTGGATGAGCGCGTCCAGCCTGGTGTTTAATCTTTGCAGCGACCCTCCTGAAGCATTTGGCCGTACCGTACCGGAGGCGCTTTCGCTGGGTGTGCCGGTCATTGCATGGGATCATGGTGGTGTCCAGGAGGTACTGCAGGAAATGTTTCCCGCCGGAGCGGTCGAGCCGGATAACCTGCCGGCACTCATACAAAAAACACGTGATTTTCTGAAGCTCACACCCAAGGTCGTGAAAAGTGATGCTTTTTCTTTAAAATCCTCGATGGATCAGACCATGAACCTGTATCAATCTGTGCTGGGAGCCTATCGGACTTAACATGAAATTACTGCTTAAACGATTACGGGATGACTGGCCGTCGTGGTTGGTGGTGTCTTTTTTCGCATTATTGCCGTTTGGCAGGCTGGCTGAAATTCCATTGTCAGCACTTGCACTGTGCCTGCCTTTCCTGGCCCGTTCAGCGGAAAACCGTCAACGAATCCGCCGGGTTTCTATCATCGTAATTCCTATTTTCCTGTGTTTCTGGCTGCCGATGGTGTTGTCGAGCCTTGATTCCTATCTGCCACAAAAAAGCTGGGTTAGTTCCATTGCCGCGCTACGCTACCTCGCTGCAGTGCTCAGTATGGCCATTTTATTGCGTACCGATTCGGCCCGTTGGCGGGTGGTTCGCTGGACCTCTTATCTGCTTGTTTTTTGGGCAGTAGATGGTTTTGTGCAATTGATTTTTGGTGTTGACCTGTTCGGTATTGCAATGAACCCGGACCGGCTCAATGCACTTTTCGTGCAAAAATACCAGTTTTATGGACCAACCCTGGCGATGCTTTCGCCCCTGCTGCTGGAACACGCACGCAGACACTGGCCACCCTGGGCCTGGGTGGGCGCATTCACGTTGACCCTGGGTGCGGTCCTGATCGCCGGAATGCGTGCCGGCTGGCTTATCATGGGTCTGGTCCTGCTTGTCTACATGTGGTTGATGTTCAGGCGGGACAACCGTGAACTGAGAAAGGCCTCCTTATCAATTCCTGTATTTGTTTTCACCGCTATCATCGGAGCCTACCTGGTTTCACCCCTGTTCCAGGCAAGGCTTGATCAATCACTGACGATTACACAGGGTTCGGCCGAGGCAGTCAGTACCGCAAGTAATCTACGGATGCCCATATTCAAAACCAGCCTGGTCATGTTCAAATCACACCCGGTCAACGGTGTTGGTGTGCGGGCATTCCCAGAGGCCTACATGCAGTACGCAGCGGAAGACGACATCCACATTCAAAACTCTGGAGGACAATCCGGTGCGACACACGCGCATAACCTGGTGCTTGAAGTCATGGCGGACACCGGTAGCCTGGGTTTGCTCGGCTTGTTTGCAGGCTTTGTGCTGGTCTTACTCTTCTGGCGTAAGATGACACCCGCCCGTCGTAACGAGGCCTTTCCCTTTGCGTTCGCGCTTGCCCTGGTACTTTTCCCGCTTAACTCTCATTTCGCCTTGTATGGTACCTACATGTCATCGTTGATCTGGATTCTGTTCGGTCTATGGGCGGCTTGTATAAAGAATAATCCAGCTTAAGCCATGCGCTTTTTCTATTCCTTTCTGATGGTTCTCGGCACACCGCTTGTTTTGGCGTATTTTGCGATACGCGGGCTCCGTGACCGCGCGTACCTGGAGCGCTGGAACGAACGATTCGGTTTTATCTCCGTTGATGGAAAACACGATGGTATATGGGTGCATGCTGCATCGGTTGGCGAATTCAATGCGGCCAGCCCACTGATCAGGTCCTTGCTTAAAACATATCCTGACATACCACTGACGGTAACCACGCTCACCCCTACCGGTTCTGAGCGGGTTAAACGTGACCTCGGTGACAAGGTAATACACAGTTATATTCCACTTGATCTTCCGGGTACCGTCCGGCGGTTTTTGAAACGGTTGCAACCACGCCTGATCATCGTGATGGAAACCGAGATATGGCCAAACCTTTACCTGCATTCACGCCAATTTAATATACCGCTATTGATGGCTAACGCCCGGCTTTCCACACGCTCGGTCAAGCGTTTTCAGCTTATGCCTGGTTTTGTACAAGAGGTTCTGCAGACCGTAAGATGGGTCGGGGCACAAAGTAACGCCGACGCAGACCGTTTGATCAGTTGCGGAGCAGCATCGCAAAACGTTGATATAACAGGCAATATAAAATTTGACCTGGGTGTGCCCGCCAGTCTTGAGGAAGGCGCTGATGCCCTGCGTTTGCGCTGGGGCCCGGAAAGACCGGTGTTAGTTGCTGGAAGTACACACGAAGCAGACGAAAACGTGGTCATACCTGCCTTTGTAGAGTTGTTAAAAACCCTGCCGGATGCATTATTGATCCTGGTGCCGCGTTATCCGGAACGTTTCAGCCGGGCAACACAACTGGCAAAAGCCGGCGGGCTGCGAACAGAGTTGCGTAGCCAGGGCGAGATTTGCTCGGAGCGGGCACAGTGTTTTGTCATCGATTCGATGGGTGAGTTGATGAATTATTACGCCTGTGCCGATCTCACGTTTGTCGGTGGCAGCTTCGGCGACCAGGGCGGACACAATCCCCTTGAGCCTGCGGCGCTGGGTAAGCCGGTTTTGCTTGGCCCGAATATGGAAAATGCCAGGGAGATCGCCTCCCAGCTGCTGCACTGCAATGCAGCCCGGCGGGTTACCAGTCAACAGGACTTTCGACAGGCGGCAGAGCAGATTCTGACGGACGGCGTTTTGCGCGACCGCATGGGGCAGGCTGGCAGGGATTTGCTTATGAAAAACAAGGGTGCTTTGGATTTGACTCTGAATGCAGTTAAAAAACTGCTTTGACCAACTGCTGTCCCATTGTATTGTCGGTGGGGAGCCGGGGAGGGTAGTGATTGCCAGGACTCGCCACGAGTACGTCCTGTAGGCTCGGCGGCCGACAGACCTAGGTCCAGATCGAGGGAGCTTGATTTTGTGAGACTGCAGTGGCTTTGACAGCATTATTCCTGCGAAAAAAAAAGCCCGCTTTCGCGGGCTTCTTATGAGTATTCTATTTCAGGCTACAACACCCCGGTTTACTCCAGGATACTATTGACCTTTGCCAAGTCTTCTTCGGCTAACACGCCCGCTGCTGCTTTCAGCCGCAGGTGATCAACGATATAGGTATGGCGGGCCAGGGAGTTATCCCGCTGCGCCTGAAAGTAGCGCTGCTGAGCGATCAGGACATCCACGATGGTACGGGTGCCGACCTCAAATCCAGCCTGGGTTGCCTCGAGGGCGCTTTCTGCTGAAATCATCGCCTGACCAAAAGCACCAACCTGTTCAATACCGGCAATCACCGCGCGATAGGCATTTTTTGTCGCTCTTACAACCGCCCTTTGCTGCTGGTCCAAGTCCTCGTTGACCGCATTGAGCAAATAACGGGCCTGCCTTGTCCTCGAAGTTATCACGCCACCCTGGTAGATAGGAACATTCAGGCGTAAACCGATCTGATTGTCATCGGCATTGATTTCAGTGGTGGCAAAATTTTCCCCGGTGAGATTTGCGAATGCCCGTTTGTTGTTCGTGAACCGATTCAAACTGCCAACCAAATCCAGGGTGGGATAGTGACCGGACCGTTGTAAACGTATGTTAGCGTCAGCGATTTCGACACTCATTTGAGCTGAAACCACAGCTGGATTGTACTGCATGGCAATATCAACCCATTCATCCGGGTTTTCCGGTATCGGCGTCACCAGTGGCAGGACTTCCTGTAAAGGATCATAGTCATCGAAATACTGACCGGTCAGTTCATACAGTGCTTCCTTGGTATCGGCCAGGTTGTTCCTCGAAACGATTGCGCGGGCACGCGCGTTGTCGTAGCTGGCACGGGCCTCGTGTACGTCCGTAACCGCTGTCAGGCCGACTTCAAAACGCTGCTCGGCCTGCTCGAACTGTCTTTGCAGGGCTTTTTCTTCCGCCTCGGCAAAAATCACACCATCCTGTGCCGTCAACACACGGAAATATCCCCCTGCGACTCTCACCAGGAATTCCTGGTAAGCAATATTGTAAGTCGCTTCCGCCTGGCTGACCTGCCCGCGGGCAATATCAAGGTTCTCATAATTACTCTGTGCGTAAAGGGATTGGCGTAAATCAAAACCGTAGTATTCGGTATCAATATCACTATCCTGTTTTGTTCGTGGCTGAACCAGTTCACCATCAATGATAACTTCGCCGACTCGTGTTGTGGCATTACCCCAATCACGGGTAGCTCTGCCACTTATGGTTGGTAACAGGTTTGCCCAGGCCTGGCGGGTATTTTCCCCGGTGGCATCTTTACGAAATGCAGCAGCCTGCAATTGCGGGTCATTCTTGATCGCCAGGTCATGAATACCGACCAGGTCAACGGCAAACGCCGGTGACGAGATTAAAAAGACAGCCGCCATCAAAAATATTTTTTGATTATCGATATTGAACTTCATACCCAACTCCCAAATTCCCTAAAATTCAAACTCTGGTGCTTTATCGGCATCAATCAGTCGTGCCAGATTTGTTTCAAACAGGCTTTCTTCGCGCCACTCGGTTGCATTCAGTTTTGTCAAAAGTTTTGCTTCCATCGCAGGTTCATCACCACAAACCACAAATATACGGCCACTCGGATTAACCCAGCCACGAAAGTGATCCGGAATACTCGGTACAGAACCGGTCACAACCAGCACATCATGGGCCTGCTCAGGTTGCCAACCGGTCATCACGTTTCCGGTTTCGAGCTCCACGTTGGTAATGTCTTTCTCTTTGAGCCTGGCCGCAACTTCGTTTGAAAACTGTTCGTAAATATCAACACTCACAACATGTTTAGCCATTTTCGCCAGGCAGGCGGTTATAAAACCGCTGCCGGTTCCTATCTCCAGAACCGTTTCATCCGGTTTTAGTTCCAGCGACTGCAATAGCCGCCCCTCCACGACGGGTTTCATCATGGCCTGGCCGTGATCAAGGGGTATGGCCATGTCAGCAAAAGCCATTTTTCGGTATCTCACCGGTACAAAATCTTCGCGGTGGGTTGTTTCCAGTAATTCAAGAACGCGTTCGTCCAGAACTTCCCAGGTTCTGACCTGTTGTTCAACCATGTTGAATCGGGCTTGTTCGAAATTCATATTCATCCTTTGTTTCACTCACCGGTTTATGCTGATGTGCGCCTGCTAATTACAATCAAAATTAAGGCTTTCCCCGGTGATAACATGCACAGACTGCGGTTTTAAGGCCAGTGCTCAAAGTGCCATTAGTCACAACGGAGTTTATTAAGTATAAAGCTATAGGTTTAAATAGACGTTCCGTGCGTCAATAAGGTTTCCAATTACATTAAGCGGTATTATCCCATAAGGTGCTGCGAATGCTTAATAAAGGTTTAAAAATTGTTGAATAATTTTGAAATAAGGTCCCATAAATTCCGGTCATGACTAGTGATACGGAACGAACTCATCGTTTTAATGAGCTTGCCGAAGCTTACTCGGCAGATTTGTACCGTTATGCCATGTGGATATGCGGCAACGATGCCCTGGCCAAAGACCTGGTTCAGGAGACCTTTCTAAGAGCATGGCGGGCACTGGACAGTCTGAATGACGTGGCTGCAGCTAAAAGCTGGTTAATTACGATATTGCGGCGTGAATTTGCGCGCACTTTTGAACGTAAGGTGCCCAAGTTTACGGACCTGGATAAGGTCGTAATTGTAGACGATGATGAGTTAAATCCGGATGAGCAGACCGAACGTGATTTGTTGCGTACGGGTATTTTGGAACTGGATTCAAAATACCGTGAACCCCTGTTGTTACAGGTGGTGTTTGGACATAGCTGTGCTGAGATTTCTGAACAGCTTGGAATTAGTAAAAGTGCAGTGATGACCCAGTTGTTCAGGGCACGCGAAAAACTTAGAGTAAAACTGCAAAGAGATGGAGTAACGGGTAATGTCCATGAACTTTTCTGAGTTCAAAAAGTTGATGGGTGCTGATCCGGGGAACCGGGATCCGGAGACTTTAAGTGCGCGTCATTCCGCACCGGAGTTCGAGGCGGTTGCGGCCGATGCCGAGGTGTTTGAAGAGAAGCTAAAAGGCGCCTTGAATATCCAGCCGCCCTCAGACTTGCTCAGCCAAATCAAAGGAATCAGTCAACAACCCGTCCGGAAGAGAAACTGGATACCATTGGCCATGGCAGCCAGTCTTTTGGTTTTCATTGGTGCCGCCGGGTTGGTCTGGAAACAATCCCACCAGTGGGAAAGTGTTGAAGCCTATATTGCGGATCACTATTCATATGACGGCAGCAAAGTGATTTCAAAGGCCGATGATCCGCTGTCCGAGAAGGAAATTAAAAAAATATTGGCCACGCTGGATGCCGCGGCCGATGAACAACTGGTTGGTCGTATCCAGTTTATCAAGTTTTGCCCGACACCCGATGGACGAGGCGCGCACATGGTGGTTAGCACCCAACAGGGGCCGATGACCATTATTCTGATGCCCAACACCCAGGTTACCGATGGTGAATTGGTCAGGTTTGACCAGATGCAAGCACGCCTGCTTAGTCTTGAGCACGGTTCTGCAGCCATTATCGGAGAGCAGTCTCAGAACGTCGAGAGCCTGGTTGGTATGGTCAGGGATTCTCTCAAAACCGGACTTGTTGATGCCTGATTCGATGTAACGCTTTTCAGTCTGCCTCATTTGGGTAACTTCCGGCACACGCATCTGACCGAAAATCTGGTATCTTCACCTTTATGAAACGTAAAATCTGGATTGCTGTTCCCTCCGCACTGCTCATTATCTGCGCCTTGATGATGTTCTGGTTTAATCATGAACCGGATTTATTCGACCCGATTGAGCGAGCCAGGCTCCATGCCGAAGTGCATGGCCATGCCGATGTAACCGGAACCACCACGACTTCTTCTTTACTCGAAGTGGCCAACACCATGCTCGACAAGCGTGGCGGCTATATGTCAAATG